>Ga0255196_1000032_pt1 | contig 47222 bp, 40 predicted proteins | sample Miss_Law_RepA_8h_FD_183637 | JGI IMG/M metagenome (GOLD analysis project Ga0255196, IMG submission 183637) | Freshwater microbial communities from Mississippi River, Louisiana, United States - Miss_Law_RepA_8h | ecosystem: Environmental > Aquatic > Freshwater > River | place: USA: Louisiana... | reverse complement strand
CGCCCTTGCGCGCGATGGCACCGAATCGGCGCAGCTGGAAGGCGGTGCGGTCGAGTTCGCCGTTGAGGCGCGGCAAGCCCAGCCCGGTTTCCTGATCGGCCAGCGCCACCAGCGCTTGACGGTCCGATTCAAGGGCCCGCGCCAGCGCATCGAGCAAGGCGGCGCGACTGCTGCCCTCGCTGGCTTGCCAGTCAGCAAAGGCGGCATGCGCGGCCTGCACGGCCAGGTCAATGTCCGCGGCAGAGGACGAAGAAAGCGTGGGACCCAAAGGCTGACCTGTGCGGGCGTCAATGGATTGAAGTGTCATGGTCAATGGTCGAGACAGAAAAAAGAAGGATCAGACTTTGGCTTCGAAACTGGCACTCGTCCAGCGGCGTGCTTGCTCGCTGATGGACACCCCCAGACCAGGCCGGGTCGGCACCAGCATGCGGCCGTCCCGGATCTGGATGCGCTCGTTGAAAAGGGGCTCGAGCCATTCGAAATGCTCCACCCAGGGCTCGGTCTTGTAGGCGGCGGCCAGGTGGATGTGCAGCTCCATCGCAAAGTGCGGCGCCAGCATGACGCCGGCGTGCTCGGCCAGTTGCGCGATCTTGAGGAAGGGCGTGATGCCGCCCACACGCGGGCCATCGGGCATCAGGTAGTCGGCCGCGCGGTGGCGGATCAAGTCCCAGTGTTCCTGCACGCTGGTGAGCATCTCGCCGGTGGCGATCGGGGTGTCGAACTGGGCGGCCAGCGCGGCATGGCCTTCGTGGTCGTAGGCGTCCAGCGGTTCCTCGATCCAGACCAGGTTCATCGGCTCCAGGCGGCGGCACATGCGCTGCGCCGTGGGGCGGTCCCACTGCTGGTTGGCGTCCACCATGATGGGGAAACGATCGCCCAGCTGCTGACGCACCGCGCTCACGCGCTCGATGTCCTTGTCGCAGTCGGGCTGACCCACCTTGAGCTTGATGCCGCCAATGCCTTGGGCCACCGAGGCCGAGGCATTGACCAGCAACTGGTCCAGCGGCGTGTGCAAAAAGCCACCCGAGGTGTTGTAGCAACGCACGCTGTCGCGGTGCGTGCCGATCAGCTTGGCCAGGGAAAGGCCGGCGCGCTTGGCTTTCAGGTCCCACAGAGCCACATCGAAGGCACCGATGGCCTGCACGCTCAGACCGCTGCGCCCCACCGAAGCACCGGCCCAGCACAGCTTGTCCCAGAGCTTGGCGATGTCGCTGGGGTCTTCGCCGATCAGCACGGGGGCGATTTCTTTGGCGTGCGCGAACTGGCCAGGGCCGCCAGCGCGCTTGGAATAACTGAAACCCACACCTTCGGCGCCATCCTTCGTCTTGAGCTCGACGAACAGGATGGCGATTTCGGTCATCGGCTTCTGGCGGCCGGTCAGCACCTTGGCGTCGCTGATCGGGTTGGCCAGCGGCAGCGTGCAAGCGCTGACGCGGACCCAGGAAATGGCATCGGTCATGTCCTGGCTTTCTTCATTGAGGCTTGATGCCGGCGGTCTTGATCACACGCGTCCACTGCTCCAGCTCGGACTTGACGAACTCGGTGTAGGGCTTGCTGCCGCTGGGCGGGATGACGAAACCGGTCGAGGTCAGACGCTGCCTGAAATGGGGTGTCTGCATGGCCTGGGCCATGGCAGCTTCGAGTTTGTCCACGATGGGCTGTGGCGTGCCCTTGGCCACCGACAGACCCGACCAGGACAGGGCCTCGAAGCCCTTGTAACCGGATTCGGCCACGGTCGGCACATCGGGGTAGAGCGCGTTGCGCTCCTTGCTGGTCACGGCCAGCGCGCGCAGCTTGCCGGCCTTGACATGCGGCAGTGCCACGTCCTGGTTCAGGAACACCATGGGCACGGTGCCAGCCAGCAGGTCGTTGAGCATGGGGCCACCGCCACGGTAGGGGATGCCGGTCAGGAAGATGCCGGCGGTCTGCTTGAACAGCTCCATCGCCATGTGACCCGAGGCCGCGTGGGTGAAGCCATAGTCGAGCTTGCCGGGGTTCTTCTTGGCGTAGTCCACCAGCTCCTTGACGGTCTTGAAAGGCTGCGAGGGGTGCACCAGCAGCACGTTGGGGCCCGAGTGCACCTGTGTGAGGTGGATGAAATCGGTCAGCGAGTTGTACTTGAGGTTGGGGTCCAGGCCATGGGCCACAGCGTTCTGGCCCACGCCGGTCTGGATGATGGTGTAGCCGTCGGCAGGCATCTTGACCGCACGGTCGGTGCCGACCACGCCTCCTGCGCCGCCGATGTTCTCGACCACCACGGGCTGCTTGAGCACCTTGGTGAGTTCCTCGGCCATGAGCCGGCCCATCACATCGCTGGTGCCGCCGGGCGGGAAGGCCACGATCAATTTGATCGGCTTGCTGGGGTAATCGGCCTGCGCCCAGGCGGACGTGAGGCTGGCCACGCCCAGTGCGACGAGGGCCAGGGCCTGGATGGCGAAACGTTTGGTCTTCATGCTTGTCTCCTTGCTGAAAGGTTTTCAGGTGATCGGTGCCGGGTTGAACAGCACCAGCGCGTTGTGCAACTTCCACTTTTCGGCCCAGGTCTGGCGACCACTGGCCACGTCGAGCAGCAGGTGAAAAAGTTCCCAGCCTGCTTCTTCGATACCGATTTCACCGTCGGCGATGCGCCCGGCGTTCATGTCCATCAGGTCGTGCCAGCGGCGCGCCAGGTCGCTGCGCGTGGCCACCTTGACCACGGGGCAGGCCTGCAGGCCATAGGGCGTGCCGCGGCCGGTGGTGAACACATGCAGATTCATGCCGGCGGCCAGCTGCAGCGTGCCGCAGATGAAGTCGCTGGCGGGGGTGGCGGCGAACACCAGGCCTTTTTGATCAGGCTTGAGCCTGTCGCCGGGCGAGAGCACGCTGGCAATCGCCCCGCTGCCGCTCTTGATGATCGAGCCCATGGCTTTTTCGGCGATGTTGGACAGGCCGCCGGCCTTGTTGCCAGGCGTGGTGTTGGCGCTGCGGTCCACGCGGCCGCGGTCCAGGTACTGGTCGTACCAGCCAAGTTCGCGCACGATGTCCTCTGCGACTTGTGACGTGGCTGCACGGCGGGTGAGCTGCTCGACCGCATCGCGCACCTCGGTGTTCTCCGAGAACATCACGGTGCCACCGGCGCGCACGATCAGGTCGGCCATGGCACCCACCGCCGGGTTGGCGGTCACGCCTGAAAACGCGTCGCTGCCGCCACACTGCACGCCCACCACCAGTGCGCTGGCCGGTACGGTCTGGCGGCGGCGCGCGTTCAGGCGTTCCAGGTGCGGTTTGGCGCGCTGCACGATGCTGTCGATCATGGACATGAAGCCCACATGCGCCTCGTCCTGCAGGCACACCAGATCGGGGCCCTGCTGCGCTTCGCGTGCATCCTGGACCGGGAAGCTGCCCGTCGGCAGCAGGCGTGCCGGCTGCAGTTTTTCGCAGCCCAGGCTGACCACCATGACCTCGCCGCCAAAGTTGGGGTTGAGGCTGATGTGGCGCAGTGTGCGGATCGGAATTTCGGCGCCGGGCGCGTCGATTGCCACACCGCAGCCATAAGCGTGCTCGAGACCGACCACGCCGTCCACGTTCGGGTAGAGCGGCAGCAATTCGCGCTCGATGCGTTCGACCGCCACCTTGAGCACGCCGGCCACGCACTGCACCGTGGTGGTGATGGCCAGCAGGTTGCGCGTGCCCACCGAGCCGTCAGCGTTCACATAGCCCTCGAAGGTGTAACCCTCCAGTGGTGTCCATTGCGGCGCCTGCTGCGTGGCCATGGGCAGGCCCTGCAGCGCGCGTGCCGGCGGAATGTCCAGCAGGCGTTCGTGCACCCAGCTGCCGGCAGCAATCGCTTCGCGCGCAAAGCCCACAGGCACGTTGTAGCGCAGCACCGCAGCACCTGCTGCAATGTCTTTCAAAGCCACTTTGTGGCCTTGCGGCACCTTGTCGCGCAGGATCAGGCCTTGCGCCGGACCTTCGGGCATGACGGTGCCTGCCGGCAGGCCGCCATCGTTGGCGATGATGGCCACGTTGTCATCCGGGTGCATGCGGATGGCCAGGGGGCGGGTGGGGGTGTTCATGTGTTCACTTCACTCAGTAACGTGGCTGTTTGCCGGTGAACGTCGGGTCGTACTGGCGCATCTGGCCGAGGTCGTCGCGCTTGCGAATGCCGCAGTGCCGCCAGTTGTCGTGCAGGCGCGCCAGCGCCTCGCGGTCGATCGCCACGCCCAGGCCCGGCCCACGCGGCACACGCAGGCTGCCTGCTTCAAAGCGCAGCCGACCGCCCTGCACGATTTCTTCGTCCTGCCAGGGGTAGTGCGTGTCGCAGGCGTAGGACAGGTGCGGCACCGAAGCGGCCAGATGCGTCATCGCGATCAGGCTGATGCCCAGATGCGAGTTGGAGTGCATGGACAGGCCCATGTCAAAGGTCTGGCACAGGCGCGAGAGCTGCTTCGTGGTGCGCAGGCCGCCCCAGTAGTGGTGGTCACTGAGCACGATGCGCACCGGACAGCCCAGGCGCACGTTCTCGGCAAATTCCTTGTAGTCGGTCACGACCATGTTGGTGGCCAGCGGCACATCACACGCGCGCGCCACAGCCGCCATGCCGTCCAGGCCTGGCGCCGGGTCTTCGTAATACTCCAGCACGCCGCGCAGCTGTTCCACCACCTTCAGGCTGGTGGCGACGGTCCAGTTGGCGTTGGGGTCGATGCGCAGCGGTGCACCCGGAAAGGCCTTGGCCAGCGCCAGCAAGGCCGCCACCTCCCGCTCGGGCGGCAGGGCCCCGGCCTTGAGCTTGATGCTCCTGAAGCCGTACTGGTCGATCATGCGGCGCGCCTGTGCCACCATCTGTTCGGGATGCAGGCCCTCTCCAAAAGGGTCGGGGCTGTAGGGCTGACCAATGTGTTCGGCGTACTTGAAGAACAGGTAGGCTGAAAACGGCACCGCATCGCGCGCTGCCCCGCCCAGCAGGTCCACCACCGGCGCGTTGGCCAGCTGCCCTTGCAGGTCGAGCATGGCGACCTCGAAAGCACTGACCACCTTGGCCACGTTCTTGGAGACGTGGGTGCCCGGCGCCAGGGAAATCTGTTCACCCAGAAACTCCGAGGTGCTGCTGGCGGGTTGCACCAGCACCTGCACCCGTGTTTCCATCGTGTTCAGGTCCCAGGGCGAGAGGCCCTGCAAGGCTGGCGCGGCCTGGGCCAGCACGTCCAGCATGGACTGGTCGCCATAGCTTTCGTTGATGCCCACCAGGCCCGAGGCGGTCTCGATCTCGATGATCGAGCGCAGCGCCCAGGGCTCGTGGATGCCGGCCGCGTTCAGCAGCGGCGGATCGCGAAATGCGATCGGCGTGACGCGAACGTGGCGGATGGCGTGGGAGGTCATGCGGCGCAACTTCCGGCCGGATTACTGCGGACCCAGCGCCTTGATCAAGGCATCCAGCTCTTCCATCTCCGCCGGCTTGAGATCCGTCAGCGGCGCGCGCACCGGGCCGGCGTCGTGGCCAACCAGTTTGGCGCCGGCCTTGACGATGCTGACCGCATAGCCCTGGCCCTTGTTGCGGATCGCCAGGTAGGGCATGAAAAATTGCTTGAGCAGGCGGTGCTGCGTGGCCATGTCGTCGTTGGCGACGGCGTGGTAGAACGCCATCGCCGTCTTGGGAATGAAGTTGAACACGGCAGACGAATACACCGGCGTGCCCAGCGCCTTGTAAGCGGCGGCATACACCTCGGCGGTGGGCAGGCCACCCAGGTAAGAGAAGCGGTCGCCCATCTTCATGTAGATCGAGCTCATCAGCTCGATGTCGCCAATGCCGTCCTTGAAGCCGATCAGGTTGGGGCAACGGTCGGCCAGGATGGCCAGCGACTCGGGTGTGAGCTTGCAGACGTTGCGGTTGTAGACGATGACGCCGAACTTGACGCTCTTGCAGACGGCTTCGACGTGGGCGATCAGGCCCTCTTGGCCGGCTTCGGTCAGGTAGTGCGGCAGCAGCAGGATTCCGTGGGCGCCGGCACGCTCGGCGGCCTGCGCGCACTGGATGGCAAAGCGGGTGGGGCCACCGGCACCAGCAATGATCGGCACCTTGCCGCGACAGGTGTCCACCGCGGTCTGGATGATTTCGGGGTACTCGTCACCGGTCAGCGAAAAGAACTCGCCGGTGCCCCCCGCTGCAAAGAGGGCGGTGGCACCATAAGGGGCCAGCCATTCCAGGCGCTCGATGTAGCCCTTCCTGTTGAAGTCACCGTTGGCGTCGAAGTCGGTCAGCGGGAACGACAGCAGGCCGTGGGACATGATGGCTTTGAGTTCTTGGGGATTCATCTGGGAAAGTCCTTGAGAAAGAGTTGGGTTGTCAGAGAGAAAAGTGTTTTGTCATTCCAGCGAAAGCGGGAATCCAGGAGAAGACATGGATTCCCGATCCAGTCGGGAACGACAGCCTTGGATCTGGAGGCGGCTCATCACAGCGGGCCGATCTTCAAGAAGCCGCCGCCCTGGAATTGCACAGCGGGGTCATTCAGATCGGGTTCGGGGGTACGGGCGTACACCGCGTCGCGGAACACGTCCGAGCTGTCTTGCGGGCGGTAGCCGATGTGGCGCGCCAGATGGTTGTCGTACCAGCTCACGCTGTTGTCAGATGTTCCGTAGATGATGCTGTGGCCCAGCACCGGCGTGGTGAGGCAGGCGGTGATCAGGCGGTGCAGATCGTCGTAGCTCATCCAGGTGGCCAGCATGCGGCGGTCACGCGGCTCGGGGAAAGAGGAGCCAATGCGCACGCAAGCAGTCTCGATGCCGTAGCGGTCAAAGTACAGGCGCGACAGGTCTTCGCCAAACGCCTTGGACAGACCATACAAACCGTCCGGCCGGGGCGGCGTTTGCGCATCCACCACTTCGCTCTGCCGGTAAAAGCCCATCACATGGTTGGAGCTGGCAAAGATGACGCGTCGGACGCCGTGGATGCGCGCGGCCTCGTAGAGGTTGTAGGCGCCAATGATGTTGGCTTGCAGGATGGGCGCCCAGGGCTGCTCGGTGGACACACCACCAAAGTGCACGATGGCCTGGCACCCGGCCACCAGTTGACTGACGGCAGCGGCGTCGGCCAAATCGGCCTGCACCACTTCCTCTCCAGCTTGCGCGGGCGCCATGGCACCGATGTCGCTCAGGCGCAGCACATCGCAATTGGCCTTCAGGCGCGAGCGCATGGCTTGCCCCAGACCGCCTGCGGCGCCCGTCATGAGCAGGGTTGGGTGGGATTTGATCGTCATTATTTTCAAAAAACCAGCAGTTGTTAGTTGTCTGATGACTGGCAATTCTGTATGCTTGCACCCACCTTGTCAAGAACCGGGACGAAAAAATGTCTACGCCTTCAGCTGCCACCCCTTCTGCCCCTGGCCGCACCCGCCGTGGCGGGCTGGTTCAGGAAGTCGTGCAACACCTGCAGCAACAGATCCAGAGCGGGCAAATCAAGCCGGGCGACAAGTTGCCCACCGAATCGGCCGTGATGGAAACGCTGGGCGTGAGCCGCACCGTGGTGCGCGAAGCCATTTCACGCCTGCAGGCTTCGGGACAGGTGGAAACACGTCATGGCATCGGCACCTTTGCGTTGGAGGCGCCCACCACCCACAACTTCCGCATTGCCGAACAGGACATGGCCACCGCAGACGACGTGATCGCGGTGCTGGAACTGCGCATCAGCCTGGAGACCGAGGCTGCAGGGCTGGCGGCCCAGCGCGCCACGCCCGAGCAGCTGACCGCGATGGCCGCCGCCCTGCACGGTTTTTCCATGGCCATCCACAGCCACTCGGACGCGGTGCCCAGCGATTTCCAGTTCCACATGGAGATCGCCAAAGCCACCGGCAACCGGCACTTTGCCGAGCTGATGACCTACCTGGGCACGCACATCATTCCGCGCACCCGCATCAAGACCGCCGACCAGGCCCCGGAAGGCCGCCAGGCCTATCTGGAGCGCGTGCACGGCGAGCACGAAAGCATCTTCAACGCGATCCGCAACCACGACACCGAAGCGGCACGCGCAGCCATGCGCACCCACCTGTCCAACAGCCGCGACCGGCTGCGCAAGGCACGCAACAGCGCTGCCTGACCCGCTCAAGTTGTACGATGTCTTGCAGGAGGCCGCCCCCGCGGCCGAAGACTGTTCGCGCGCAGGGGCGCGCTCCTACAAAGCCCCGCGAGTTTCGACGTAGAGCGCGTAAAGCGAATGGCTGGCCGCCATGAACAGGCGGTTGCGCCCTGCCCCGCCAAAGCACAGGTTGGCGCAACGCTCGGGCAGGTGAATGTGGCCGATCGCCAGGCCCTGTGGGTTGAACACCCGCACCCCATCGAGGAGCTCAGGCTGCGCGTCCGGGCTGCCATTGCTGCCCCAGCCACACCAGAGGTTGCCGTCCTCGTCCACCGCGATGCCGTCGAGTGCGCCAGGGCCTTGTGCATCGATCACCAGACGCTTGCCCGACAAGGCCCCGGCGGCGTCCACGTCATAAGCCCACACTTTGCGGTGCGGCTGGGCACGGCTCTCGACGATGTAGAGCACATGGCCTTCGGGCGAGAACGCCAGGCCATTCGGCCCGGCCAGATCGGTCAACACCTGCTGCAGCGCCCCTGTGAGCGGGTCGATCCGGTAAACCGCATGCGGCAACTCGGCCTCGGCCTTTTCACCTTCCCAGTGCCCACCAATGCCGAACGGCGGATCGGTGAACCAGATCGCGCCATTGGACTGGCAGACGATGTCGTTGGGCGAGTTCAGCCGTTTGCCCTCGAAACGGTCGGCCAGCACGGTGATGCTGCCGTCGTACTCGGTGCGGGTGATGCGCCTGCCGCCATGCTCGCAGGTCAGCAGGCGCCCGTGTGCGTCGCGGGCCAGACCATTGGCCATGTTCGACGGCGAGCGATACACGCCCCAACCCCCCGTGGCTTCGTCGTAACGCAGGATGCGGTTGTTGGGAATGTCGCTCACCAACAGGTAGCGCCCGTCCCCGAACCAGACCGGCCCCTCGGCCCAGCGCATGCCGCTGCCCAGCATCTCCACCGTACTGCTGAAGATGCGGTACTTCGCAAACGAAGGGTGCAACACCTCGATGCGCGGATCGGGATAGCGGTGGCTGGGCTCGAACGCAAAGACCGGTCCGGGTGCGGCAGCGCGGGTCAGCCAGGTCTGCTCGTGCATGCTGGCGCTCAGCTGTTGAGGATGGCCACAGAACGCGTGTTCAGATAGGCGTCCAGTGCCTCGGGGCCGCCCTCCGAACCGTAGCCCGAGTCCTTGATGCCGCCAAACGGCATCTCGGCGTTGGGCATGGCGGGCATGTTGACCCAGAGCATGCCCACTTCCACCTTGCGCGTGAGCAGGTCGGCGTTGCGCAGCGAGCGTGTGAAGGCGTAGCCCGCCAGGCCATACGACAGGCGGTTCGCCTCTGCAATGGCGTCATCAAGCTGGCTGAACTTGCGGATGGCCGCCACCGGCCCGAACGGTTCGTCGTTGAAAATGCGCGCATCCAGCGGCACATCGGCCAGCACTGTGGGCATCCAGAAATTGCCGGCATCGCCCTGACGCTGCCCCCCGGTCACCACTTGCGCACCGCGGCGCACGGCGTCCTCCAGGAAATCGCTCATGGCCGTCAGCCTGCGCGGGTTGGCCAGAGGCCCCATCTGCGTGCCCTCGGCCATGCCATCCCCTACCTTGAGCTTGCCCGCGAGCTGGCCCATGGCTTGCACAAAGTCGTTGTAAACACCCTCGTGCACCAGAAAACGCGTGGGCGAAATGCAGACCTGGCCGGCATTGCGGAACTTGGCGGCCCCAGCGGACTTGACGGCCTGTTCGATGTCGGCGTCCTCGCAGACGATCACGGGCGCATGCCCGCCCAGTTCCATCGTCACACGTTTCATGTGCTGACCGGCCATGGCCGCCAGCTGTTTGCCGACCGGGGTGGAGCCGGTGAAGGTGATCTTGCGGATGACCGGGTGCGGGATCAGGTAGGACGAAATCTCAGCCGGGTTGCCGTACACCAGGCCCAGAACGCCTTCGGGCAGTCCGGCGTCGGCAAAGGCCTGCACCAGCGCAGCCGGGCTCGCAGGCGTTTCTTCCGGCCCCTTGACCAGCATGGAACAGCCTGCCGCCAGCGCAGCGCCCACCTTGCGCACCACCTGGTTGATCGGGAAATTCCAGGGCGTGAAGGCAGCCACCGGCCCGACCGGGTCCTTGAGCACCATCTGGCGAATCGCCAGATTGACGCGCGAGGACACCACGCGGCCATACACGCGTGAACCTTCTTCAGCAAACCAGTCGATGATGTCAGCGCCTGCCATGACCTCGCCCTTGGCTTCTGCCAGCGGCTTGCCTTGCTCCTGCGTCAGCAAGGCTGCAATCTGGGCAGAGCGCTCGCGCAGCAGCGCTGCGGCCTTTCGCATGATCTTGCCGCGCTCCTGGGCGGTCATGTTGCGCCAGGTGTCGAAACCTTTTTGCGCCGCCGCCAGCGCCTCATCGAGATCGGTGGTCGTGGCATGCGCCACCCGCCCGATTTCCTGTCCCGTGGCCGGATTGAACACCGGCAAGGTCTTGCCTTCGGCGGCATCGCGCCACTGGCCATGGATGAAGAGTCGGGTATCGGGATAGGTCACGGGGTTCTCCTGGAGGGTAAAGGGACGAATAACGAAGACGCCACATTATCGAGACTGGCTGGCCCTGATCTTGTCCCAAAGGCGGCGCCGTCCAGTCACCAGACGGCGCGTTCTCGAGACCGTGGACAATCGAGAGGTTTTCTCGAAAGCCCATGCATGTCCACACTGCCCCCCTGCCCCCTATGCCAGTCCGAATTCACTTATGAAGACGGCAACCTGCTGATATGCCCGAGCTGCGGCCATGAGTGGAACCCGGCCGAGGCCAGCGCCAGCGCCGAAGCCGCCAAGGTCTGGAAAGACGCCAACGGCAATGTGCTGCAGGACGGCGACAGCGTCACACTGGTCAAGGATCTGAAAATCAAGGGCTCGTCCTCGGTGGTCAAGGTGGGCACCAAAGTCAAGAACATCCGCCTGATCGAGGGCGACCACGACATCGACTGCAAAATCGAGGGCTTCGGCCCGATGCAGCTCAAGAGCGAGTTCGTCAAGAAGGCCTGAGCCCCCATGAACGAAGGCAACCAGATCTTCATACCGCCGAGCTTTGCGGCGTTGTATGTGCCACCGGGCAAGCTCAAACCCACGGTGAGCGCTGGCGAGTTGGCCGCACGTTACGAGCTGTGCGAAGACATGGCCCAGCTGCTGACCGAACCTACCGCCACACAGCAGTTTCAGCTGGGCATCACCGAAGACCTGGCCCTCGAGCGCTGCCTGCAGGGCCTTCTGACTGAACCCGTCGTGGTCAACGAGGCCGAAGCACGTTGGGTGGTTTGCCGTCTGGCCGAGCTGCTGCATTGGCCAGTGCCAGACTGGGGTACTGTCGACCCCTAAGTGGATTCCACATGCAAGCCGGCCCATGCGGAGATGACAATATCTTCTCAAAAACCGATTCAGGAGCCGCCCATGTATTCACAGATCACCCGTCGACAGGCGCTGGGCGGCCTTGCGGCTGGCGCCACAGGCCTGTTGCAACTGCCCCAGGCCCTGGCCCAAGGCAGCTGGCCCAGCAAACCCTTGCGTCTGGTGGTGCCCTTTGCCCCGGGCGGCAGCTCCGAGATCGTGGCGCGTGCCCTGGCGGGCGAGATGGCCAAGTCCATTGGCCAGAACGTTTTTGTGGACAACAAGCCCGGTGCAGCCGGCAACATCGCCATGCAGGAAGTGGCCAACAGCGCCGATGAGCACACCCTCATCCTGGGTCACATCGGCACGCTGGCGGTCAACCCTTTCATCTTCCCCAAGCTGCCTTACGACCCGATCAAGGACTTCACGCCCATCACCCTGATCTCCAAGGTGCCCAGCCTGTATGTGGTGCACCCGGACCTGCCGGTGAAGAACCTCAAGGAATTCGTGGCCTATGCCAAGGCCCGCCCCGGCCAGCTCAACTACGGCTCGGCAGGCAATGGCAGCGCAGGCCATCTGGCCTTTGAATACCTCAAGATGGTGTCGGACACCTTCATGCTGCACGTGCCCTACCGCGGCACCGGTCCCATGTTGACGGACTTGATGGCGGGTCGCCTGCAGGCCGCCTCGGTCGGCGCGCCGGCACTGCTGCAATTCATCAAAGCCGGCAAGCTGCGCTGCATAGCCACCGGTACGGCCGCACGCCTGCCGCAGCTGCCCGATGTGCCTACCGTTGCCGAACAAGGCTACAAAGGGTTTGAAATGACCCAGTGGTACGGCCTGATGGCGCCCAGCAAACTGGCCAAACCACACATCGACAAGCTCGAGCAGGAAGCGGTCAAGGCTGCCCGAGGCAAGGCGGTGAGCGACAAGCTCAGCCAGGAAACCGCACTGGCGGTGGGCCACACCAGCGCCGAATTTGCCAGGTTCATCCAGCAGGAGCAGGCCCGCTGGAAACCCGTGATTGCGCGCGCTCAAATCAAGCCCGAAGGCGCCTGATCACTGGGTCCGCACACTTGCGCCCCTGCGTGCGCGGGCGCACCCACTGTCACCATTTCGTACCGCACTGCCTGTTGATTGCTCCTAGAGTTGCGCTCAGCAACTTCAGGAGCTGAACCATGTTGGATATCCCGCGCCCTGTGCGCTCCGGCTGGCCATGGCTGGCCGCTGCCGTGACCGCCGCCACACTGGTTGCTTGCGGTGGAGGGGGTGGCAGCACCTCGGACAACGGCACCCTCAAACTGGCCATGACCGATTCACCTGGCTGTGGCTACGACCATGTCTGGATCACGGTCAACAAGATCCGCATCCACCAGAGCGCCACGGCCAACCCCGAAGACGGTGGATGGCGAGAACTGGCGATCACGCCACGCAAGATTGATCTGCTGGCATTGACCAACGGTGCGCTGCAAGAACTGGGCAGCCTGCCTCTGCCCGCAGGTCGGTACGAGCAGGCCAGACTGGTGCTGTCGGATGCACCATTGGCCAACAGCCTGGTGCTTTCAGGTACGAACAATGAAATCGAGCTGCGCACCCCCAGCGCCCAAACCAGTGGCTACAAGCTCAAGGCGCACTTCGAAGTGACCAACAACCAGGTGGCCGACATGGTGCTGGACTTCGACGCTTGCAAATCCATCGTTCGCGCTGGCAATTCCGGCAACTACAACCTCAAGCCCGTGGTGGCTGTCACCAAGCGCCTGAGCACCCAGATCGAGGGCTATGTGGATCCGGCCATCGCCTCCAGCGTGGTGGTCTCGACTCGCGATCCCGACAACCAGTTGCGCGCCACGGTGCCCGACAGCACCACCGGCAAGTTCGTGATCGCCTACCTGCCGGAAAACACCAACTACACGGTGACGATTTCCGGCACAGGCCGCACCACAGCAGCGGTGACCGGGGTGCCGGTGTCAACAGCGATCGGCTCGACACAGCTCAACACCGCCGCATCGCCGATCTTGCCGCCCACTTCGACCACAGCACAAATCAGCGGTACGGTGACCGATGCCAGCACACCACCACAGCCTCTGCTCGAAGCCAGCGTGAATGCGCAGCAAACCCTGAGCACCTCACAGGCGCTGGATGTGGCGTGGAGCCTGGTGGACCCCAGCACTGCCGGATACACCCTCACACTGCCGCTGGCCGCGCCCATCCGGGCCAGTTATGTGGGCAATGGCGGTCCCCTGAGCTTCACCGCCGACAGCATCACCCCCGGCGCGTACAAGGTCTATGGTGCGGCCGATGGCTACACCGCACAAACCACCGATCCGAACGTGACACTGGGTGCGGCAGGCAGCACGACCACAAAGAATCTGGTGCTCGCGCCATGAGCCCCCATTTGCCCGAGGGGAAACCTTCGCGCAAATCATTCGGCCGCCGGGGCGGCCTCCAACAGCATGACGACCATCTGCAGGAGCGCGCCCCTGTGCGCGCACACCCATCGGCTGCAGGGCCCCCCTGCAGCATGACGGCCATTTGCAGGAGCGCGCCCCCCCTGCGCGCGAACAGTCGAGGAGATCAGGCCAGACCCAGCAGGCGCACGGCGTTGCCTTTGAGGATGCCGGGCATGACTTCAGGCTTGAAGCCGGCGACCTCGAAGTCCTTCATCCAGCGCTCGGGCGTGATGAGCGGGTAGTCGCTGCCAAACAGCACACGGTCCTTGAGCAAGGTGTTGGCGTACTGCACCAGTTGCTTCGGGAAATACTTCGGGCTCCAGCCCGAGAGGTCGATCCACACGTTGGGCTTGTGCGTGGCCAGGCTCAATGCCTCGTCCTGCCACGGAAAGCTCGGGTGCGCCATGACGATCTGCATGTCAGGCCAGTCGATGGCCACATCTTCGAGCAGCATGGGGTTGCTGTTTTGCAGACGCAGGCCACCGCCGCAGCGCATGCCTGAACCAATGCCGCTGTGCCCGGTGTGGAAGATCGCCGGCAGCTTGTATGCATTGATCACCTCGTAGATGGGCCAGGCCATGCGGTCATAAGGCAGAAAGCCCTGAACCGTGGGGTGGAACTTGAAGCCCTTGATGCCTTCTTCCTTGATGAGGCGTTCGGCCTCGCGCGCCCCCATCTTGCCCTTGTGCGGGTCGATGCTGGCAAAGGCGATCATCATGTCGCTGTTCTCGCGCGCGGCCTGCGCGATCTCTTCGTTGGGAATGCGGCGGCGACCCAGCTGCGCTTCGCTGTCCACCGTGAACATCACCAGACCGATCTTCTTTTCGCGGTAGTAAGCAACGGTTTCGGCAATCGTCGGGCGGCGGTTGGAGCCGAAGTATTTGTCGGCCGCGCGGTCGTATTCCTCGCCATAGTTGTCAAACGGGTTCCAGCAGCTCACTTCGGCGTGGGTGTGGATGTCGATCGCGATCAGGTCTTGGTGTTTCATGCTGTCGGTGTCCTCTGTCTGAAAGATTTGCGCAAGCATTTTCCCGCCCCGGCTAGGGAAATCCCTAGGGGAAAAAGCGGCATGGATTGTCCACAATATGGTTATCGATCATAACCTTTTTGATTTCCGGTCAACCACTGCAAAGGACTTCCCGATGAGCAACCCGATCCTCGAACGCGCAGCACAGCATGGCGTCACCCTTGAAATGCGTGGTGCCGTCGCCGTGGTCACCCTGCGCCGTCCGGCCAAGCGCAACGCGCTGTCCGATTCGCTGATCGAAGCCATTCGTGACACCTTCCAGAACCTGCCGGCCGAGGCCAAGGCTGCCGTGATTGACGGCGAAGGCGAACACTTCTGCGCTGGCCTGGACCTGTCCGAACTCAAGGAACGCGATGCCGGTGAAGGCGTGTACCACTCGCGCAACTGGCACGTCGCGCTCGACGCCGTGCAGTACGGCCGTGTGCCGGTGATCGCTGCGCTGCACGGCGCCGTGGTCGGTGGCGGCCTGGAACTGGCCAGCGCCGCCCACATCCGCGTGGCCGACGAAAGCACCTTCTACGCCCTGCCCGAAGGCACACGCGGCATCTTCGTGGGCGGCGGCGGCTCGGTGCGCGTGCCCAAGCTGATCGGCGTGGCCCGCATGACCGACATGATGCTCACCGGCCGCGTCTACAACGCGGTCGATGGCGAGCGCCTGGGCTTTGCCCAATACCTGGTGCCACAAGGCACGGGGCTGGACAAGGCGATAGAGCTGGCCACCCGGATCGCGACCAACGCCCCGTTGACCAACTACGCCCTCATGCACGCCCTGCCGCGCATCGCCGAGCAGCCCGCCGACCACGGTTTCCTGACCGAAGCCCTGATGTCCTCGATCGCCCAATCTGCCCCCGAAGCCAAAGCGCGCGTGCGGGCCTTCCTCGAAGGCAAGGCGGCCAAGGTCCAGAAAACCAACTGACAACGCCTGCAAGTGGCCTCGCCTGCGGCCGAACCAAGTCCGGATGACTTTTCGGCCGCAAGCGCGGCCTCCTGCAAAAGCGAGGAGACAAGACAATGAGCACCCCGAAATTCCGCCCCCTCCAATTCGGTGTCACCCGCGTGGCGCTGCGCGATGGCGTGCCCGGCACCCACTACCTGCGTGCTGAGCAGGACCTGAAAGCTTTCCCCGAGCGACTGACAGACCGGCTGCGGCACTGGGCACGGGTCAAGCCAGAGCAGACCTTCATGGCCCGCCGCGTGAAAAACACCGACGGCGGCCTGGGCGATTGGCGCCACGTCACTTATGCCGAGGCCTGGACCACCGCCCGCAGCATTGCCCAAGGGCTGATCAACCGTGGCCTGAACGCGGAAAGGCCGGTCGCCATCCTGAGCGAGAACAGCCTGGAACATGCCCTGCTGGCGCTCGGCTGCCTGGTGGCCGGCGTGCCCTGGACCCCGGTCTCGCCGCCCTACTCGCTGGTCAGCGTCGACTACGACAAGCTCAAGCATGTGCTGCGCACCGTCACACCGGGGCTGGTGTTCGCACAGGACGCGCGCTACGCCAAAGCGATCGCCGCCACGGTCGGCGATGACATGGACATCGTAATGGCCGAAGGCGGCGTCGACGGCCGCCAGGTCAGCAGCTTTTCCGAGCTGTGCGCCACCCCTGTGACCGACGCGGTGGACAAGGCCATGGCCGCCACCGGCCCCGACACCATCGTCAAGTTCCTGTTCACCAGCGGCTCGACCAAGCTGCCCAAGGCGGTCATCAACACCAACCGCATGTGGTGCGCCAACCAACAGCAGATGACCCAGTCCATGCCCGTGCTGCTGGAGGAACCTCTGGTGCTGGTGGACTGGCTACCCTGGAACCATACCTTCGGCGGCAACCACAACTTCGGCATGGTGGTCTACCACGGCGGAACGATGTACATCGACGATGGCAAGCCCACACCCGCACTGATCCAGGAGACGCTGCGCAACTTGCGCGAGGTGGCGCCCACGGTGTATTTCAACGTGCCCACAGGCTTTGAGGCCATTGCCAATGCCATGAAGACCGACGATGTGCTGCGCAAGAACTTTCTGTCGCGCGTGAAGATGTTCTTCTACGCCGGCGCCGCGCTGGCCCAGCCCATCTGGGACAGCCTGTACGAAAGCGAAGAGCGCGAGATCGGCGAGCGCATCGTCATGACATCTGGCCTGGGCATGACCGAATCCGGGCCTTTCGGCCTGTTCGTCACCAGCCCCAATGTGCGTGCTGGCGATCTGGGCGTGCCCACCCCCGGCATGGAGCTCAAGCTGGTGGACACCGACGGCAAGACCGAGGTGCGCTACCGCGGCCCGAACATCACGCCCGGCTACTGGCGCGCACCCAAGGAGACACAGGAGGCCTTTGACGAAGAAGGCTTCTTCAAGACCGGAGATGCGGTCAAGTGGATCGATGACACGGACGTACACCTGGGCCTGAAGTTCGACGGCCGCATTGCCGAAGACTTCAAGCTGGCCACCGGCACCTTCGTGAGCGTGGGTCCGCTGCGCGGCAAGATCATTGCCGCCGGCGCCCCCTACATCCAGGACGTGGTGCTGACTGGCCTGAACATGAAGGAAGTCGGCGCCATGGTTTTTCCTACCCCCAGGGTACGCGAACTCGCCGGCCTGCCCGACAACGCCCCGCTGGCCGATGTGCTGGCCAGCACCCCGGTGCTCGCGCACTTCCAGAAAGTGGTGGACGAGCTGGCAGCCTCCAGCACCGGCAGTGCCAACCGCATCGCCCGCCTGTGTCTGCTGAGCGAACCGCCAACGATTGACAAGGGCGAGATCACCGACAAAGGCTCGATCAACCAGCGCTCGGTGCTGACCCACCGCGCCGACACCGTGGCGGCGCTGCACGAAGACCGCCTGCACTACATCCTCAAACCGCAATAAACCAGGACATCACCCTGTAGGAGCGAGCCCCTGCTCGCGAATGACTCGCCCGCAGGGGCGGCCTCCTACAAAAAACATTCGGCCGCAGGGGCGGCCTCCTACAGAAAGAACGCCATGGCTTCCAAAGGATTTTTCAACGCGTTTGCCGATGTGTGGATGCACGAGGGCGTGCGTACGCCCATGGTCGATTACTGTGGCGCACTCGGCCACATCTCGCCCACCGACCTAGGCATCAAGGCCGCGCGCGAAGCGCTCAAACGAGCTGGCATCGCCGCCACCGAGATTGGCTCGGTCATCACCGGCAACATGGCCCCCGGCGACTTCGACCAGTTCTTTTTGCCACGCCACATCGGCCTGTACGCCGGTGTGCCGCAGGACGTCCCCGCCATCATGGCGCAGCGCATCTGCGGCACCGGCTTTGAACTCTTCCGTCAGGCGGGTGAACAGATCGAGGCGGGCGTGTGCGATGCGGCCCTCGTGGTGGGCACCGAAAGCATGACGCGCAACCCCATTGCCGCCTTTGACCACCGCACCGGCTTCAAGCTGGGCGCGCCCGTGGGCTTCAAGGACTACATGTGGGAAGCCCTCAAGGACCCGGCCGCCGGCATCAACATGATCCAGACCGCCGAGAACCTGGCCAAGAAATACGGCATCACGCGCGAGGACGTGGACCAGTTCGCCAGCGACTCGTTCGCCAAAGCCGTTGCGGCCCAGCAAGCCGGTTTCCATGCGGGCGAGATCGTGCCCGTGGTCACCGAAAAATTCGAGCTCGAAGGCTACAAGGCCCGTGGCATCAAGCTGCAAGGCAAAGTGACCGAGGTGAGCACCGACACCCACCCGCGCCTCTCGCCGGTGGAAGTGCTGGCCAAGCTCAAGCCCGTGTACGAGGGCGGCGTGCAGACCGGTGGCAACAGCTCGGCGCTGGTCGACGCCGCGGCGGCCTGCGTGGTCACTTCTGGCTCTTACGCCAAGGCCCACAACAAAAAGCCGCTGGCCCGCGTGGTCGCTGCCGCTGCCGTGGGCGTGCCGCCCGAGATCATGGGCATCGGCCCGGCGCCGGCGATCCGCCTGCTGCTCGAGCGCACCGGCCTCACACTCGATCAGATCGGCCGTTTCGAGATCAACGAAGCGCAGGGCGCGCAGACGCTGGCCGTGGGCCGCGAACTGGGCCTGGATCTGGCCAAGCTCAACGTCAACGGCGGCGCCATCGCCCTGGGCCACCCGCTGGCGGCCACTGGCGTGCGCCTGACCATCACGCTGGCACGCGAGCTGCAGCGCTCGGGCTTGCGCTACGGCATCTCCAGTGCCTGCGTAGGTGGTGGACAGGGCATTGCGCTCCTCATCGAAAACCCGGCAGGTCAATGACATTGATCCCCACATTTTCGGCCGCAGTGGCGGCTTCCTGCAAAGGGATGGACCTCGTCTGCCTGTAGGAGCGCGCCCCTGCGCGCGAAATCCGTCAACCATTGAAAAGGAAACGACATGAACATCCAAGGAACAGCAGCCCTCGTCACCGGCGGTGGCTCGGGCCTCGGTGAAGCCACAGCCCGTGAACTCGCCCGTCTGGGCGCCAAGGTCGCCGTGCTCGATCTGAACATGGACAACGCCCAACGTGTGGCCAAGGACATTGGTGGCATCGCCGTGTCGTGCAATGTGTCCGACCCGGACAGCATGGCCCAGGCCATCGAAACCGCAGCCGCCGCCCATGGCCCGGCCCGCATCCTGATGCAGATCGCCGGCATCGGGACCGCCAAGCGCGTGGTCGGCAAGGACGGCAACGCCGCCCCGCTGGAAGACTTCGCCAAAGTCATCAACGTCAACCTGATCGGCACCTACAACGCCGCGCGCCTGTTTGCCGCTGCCTGCGCCAAAATCGACCCGATGGAAGACGGCGCCCGTGGCGTGATGGTGTTCACCGCCTCGGTGGCCGCCTATGACGGCCAGGTGGGCCAGCAGGCCTACAGCGCTTCCAAGGCCGGCGTGGTTGGCATGACGCTGCCCATGGCGCGCGATCTGGCACAGCACGGCATCCGCGTGTGCACCATCGCCCCGGGCCTGTTTGCCACGCCGCTCATGAAGACCCTGCCCGAGCCGGTGCAGCAATCGCTGGCCGCCAGCATCCCCTTCCCCTCGCGCCTGGGCAAGCCCAGCGAGTTTGCCGAGCTGGCCTGCCACATCGTCAGCAACAACCACCTCAACGGTGAAACCATTCGCCTCGATGGCGCACTGCGCATGGCACCTCGGTGAACCTGCCTGCGTCATTTCTGCGAACGCGCAAATCCATGGATACCCGATCCCCTCGGGCATGACATCCTGAAGACTGAAACCAACCCAGAACCATGAGCAAGACCGTTGTCTACGAAGTGGAAGTGATGTTCGGTGACTGCGACCCCGCAGGCATCGTGTTCTTCCCGAACTTTTCCAAATGGATGGATGCCTCGTCGCTGAACTTCTTTGTGAAGTGCGGCGTGCCGCCCTGGCGCGAGCTGGTCAAGACACGCGGCATCATCGGCACGCCGCTGCTGGAGATCCACACGAAATTCATCCGCCCCGCCACCTATGGCGAGCGCATCCAGGTGCACACCAGCGTCGAAGAATGGCGCGAGAAGGTGATCGTGCACAGGCACATCGTCAAGCGTGGCGACACCGTGCTGTGCGAGGGCACCGAAGTGCGCGCTTTCTGCATCAAGCACCCCGATGATCCGGACCGCATCAAGGCCATCCCCGTCCCCGAGGACATCAAGGCTTTGTGCATGTGAACCCGATCCATTTGCTTCAGAACACACCATGAACACCCGTCGTCAATTCACCCAATCCCTGCTGGGCAGTGCTGCCCTTTCCGCCATGGGCATTCCGCTGGCCGCACTGGCCCAGGGCAACCCCGAGCTGGCCAGAATCCTGGTCGGTTTTCCGCCCGGCGGCACCACCGATGCGCTCTCGCGCCGCGTGGCCGAGAAGCTGCGTGGCAGCTACGCCCAGAACATGCTGGTGGAAAACAAACCGGGGGCCGGGGGTCAGATCGCCATCACCACACTCAAAACCGCTCCGGCCGATGGCAGCACCCTGCTGCTGACCCCGTCGTCGATGCTCTCGGTCTATCCCTTCACCTACTCCAAACTGCCCTACACGCTGGATGACCTGGCCCCCGTGTCGGTGGCTTGCTTCTTCAGCCTCGGCTTTGGCGTGGGTCCGGCCGTGCCGGCCAGCGTCAAGAACATCAAGGACTTCCTGGCCTGGGCCAAGTCCAACCCTGAAAAGGCCAACTACGGCTCGCCAGCCGCCGGCTCGATCCCGCATCTGAGCGCTGCGCTGCTGGGCAAGATGACCAGGACCGACATCAAACACATCCCTTACCGGGGTTCTGCCCCAGGCATTGCCGACCTGCTGGGCGGCCAGATCTCGGCCATGTGCTCACCGGTAGGCGACTACCTGCAACACGTGAAGGCCGGCAAGCTGCGCCTGCTGGGCACCACCGGTCCCAAGCGTTCGCCCTTCACGCCGGATGTGCCCACCTTCAAGGAGCAAGGCATCGACATCGCCGTGCGGGAGTGGTATGGCTTCTTCCTGCCAGCCAAGGCCTCGCCCGAAGTGCGTCGCCGCGCCGCCGCTTACCTGCAGCCTGCGCTCAACAGCAAGGATGTGGTCGAGAGCCTGGCCCAGGTCGGCATGGAAGCCCAGTCGTCCACGCCTGATGAACTGGCCGCATGGCTCAAGGCCGATGCCGACCAGTGGCGCGGTATCGTGAGGGACATCGGCTTCTCAGCCGATTCCTGATTCCCTGTTCACACACACCAGGCCCTGAACGCATGAACGCCTACCAACCCCGTACCGACGAGATGCACTTCGTGCTCTCGCGTGTCCTCAACGCCCCCACCCTGCTGCAGGAGCTGCCCGCCTTTGGCGAAGTCGATCCTGACCTGATGCAGCAGGTGCTCGATGAAGCCGGCAAATTCGTCGGCGAAGTGATCGCCCCGCTCAACCGCGACAGCGACGAGATCGGTGCGCAGTGGAAAGACGGCGCAGTCACCATGCCGCCGGGCTTCCGTGACGCTTACCAAGCGTTCTGGCAAGCCGGCTGGCCTGCGCTGGCGGCCAGCGCCGAAGATGGTGGCCAGGGCCTGCCCAGCGTGCTCGAAGCCATGCTCTATGAAATGCTCTCGGCCGCCAACCACGGCTGGACCATGGCGCCGGGCCTGCTGCACGGCGCCTACGAGTGCATCAAGCACCACGCCAGCGACGAACTCAAAGCGCAGTATCTGGAAAAAGTGGCCACCGGCGAATGGCTGGCCACCATGTGCCTGACCGAGCCACACGCGGGCTCCGACCTGGGTCTGTGCCGCACCAAGGCCGTGCCGCAGGCTGATGGCAGCTACCTGCTGTCGGGCACCAAGATCTTCATCTCGGGCGGTGAGCATGACCTGACCGACAACATCGTTCATCTGGTGCTGGCCCGCCTGCCCGACGCCCCGCCCGGCCCCAAGGGCCTGTCGCTGTTTCTGGTGCCCAAGTTCTACCCGGACGGCACGCGCAGTGCGGTGCACTGCGAGCGCATCGAAGAAAAAATGGGCCTGCACGGCAGCCCGACTTGCGTGATGCGTTTTGACGAAGCCGCCAGCCGCATCGTGGGCGAGCCCGGCAAGGGCCTGAACGCGATGTTCATCATGATGAACGCCGCGCGCCTGCACGTGGCCCTGCAAGGCATTGGCCTGCTGGACGCCGCCTGGCAAAAAGCCGACGCCTATTCGCAGGAACGCCGACAGATGCGCGCACCGGGCAAAGGCAAGGGTACCGGTGAGGCCGATCTGATCGCCGAACACCCGGCCATGCGCCGCATTCTCGACACCCAGCGCGCCTGGGTGGATGCGGGCCGCGTGCTGGCCTACAAGACGGCCCTTGAGCTTGACCAGATCAAGCACGGAGTGGCCGAAGCACAACCGTTTGCGCAACGCTGGTGCGCCCTGGTCACGCCCATCATGAAGTCGGTCTTCACGCACCAGGCTTTTCATGGCGGCAGCGACTGCCTGCAGGTGTTTGGCGGCCACGGCTATGTGCGCGAATGGGGCATCGAGCAACACATCCGCGACGCCCGCGTGGCGATGATTTACGAGGGCACCAACGAGATCCAGGCCATTGACCTGCTGGTGCGCAAGGTGTTGGCCGATGGCGGCCAGGGCATGAACGCCTTACTGGACTTTGTCGAAACCGACCTTCCGGCCAAGGCTGCCACACGCACCGCCGCCGTGGCACGCATCGGCACACTGCGCGCGGTGACGAAACAAATCGTGGAGGCTGCACCGAAGGACGCGCAACTGCCGTTTCGCGTGGCCGACGACTATTTGCGCGCCTGCGCATTGGTGCTACTGGACTGGGCCTGGTTGCGCATCGATGCGGCCGTGGATGCCAACACGCCAAATGCCGCCAACCGCTGGCAAGCCCCGGCACAGGCGCTGCGCCAATGGGTGCTGCCCGAGTTCCAGATGCGCACCTACATCATCGTGCAGCAGTGTGCGGCGGTGGCGGCATAATCCGCGCCTGAACTTTCACTTATGGCCAGAACCGCACAATCGAGCTTCAAGCGACCCAGCCACCGCAGCAAGAAATCCGCTGGCGGTCTGCCCAATGTCACCGCCATCGAGCAGGTCGATACCAGCTACCTGCAGACACTGCTGGGTTACAACGCGCGGCGTGCGGCATTGACCATCATCGAAGGCTTTCTGGAGCGCATGGCCGAGTTTGGGCTGCGGCCTGTGGATTTTTCCGTCATGTCGGTCATCCAGCACAACCCGGGGGTGACCTCTCGCCAGCTGTGCGCGGCGCTCAACCTGCTGCCGCCCAATCTGGTGGGCCTGATCCAGTCGCTGGAGGCGCGTGGTTTGATTCACCGCCTGCCCCACCCCACCGACGGTCGTGCCATGGGTCTGCACCCTACGCCCGAAGGGGCTGCGCTCATGCAGCAGGCCGAACAGGCGGCGACCGATCTGGAGATCGAACGGTCCTCACGCCTGACCCCCACGCAGCGCAAGACGCTGCTGGACCTGCTGCAAAAAATTTACCTCTGAGCCCGCTCGGCCAGGAAAATGTCGATGCGGCGGTTGCGTGCGCGACCGGCTTCCGTGCTGTTGTCTGCAATCGGTTCGCGCGATCCGCGCCCATCGATGCTGATGCGTGAGGACGCTACCCCGCGTGACACGAGATAGTCACGCGCGCTCTGTGCCCGGTTGACCGACAGCGGGTTGTTGATGGCATCGCTGCCCGTGTTGTCGGTGTGGCCCACGATGCGCACCTCCATCGACGGCTGCTGGTTCAGACCTTGCGCGAACTGGTCCAGGATAGGCATCAGGCGCGGCTGAATGTCATGACGCCCCGTGGCGAAGGAGATGTCGTTCGGGATGCTCAGCTTGAGCTGGTTGTCGGCCGTCTGCGTGACCACTGTGCCCGTGCCCGCCGTGGCGCGCTCCATCTGCCGCTTCTTCTCTTCCATCTGGCGTGACCAGACGTAGCCGCCCAGGCCACCCAGTGCCGCACCGATGGCGGTGCCGCGGGTGTTACCACCGACCACCTGACCAGCCACCGCACCGATCACGGCCCCCGTGGTGGCGCCACGCTGTTCGGGCGTCATGGTGTCGCAACCTGCCAGCACGGCCACGCTGGCGCACGCCAGAACAACCTGCTTCAAGGAAAAACGGTATGAGGGGTTCATGGATGGTGTCCTTTCTGTTTTGGGTAGCAGGTCCTTCTTGAAGGACCTGCGAAAAGCTTACCCAAAAGCCATGCTCTGGATGTAAACAAATGTTGTCAGTGCGCCAGGGCGCTCAGCCTTGAGCTTTTGCCAGCAGGGGCAGAACAAGCTGTACCCGTGCGCCACCGGAGGCGGGATTGTCCAGCGACAGCCGCCCACCGAATCCGGTCAGGATGCCGTGGGCCATGTACAAGCCCAGACCGTTGAGCCAATCCATGGAAGACAGCACCCCCTCGTGGGTCTGCGCCAGCACCCGTGGTGGCAGACCGGGGCCGCCATCGCGAACTTCAATGCAGGCTTCCTCTCCCTGAACCCGCAGACTGACCGAAATCAGGGCGTGCTGCATGTCGGTCTGCACCTGAGCCAACGACTGCTTCAGAACCTGATGGAGATCCACCTCGCGCCAGCCGAGCCTGTGTCTGCTCATTGGGCGTCAAATCCAGCATCATGCCCACATACAAGAAATGGCCAACCATCGCCGTCACCAAGGCCGTCAGCGTCAGTAGACTGGCATTCCAGGTGTTGCTGAAGGGACTGGGTGTGGCAATCGACTCCCGTGACAGTGCACTCTGCAGTGTGAGCGTCAGCCCCAGCACAAGGTAACCGACCGCGATCGTGGCCGCCTGCAGTGCCTGCTCCAACGATTCCAGCGTGAAAGGTTTGGACAGCAGGGTCAGGCCCTGCATGGCCCGCAAGCGCGCCAGCAATTTCTCATCCAGCGCGCGGTGATCATCAGGATGGGCAGTTGCGGTCGCCGCCGGAGCAACTCGGCCGCCAGATCGGCCCCTTTCATGCCCGGGCAGGTTCAGGTCCAGCACCACGGCACCGAGCCGGGTTGTCGCGCCATCCTCGTCAGAGAGCCACAAATGCCCATCACGCAGCGTCAATGCAGCCAGCGAGGACTCGGCGCTTTCATGCACGATGGCCGCCACACCCTTGAACCACAGCGACGCCTTGAGCGCCTTCCCAATCTGGACCTTATCGTCCACCAGCGCCACCATGCCCGGCGGCGTCAGCCCCTGATCCGTACTCGACAGCGCCCTGACCTCGTTCCTTTCGTGGCCGCAATGATATGCACATGTGACACCGGCAGACGCTCTGGATGCCCATGACACAGCAAACTCTGGCAACATGCGCCCCCAACACCCTCACGGAGACAACATGAGCACCGCGCTGACCCACTGCTGGCCCGAAGACACCGAGCACGCCCTTTTGATCGGCCGCATCTGGCAACCAGGCACAGGCCCGGTGCTGGTGCTCGCCACACCTGAAGGGCTGTGGGATCTGAGTCGCCTGGCCCCGACCAGCAGCGCCCTGCTCGAACTGCAGGATGTGTCCGTCCGTGTGCGCGCCCACCTGGCCAGCGGACAAGCGAGTCGCCTTGGGAGCGCCGACGCAGTGATCGCCAACAGCGACGAGGCCCACCGCGACAGCAGCCAAGCCTGGCTGCTTGCACCCTGTGACCTGCAGGCCGTCAAGGCCTCGGGCGTGACCTTTGTGGCCAGCATGCTCGAGCGCGTGATCGAGGAACAGGCCCGTGGCGACGCCAGCAAGGCCGAAGCGGTGCGCAAGGCCGTGGTGGCCGTGATCGGCGACAACCTGCGCGCGGTGCGTCCGGGCTCACCCGAAGCTGCCCAACTCAAAGAGGTGCTGCTGGCGCAAGGCGTGTGGTCGCAATATCTCGAAGTGGGCATCGGGCCGGATGCAGAGATCTTCACCAAGGCCCAGCCCATGAGCGCTGTGGGCCACGGTGCCTGGGTCGGCCTGCACCCGGGCAGCCAGTGGAACAACCCCGAGCCCGAAGTCGTGCTGGCGGCCAACTCGCGCGGCGAGGTGGTGGGGGCCACGCTGGGCAACGACGTCAACCTGCGCGACTTTGAAGGTCGCAGCGCCCTGCTGCTGGGCAAGGCCAAGGACAACAACGCCAGCTGCGCGATCGGCCCGTTCATTCGCCTGTTCGATGAACACTTCGGCATCGACGACGTGCGCCGCTGCGATCTGGACATGAAGGTTGAAGGCCCTGAAGGCTTTGTCATGCAGGGCAGCAGCAGTCTGGCGCAGATCAGCCGTGACCCGCTGGACCTGGCCGCCCAGGCCATGGGCAAGTACCACCAGTACCCCGACGGCATGATGCTGTTTTTGGGCACCATGTTCGCCCCCACGCAGGACCGCCACGGTCCGGGCCAGGGCTTCACCCATGTGGTGGGTGACACCGTCAGCATTGGCACCCCCAAGCTCGGCCAACTCTTCAATCGCGTCACCACCAGCGACCAAGCGCCTGCCTGGACCTACGGCGCCGGCGCGCTGATGCGCGATCTGGCCCGCAGGGGGCTGCTGGCATAATTTCGGGCATCTCGCGGCCGCAAGAATCCACCGATTTCTGCGGCCGATTTTTTGACCCCAAAGGAAATCACCATGAACACCACCCCCTCCGGCCTGCAGTACGAAGACACCGTTGTCGGCGAAGGCGCCGAAGCCCAGGCCGGTCAGGATGTGGTCGTGCACTACACCGGCTGGCTCTACAAGGACGGTCAGCAGGGTGCCAAGTTCGATTCGAGCAAGGACCGCCGCGATCCTTTCGTGTTCGCGCTGGGCGCCGGCATGGTCATCAAGGGCTGGGACGAAGGCGTGGCCGGCATGAAGGTGGGCGGCGCCCGCACCCTGATCATTCCGCCCGAGCTGGGCTACGGCGCACGCGGCGCCGGCGGCGTGATTCCGCCCAATGCCACCCTCAAGTTCGACGTCGAGCTGCTGGCCATCCAATAATTTTCAGCCTCAACACCCCGACATGGGTCATGCCCGGGCCTGATCCGGGGATCTGTTGCGAGCCATGGATTCCCCGCTCAAGTCGGGGAATGACAAGACAGCCAATACCCCTTGAAATTTCCGGGATTGACCTCAGGTATGAGGTCGAATCCCTTTTTTGCTGTTTTTTTAAGCACAAATGTCCGAAAACACCCCTTCCCAAGACAGCGCTGCAGCAGCGCCTGAGTCCGCATCCACAACACCCGCTGATGCACCCGAGCAGGATCTGGCTGCACAACTGGCTGAACTGCAGGCCAAAAACGCCGAACTGGCCGACCTGTACCTTCGCGCCCAGGCCGATGTGCAGAACGCCCGCCGCCGCGCCGATGAGGAAGTTGCCAAATCGCGCAAGTTTGCCATCGAAGGTTTTGCTGAAAGCCTGCTGCCCGTGATCGACAGCCTGGAAGCCGGCCTGGCCATCCCCAACGCGACCATCGAGCAGATCCGCGAAGGCTCCGAGGCGACCTTGCGCCAGCTCAAGAGCGCACTCGAGCGCAACAAGGTGGTCGAAGTCAACCCGGCCGCCGGCACCAAATTCGATCCGACACAGCACCAGGCCATCAGCATGGTGCCCGCCGAGCAAGAGGCCAACACGGTGGTCACCGTGCTGCAAAAGGGCTATCTGATCGCCGAGCGCGTGCTGCGGCCTGCGCTGGTCACGGTCGCGGCCCCCAAGTAAGGCTTTGTTATTTGTGGGAGCGCGCCCCTGCGCGCGAAGATATTCGGCCGCAGGGGCGGCCTCCTACAAGGCCTCTTGATTTTCAAAACACCTTCCTCATTTATTCATCAGTTTCAAATTTCCTCACGGAGCACACAACATGGGAAAAATCATCGGCATTGACCTGGGCACCACCAACTCGTGCGTGGCCATCATGGAAGGCAACACCACCAAGGTGATCGAGAACGCCGAAGGCGCGCGCACCACGCCCTCCATCATTGCTTACCAGGAAGACGGCGAGATCCTGGTCGGCGCCAGCGCCAAGCGCCAGGCCGTGACCAACCCCAAGAACACGTTGTATGCCGTCAAGCGCCTGATCGGCCGCAAGTTCACCGAAAAAGAAGTGCAAAAGGACATCGACCTGATGCCCTACACCATCTCGGCTGCCGACAACGGTGACGCCTGGGTGGAAGTGCGCGGCAACAAGATGGCCCCGCCGCAGATCAGCGCCGAAGTGCTGCGCAAGATGAAGAAGACCGCCGAGGACTACCTGGGCGAGTCGGTCACCGAGGCCGTCATCACGGTGCCCGCCTACTTCAACGACGCCCAGCGTCAGGCCACCAAGGACGCCGGCCGCATTGCGGGTCTGGACGTCAAGCGCATCATCAACGAGCCCACGGCTGCGGCCCTGGCCTTCGGCCTGGACAAGCAGGAAAAGGGCGACCGCAAGATCGCAGTGTATGACCTGGGTGGCGGCACGTTCGACGTGTCCATCATCGAGATCGCCGACGTGGACGGCGAAAAGCAGTTCGAAGTGCTGTCCACCAACGGCGACACATTCCTGGGCGGCGAAGACTTCGACCAGCGCATCATCGACTACATCATCGAAGAGTTCAAAAAGGAATCGGGCGTCAACCTCAAGCAGGACGTGCTGGCCCTGCAGCGCCTGAAAGAGGCCGCCGAAAAAGCCAAGATCGAGCTGTCTTCGTCTTCGGCCACCGACGTCAACCTGCCCTACATCACCGCTGACGCCACCGGTCCCAAGCACCTGAACGTCAAACTCACCCGCGCCAAGTTCGAGTCGCTGGTGGAAGACCTGATCGAGCGCTCGATCGCGCCCTGCCGCATCGCCATCAAGGACGCCGGCATCAGCGTGTCCGACATCGACGACGTGATCCTGGTCGGCGGCCAGACCCGCATGCCCAAGGTGCAGGACAAGGTCAAGGAGTTCTTCGGCAAGGAGCCCCGCAAGGACGTCAACCCTGACGAAGCCGTGGCCGTGGGCGCCGCCATCCAGGGCCAGGTGCTCTCGGGCGACCGCAAGGACGTGCTGCTGCTGGACGTGACCCCCCTGTCCCTGGGCATCGAGACCCTGGGCGGTGTCATGACCAAGATGATCACCAAGAACACCACCATCCCGACCAAGTTCGCCCAGACCTTCTCGACCGCCGACGACAACCAGCCGGCCGTGACGATCAAGGTGTTCCAGGGCGAGCGCGAGATGGCCAGCGGCAACAAGCTGCTGGGCGAGTTCAACCTCGAAGGCATCCCGCCCGCACCGCGTGGCACGCCGCAGATCGAAGTGTCGTTTGACATCGACGCCAACGGCATCCTGCACGTGGGCGCCAAGGACAAGGGCACCGGCAAGGAAAACAAGATCACGATCAAGGCCAACTCCGGCCTGTCGGAAGCCGAGATCCAGCAAATGGTCAAGGACGCCGAACTGAACGCGGCCGAAGACAAGAAGAAGCTTGAACTCGTGCAGGCCCGTAACCAGGGCGAAGCGCTGGTGCACTCCACCCGCAAGAGCCTGACCGAGTACGGCGACAAGCTCGATGCCGGCGAGAAAGACGCCATCGAAGCGGCCGCCAAGACGCTGGAAGAAGCCCTCAAGGGCGACGACAAGGCCGACATCGAAGCCAAGACCGAAGCCCTGATGACCGCCAGCCAGAAGCTCGGCGAGAAGATGTACGCCGACATGCAGGCCCAGCAGGCGGCTGGCGCTGCAGGTGCCACAGGTGGCGAGCAGGCCAAGCCCGCTGACGACAACGTGGTCGACGCCGAAGTCAAGGAAGTCAAGAAAGGCTGAAGTTCCCGGTGACGCTGTGGGAGCGCGCCCCTGCGCGCGAAAGCATTCGGCCGCAGGGGCGGCCTCCCACAGCACAAGAACAACGTCCTGGGCCCGGCTCGGGACGTTTTTTTGCATGAAGCGGCCTGAAGAAGGCCAAGGTCAAAAGTCATGGCGACGAAACGCGATTTTTACGAAGTGCTGGGCGTACCCAAGAACGCTTCGGACGAGGACATCAAGAAGGCTTATCGCAAGCTGGCGATGAAGTACCACCCTGACCGCAACCAGGGCGATGCGGCCAAGGAAGCCGAGACCAAGTTCAAGGAGGTCAAGGAAGCCTACGAGATGCTCTCGGACAGCGGTAAGCGCGCAGCCTACGACCAATACGGCCATGCGGGCGTAGACCCCAACATGCGCGGCCCCGGCGGCGCAGAAGGCTTTGGTGGTTTCGGCGATGCCTTCGGCGACATCTTCGGCGATATCTTTGGCGGAGGCCGCCGAGGCGGCGGTGGCCGTCAGGTCTTCCGTGGCGCCGACCTCAGCTACGCGATGGAAATCACGCTCGAAGAAGCGGCCAACGGCAAGGACGCGCAACTGCGCATTCCCAGCTGGGAAGAGTGCGACACCTGCCACGGCACCGGCGCCAAGCCCGGCACCAGCGCCAAGACCTGCTCAACCTGCCATGGCTCGGGCACGGTGCAGATGCGCCAGGGCTTCTTCAGCGTGCAGCAGACCTGCCCGCACTGCCGCGGCTCAGGCAAGATCATTCCCGACCCCTGTGGCACCTGCCACGGTCAGGGCAAGGTCAAAAAGCAGAAAACGCTGGAAGTCAAAATCCCGGCCGGTATCGACGACGGCATGCGCATCCGCTCCACCGGCAACGGCGAGCCCGGCACCAACGGCGGCCCGCCTGGCGACCTGTACATAGAGATCCGCATCAAGAAGCACGAGATCTTCGAGCGTGATGGCGACGACCTGCATTGCGCGGTGCCGATCAGCTTCACCAAGGCGGCACTCGGCGGAGAAATCGAAGTGCCCACGCTGGGCGGCAAGGCCGCCATCGATATCCCTGAAGGCACCCAGACCGGCAAGCAGTTCCGCCTGCGTGGCAAAGGCATCAAGGGTGTGCGCGGCAGCTACCCGGGCGACCTGTACTGCCACATCACGGTGGAAACACCGGTCAAACTCACCGAGCACCAGAAAAAGCTGCTCAAGGAGTTTGACGAGTCCCTGCGCAAGGGCGGCGCCAAGCACCAGCCCGGAGAGGAAAGCTGGACCGACAAGCTCAAGGGATTCTTTGGCGCTTGATACGCTTGATACAACTGAAAAAGCCACCCACCGGGTGGCTTTTTCAGTTCAGGGCGTCGGAAAGGCCGGTATCGAACGCGCCCGCAGATCTGGCGGGTGCGATCCCCGCTTCACGGCACATGACAATGAGCTGGGCCAGTGAACCGACATGCATCTTGTCAAGAATGTGGGCCCGGTACTTTTTGATGTTGTCTGCCGTGACCCCCACGAGCTCGGCAATGTCCTTGTTCGTGTGCCCGTCCAGCATCAGCAGCATGAATTCCCGCTCTCTCGGCGTGAGCGCCTGCATGCGCTGAACCACCAGGCGCGATTTGCGCATGTGCTCTTCGCGCTGTCGGTCCTTGTCGATGGCCTGGTCAATCGCCTGCAACAGGGCTTCCACTGGAAACGGCTTCCACAGGAATTCGACCGCTCCGCCCCGAAAGCTGTCGATGATTTCTTCGTTCCGGCTCTCGCCGCTGATGAAAATGATGGGGGTTCCACGACCTGCGGCGTTGAGTCTTTTTTGCAGTTCCACGCCGCTCAGACCTGGCAGACGCATGTCCAACAGCAATGCGGCCGGGGTGATTTCAATGGAACGCTCGAGGAACTCCTCGGCACTGGCATAGCTGCTGACCGAGTAGCCGTAGCGCTGCAGCAGCGCACTGAGGTGGACCCGGATCTCCGAGTTGTCGTCCACCATGTAAACATGTCCGTTGGATTCGCTCATGGCTTCAAGGTTACCCAGACCCACCGCATTGCTCAGCCCTCAATTAGGGGGTAATTTATGTCACTCTGCGCACATTTGTCTGCATTTTCTTGATTTTCGGGGTTTGGAGAGGCACGGTTCACCCCGCTAACATGCATTCATGAGCGTCACCATCTCCTTTCTTGGCGGAGCCGATACCGTTACAGGCTCCAAATACCTGATCGAGCACAACCACCGCCGCTTGCTGGTCGATTGCGGACTCTTTCAGGGCTACAAGCAACTGCGTCTGCGCAACTGGGCGCCCCTGCCTGTGGTGCCAGCCCAGCTCGATGCCGTGGTGCTCACCCACGCACACCTCGACCACAGCGGCTATATCCCCCTGCTGGTCCGAGAAGGGTTTGATCGCACCATCCATGCGACCCCTGGCACGCTGGACCTGTGCAAGGTGCTGCTGCCCGACAGCGGCCACATCCAGGAAGAGGACGCCGCATTTGCCAACCGGCACGGCTTTTCCAAACATGCCCCGGCGCTGCCTCTCTACACCCGGCAGGATGCCATCGACAGTTTGGGCACTTTCCACACCGAGCCGTATGGTGCTTGGTTTGAACCCATCCGTGGCTGGAGGGCCCGTTTCCAGAATGCCGGCCACATCCTCGGGGCAGCCAGCCTGCTGCTGGAAGTCGGTGGCCGCCGCATCCTCTTCTCCGGCGATCTCGGGCGCACCGACGACCCGCTGATGAACCCACCGGAACCACCACCGCAGGCCGACACCGTGCTGATCGAATCAACTTACGGCAACCGCCAGCACCCCCCAGGCAAGCTGTTTGGCGAATTGGGACCACTGCTGCAAAAACTGGCCAAACGGGGTGGTGTTGCCGTGGTTCCGGTTTTTGCCGTGGGGCGGGCACAGGCCGTGCTGCACACCATTGCCCAGCTCAAGGCCGCCGGCGAGCTGCCTCGCAGCTTGCCGATCTTCCTGGACAGCCCGATGGCCATCCACACCACGGCCCTGTTTGAAAAGCACATGGGCGAACACCGCCTGAGCCTGCCCGAAGTGCACGCCATGGACCGCGTGGCCACCATGCTGGAATCGCCCGAGCAGAGCAAGTCACTGGCGACCCGCCATGGCCCGATGGTGATTTTGGCGGCCAGTGGCATGGCCACGGGTGGGCGAGTGCTGCACCACCTGACCCAATACGCGGGCGACCACCGCAACATGATCATCCTGACCGGCTTCCAGGCCCCCGGCACACGAGGGGAGCGCCTCGCCAGCGGGCAGTCATCAATCCGCATCCATGGCCAGGATGTTCCTGTTCGGGCCGAAGTGGTACAGATCGAGTCGGCTTCGGCCCATGCCGACGGGAACCAGCTCTTGTCGTGGCTGCACAGGATGCCCACCGCTCCAGGGCAGGTGTATGTCGTGCACGGTGAACGCGAAGCTTCTGACATGCTGCGCCAGCGCATTGAGCACGACATCAAGTGGCGGGCCGTGGTGCCCGAACACGGCTCGGTCTGGCCTGCCTGACCTGTCTGGACGAAGGTTTTGCGATCCGCGGTCCGGACTGCGGGGGCGCACTGAGGGACAATCCGAGGTGTGATGAAAACCGTTTTCCAGAACACGACCGCCGCCCGCCACCCTCTGTTCCTGACGCTGCTGGCGAGCCTCTGGCTGGTCACACTGCCCAACATCCCCCTGTGGCGGCAACTGGCCCAGTTGCCCGAGGTCAGTGGTCTGCGTGGCGGACTGTTTGGACTGGGGCTGGCGCTGGGCATCGCGGGACTGACGCACGCCCTGCTGTCGCTGCTCAACTGGCGCTGGCTGCTCAAGCCGGTGCTCACACTGTTCCTGATGAGCGCGGCCAGCGGTGCCTATTTCATGTGGAGTTACGGCATCGTCATTGACGCCACCATGATCGTCAACGTGGCACAAACCGATCCGCGCGAGGCGGCCGACCTGCTCAACTGGCGACTGCTGCTGAGCCTGGGGGTGCTGGGGGTGCTGCCGGTGTGGTGGCTGTGGCGCCAGCCGGTTCGTCAGGTCGGCTTACTGCGCCGCGCGGGTGGCAATGCGCTGTCGTTCATCGCCTCCATCGCGGTGCTGGCGCTCAGTCTGCTGCTGATCTACCAGGATTTCGCCTCGGTCATGCGCAACCACACCCAACTGCGCTACCTGATCAACCCGCTCAACAGCTTTTACGCCGTGGGTCGGGTGGTGGCCCAGCCACTGGAGAGGGACAACGGGCAAGTGACCCCCATCGGACAAGATGCGCGCCTGACGCTGCCTGCAGGCACGCCACCAGCCACACTGATCGTGGTGGTCGGTGAAACGGCCCGCGCGGGCAATTTCGGCATCAACGGCTACGAACGCAACACCACTCCTCGGCTGGCCGGCGAAGACATCGTCAGCATGCGCAACGCCTGGGCCTGCGGCACGAGCACTGCGGCTTCGCTGCCCTGCATGTTCTCGCACCTGGGCAAGGACGGCCACGAAAAGCGCAGCAGTAACTTCGAGTCGTTGGTGGACGTGCTGCAGCGCGCAGGACTTGCCGTGCTCTGGATTGACAACCAGTCGGGCTGCAAGGGCGTGTGTGCACGGGTGCCCAACGTCAATACCGCGGCGCTGAAAGTTTCGCCGCACTGCGACGGTGGCGAGTGCCATGACGAGGTGATGCTGCACCAGCTCGACCAGCGCATCGCCGAATTGCCCGCAGAACGCCGCGCCAGGGGCGTGGTGGTGTTCATGCACCAGATGGGCAGCCATGGTCCCGCATACCACAAACGTGTGCCCCAGGCTTTCAAACGCTTTACGCCTGAATGTGCCAGCAATGCCCTGCAGCAATGCGAGCGCCAGCAAGTTGTCAATGCCTACGACAACACGATTGCCTACACCGACCATTTCCTGGCTGAAACCATTGGCTGGCTGAAAAAGCAAAAAGGGGCTGGTGCCATGGTTTATGTGGCGGACCATGGCGAATCCTTGGGCGAAAACAACCTCTACCTGCATGGCTTGCCCTACGCCATCGCGCCGGATGTGCAAAAGCGTGTACCCTGGATCACCTGGACTTCGCCGGCTTTCGATCAACAACGCGGCTTGCGCAAGTCCTGCTTGCAGGACAAAAAAACCTCGCCGATCAGCCATGACCACTATTTCCACTCTGTGCTGGGCATCGCCGGGGTGCGCTCGGTCGAATACCGCCCAGAGCTCGACGTCTACGGCAGCTGCATGACGCCTTGAGGCTTCGCACGCGCCCCTGCAAGCGCAGCTTGCAGGGGCGCGTGCGGCCAGTGGCCTTACCGGGCGAAGAAGCGCTGCTGTGACAACGGCAAATCCTGTGGAGGAGACCGTCTTGACCGCTGAAACCTCACATGAACCGGTCGAGCAGCTTGCGCGAGTGCTTGTCCAGCGCCAGGGGATCGCGGATCAGGTACTGCACTCCATCGACATCACTCACGATCAGGGTCTTGCCCGTCAGGCGTCGGATGTCTTCCTCTCCCTTGAGCATGAAGCGGGCTTCACCGCGATCGGTGTCCACCGTCCAGACGCTGGGTGTGACCAGACTGCTGACAGCCTTCAGGCGCTGGATCTCGGGCAGGAACTCGCGTTCGGCAATCGCCGCGCGCAGCTGCTCCTGCAGGCGCTGAGTCACCTGGTCGAGCCGGTCGAACCAGGCCAGCTCGTGACCCTCGGCGTCCATGATGCCCACGCCCTGTTCGGGCGCGGTCACGGGGTAAGCACGCACCACGATGACCTGTTCGTGGCGCACGCCATGGGCATCGGTCCAGACCCAGCGGCCCATCGGGTTGCGTTCGAGCGAACTCATGCCTTCACCTCTTCCTGAACCACACCACCGAGCACCGCACCTTCTGACTCGGCCTGACGCTGTTGGGCCTGGTACAGGCGCCAGTAGGCGGCTTCGAGCGCCATGAGCTGGTCGTGGTTGCCCTCTTCGACCACCACACCCTTGTCCATGACCACCAGCCGGTCGGCCTTGCGCAGGGTGGACAGGCGGTGCGCAATGGCAATCGTCGTGCGCCCGCGCACCAGGTTGTCCAGCGCTTTCTGGATTTCCTTTTCGGTCTCGGTGTCCACCGCCGAAGTGGCTTCGTCCAGGATCAGGATGCGCGGGTTAATGAGCAGCGCTCGCGCGATGCTGATGCGCTGGCGCTCGCCACCCGAAAGGCCCTGACCGCGCTCGCCCACCAGCGAGTCATAGCCCTGCGGCATGCGCAGGATGAACTCGTGCGCGTGCGCAGCGCGGGCGGCAGCAATGATTTCCTCGCGCGTGGCGTCGGGCTTGCCGTAGGCGATGTTGTCGGCGATGGTGCCGAAAAAGAGGAAAGGCTCCTGCAGCACCAGACCGATCTGACGGCGGAAGTCGGCGATGCGCAGCTGGCGAATGTCCACGCCGTCGAGCTCGATCACGCCCTCGGAGACGTCATAGAAGCGGCAGATCAGGTTGACCAGCGTGCTCTTGCCCGAGCCGCTGTGGCCGACCAGACCGATCATCTCGCCCGGCGCGATCTCCAGGTCGAGGTTACGGATGACCGCGCGGTTGCCATAACGGAAACCCGCCTCGCGCACCGTGATGCGCCCGGTCACCCGCGCGGGCAGGGCCACCGGCTGCGTCGGCTCGGGCACGCTGGAGACATGGTCCAGGATATCAAAGATGCGCTTGGCACCCGAAGCCGCCTTTTGCGTGTGCGAGACGATGCGGCTCATCGAATCGAGGCGCGTGTAGAAACGCCCGATGTAGGCCAGAAAGGCGGTGAGTACACCGACCGTGATGCGGTCATGCGCCACCAGCCAGATGCCGAATCCCCAAACCACCAGCAGGCCGACTTCGGTCATGAGCGCCACCGTCGGTGCGAACAGCGACCAGACGCGGTTGAGGCGGTCATTGACCTGGAGGTTGTGGCGGTTGGCGTCCTTGAAGCGCTGGGCTTCGCGGTCTTCCTGGGCAAAGGCCTTGACCACGCGGATGCCCGGAATCGTGTCGGCCAGCACGTTGGTGACTTCGGCCCAGACCCGATCGATCTTCTCGAAGCCCGTGCGCAGGCGGTCGCGCACCACATGAATCAACCAGCCGATGAAGGGCAAAGGCAGCAATGTGATGACAGCCAAGGTGGGGTTGATGGTGAACAAAATGACCGCGGTCATCACGATCATCAACACGTCGGTGGCAAAGTCGAGCAGGTGAAGGGACAGGAACACGTTGATGCGGTCGGTCTCATTGCCGATGCGCGCGATCAGATCGCCGGTTCGGCGCCCGCCAAAGTATTCGAGCGACAGGCTCAGCAGATGCTGGTAGGTGGTGGTGCGAAGGTCGGCACCAATGCGCTCGGACACCAGCGCCAGGATGTAGGTCTTGGCCCAGCCCAGCGCCCAGGCCAGCAATGCTGCAGCGAACAGGCCACCAAGATACAAGGCCACCAGCGAGGCGTCGATGGGCTTGCCGTTCTGGTACGGGATGAGCACCTCGTCCATCAGCGGCATCGTCATGTAGGGCGGCACCAGCGTGGCCGCCGTGGACGCCAGCGTGAGCGCAAAACCCAGCAGCAGCTGGTTGCGGTAAGGCCGGCCAAAGCGCCAGAGTTTGAGCAGGGTCCAGGTCGAAGGCGGGGCCAGATCTTCACGGCCACAACGGGTGCATTCGTCTGCCCCCTCTTCCAGCGGTGCCTGGCACACCGGACAGACTGCCTCGGACAGCGCCGCCTGAAGCGGGCGGCCTTCGCCGCCAAGTTGAGCTGCGCGACGTTCGAGCTGGGCGACCATGCGTGAAGCGCTGGCCTGCAGGCCCAGGGTGAAACGCCAGACCGCCTGCCGGCGCCCCTGAGTCATCAACTCCAGGCTGCCCACGCCCGCATGGTCACTGAGCAAAAGACGGGAATCGGACTGCAGGTCCCAGATTTGCCAGTTTTTTTGCCCCTCTGCCCGGGCCAAAAGGCGCCGATCGGTCAAAATAAGCGCAGATTTGTGAAACTTCAGTGACCCATCCAGGTCAACTTCCAGAAAGGCTGTTGCGTTTTCATCAGGTTGAAAGAGTGATTGAACCTCCGAAAGCCTCGCATCCGGGATCACCGGGCGCTGTGCAGAAGGTGTTGTAGGGGTCATGCAATTCAACCTGAACAAAGGTCAGCCATTGTATCGCTCCACCCCATTTTCATGAGCCACAAAGACATCCAAATCCTGCGCATGACGCACCTGCGCGGACCGAGCATCTGGACCTATGTCCCCGTCATCGAAGCGCTGGTGGACATTGGCGAACTGGAAGACTTCCCCTCCAACACCTTGCCTGGATTCAACGAGCGGCTCTCGGCCTGGTTGCCGGGCCTGATCGAGCACCGCTGCAGCCCGGGTGTACGCGGCGGTTTTCTGCAACGACTGGAAACCGGCACCTGGCCGGGTCACATCCTGGAACACGTGGCGCTTGAATTGCTGACGCTGGCGGGCATCCCTGATGGTTACGGCCGCGCCCGCGAGGCCGGCCCACGTGGTGTCTACAAGGTCATCATCAGCGCCCCCCATCCCGAAGTCGGTCGCCAGGCGCTGCTCACGGCCCGTGAGCTGGTCATGGCCGCCATCGAAGACCGTCCGTTCGATGTGGCCCAGGCTGCCGAAGACCTGACCGATCTGGTCGACAGCCGCCTGGTTGGCCCCAGCACGCGCGCCATCGTGCAAGCGGCATGGGACAACCGCCGCATCCCGCACATCCGCCTCAACAACGGCAATCTGGTGCAACTCGGGCAAGGCGCTGCCCAGCGCCGCATCTGGACCGCTGAAACCGACCGCACCAGCGCGATTGCCGAAGGCATTTCCAAAGACAAGGACATGACCAAGCGCCTGCTGGCCACCTGCGGTATCCCGGTGCCTGAAGGCCAGATCGTGGAAAGCCCCGAGCAGGCCTGGGAAGCTGCCCAGGACATCGGGGTCCCGGTTTGCGTCAAACCCGGTGATGGCAACCGCGCCCGCGGCGTTTCGCTGGACCTGCGGGAAAAAGCCGACATCGAGGCCGCCTACGCGATTGCACTGGAACAAGGCAACGAAGTCATTGTCGAGAAATTCATCCAGGGCCTGGAGCACCGCCTGCTGGTGGTGGGCGACCGCCTGGTGGCTGCCAGCCGCGGCGAAACCGCCAGCGTGACCGGTGACGGCCAGCACACCGTGCGTGAACTGGTCAACCTGCAGATCAACTCCGACCCCCGTCGTGGCAGTGATGGCAGTCTGCCGCTGGAAACCGTGCGTCTGCGCCAGGGCAGCCCCGAGGTGCTCGAGCTCAAGCGCCAGGGTCTGACACCCGACAGCGTGCCTGAAGCGGGCCGCACCGTGCTGGTCAAGCGCACCGGCAACATGACCACCGACATCACCGACATCGTGCACCCGGATGTGGCTGAGCAAGCCATTTTGGCCGCCAAAATCGTCGGTCTGGACATTGCCGGCGTGGACGTGGTCACGCCCGACATCACCCAGCCGCTGCACAAGGTGGGCGGTGTGGTGGTCGAGGTCAATGCCGGCCCCAGCCTGCTGATGCACCTCAACCCGGCCGAAGGCAAAGCGCGTGACGTGGGCAAAGCGATTGCCGACCACCTCTTCCCGGGCAGTGACAACGGCCGCATCCCTCTGGTCGGCTTCATGGGCGACAGTGACACCACCCGCACCGCCAAGCTCACAGCCTGGCTGCTGCACCTGCAAGGCTGGACCACCGGCCTGTCCTGTGCCGACGGCCTGTATCTGAACCAACGCTGCCTGCAGACGCAAGGCGGCATGGACTTCGACAACGCCGAACGCCTGCTGGTCAACCGCGCGGTGCAGGCCGCCGTGTTTGAAACCGATGCCCTGCACCTGCTGACAGAAGGGCTGCCCTACGACCGCTGCCAGGTCGGCGTGGTCACCAGCATGCCGACTGCTGCCGGACTGCCGCCCGAGCTGTATGCCGGCGAAGACGACCGCATGCCGGGCCACATCCGAACCCAGATTGATGTGGTGCTGCCCACCGGCACTGCAGTGCTGAATGCCGAAAACGAACAGGTGGCCGAGCTGGCACAGTACAGCGACGGTGGTGTGATCTTCTACGCCAGCAGCGAACACCATGCCCGCATCTGCGCGCACCGAGCCGAGGGCAAACGTGTGGCGTTCTGGCGCGAGGGCCTGCTCATCCTGGCCGAGGGCCAGCACGAGACCGAGGTGCTTTCCGCCGTGCGCCCGGCGGTGGCCAAGCTGCTCAAGGACGGTCGCCTCGACACCGTCAACATCCTGGTGGCGGCCTGCGTGGCCTGGGCGCTCGACATCCCGGCCGAACTGATCCGCGCTGGCGTGAAGAGCTACGGCCAAAACCCCACTTCTTTCTGATTCGAACGACAGGAACCCCGGTTCATGCAAGTGTCCAGAATTCGTGCCCTGCGCGGCCCCAACCTGTGGAGCCGCCACACGGCCATCGAAGCGATCATCAGCTGCCCCGAATCCGAACGGGTGCTGGCCTCTGCGGTCGAGCAACAACTGCGTCGCACCTTCCCTGCCGTCGGCCCGATTGACGCTGGTCGCGGCCAGCAGGCCGGCATGGCGCACGCCCTCGAAAAAGTCACGCTGGCCCTGCAGGCCCAGGCCGGCTGCCCGGTCACTTTCAGCCGCACCACGCCCACCGAAGAAGCCGGCACCTACCAGGTGGTGGTCGAATATACCGAGGAAGAGGTTGGCCGCCTTGCGCTGGACCTGGCTGAGAAACTCTGTCAGGCCGTACTGGCCGGTCAAGGCTTCGATGTGGAAGGCGCCATTGCCCAGCTGCACGAACTCGACGAAGACGTGCGCCTGGGCCCCTCGACGGGTTGCATCGTCGATGCGGCTGTGGCGCGCGGCATTCCGTACCGTCGCCTCACACAGGGCAGCATGGTGCAGTTCGGCTGGGGGGCCAAGCAGCGGCGCATCCAGGCCGCGGAAGTCGACACCACCAGCGCGATTGCCGAATCGATTGCCCAGGACAAGGACCTCACCAAACAGCTGCTGCACGCTGCTGGCGTGCCCGTGCCGCTGGGACGACCCGCCGATTCACCCGAGGAGGCCTGGGCAATTGCCCAAGAAATCGGTCTGCCGGTCGTGGTCAAACCCCAGGACGGCAACCAGGGCAAGGGTGTCACGGTCAACATCACCGACCGGGATGCATTCCAGGCGGCGTACGAGACGGCCGAGCGCCACGGCACCGTGATGGTCGAGAAATTCCTGCCCGGCCACGACTACCGCCTGCTGGTGGTGGGTCACAAACTCGTGGCGGCCGCACGGCGTGAGCCGCCGCTGGTGGTGGGTGACGGCGTGCATACCGTGCGCCAGCTGGTCGATCAGGTCAACGCCGATCCGCGCCGTGGCGAAGGCCATGCCACATCACTGACCAAGATCCGCTTCGATGACATCGCCATCGGGCGCCTGCAGGCGCAGGGTCTGGAGCCTGACTCCGTGCCCGAAAAAGGCCGTCGCGTCATCCTTCGCAACAACGCCAACCTGTCCACGGGGGGCACTGCCACCGATGTGACCGACGATGTCCACCCCGAGGTCGCCGCACGCGCCGTAGCGGCCGCGCGCATGGTGGGTCTGGACATCTGCGGTGTGGATGTGGTCTGCGAATCGGTACTGCGCCCGCTCGAAGAACAAAGCGGTGGCATCGTCGAGGTGAACGCGGCGCCAGGTTTGCGCATGCACCTCAATCCGTCCTACGGCAAAGGCCGTGACGTGGGGCAAGCCGTCATCGACCTGATGTTCCCCAACGGCGAAAACGGCCGCGTCCCGGTCATTGCCGTGACAGGTACCAACGGCAAAACCACCACTGTGCGCCTGACCGCCCACCTGCTGCGTGCGCAAGGCCTGCGCGTGGGCATGACCAACACCGATGGTGTGTACGTCAACGGCCGTCAGACCGACAGCGGTGACTGCAGCGGCCCGCGCAGCGCGCGCAACGTGCTGATGCATCCCGAGGTGGACGCCGCGGTGTTCGAAACCGCTCGTGGCGGCCTGCTGCGCGAAGGTCTGGCTTTCGACCGCTGTAAGGTGGCCATCGTGACCAACCTGGGCGGCGGTGACCACCTGGGTCTGAACTACATCACCACGCTCGAAGACCTGTCGGTGCTCAAGCGCGTGATCGTGCTCAACGTCGAGCCCGACGGCATGGCCGTGCTCAACGCCGCCGACCCTGCAGTGGCTGCCATGGCACCGCACTGTCCGGGCGATGTGACCTTCTTCGCCCTCGACGCGAACCAGCCCGTCCTGGCCACGCACCGGGCTCAAGGCCGACGCGTGGTGTATGTGGACAACGGACAGATCGTGGCCCAAAAGGGCAAGCACAGCTTCCGCATTCCTTTGTCGCAGGTGCCGCTCACACGCAATGGGCAGATCGGCTTTCAGACCGAAAACGTGCTGGCCGCGGTGGGCGCTGCCTGGGCGGTGGATGTGCCCTGGGACGCGATTGCCCATGGCCTGTCCACTTTCATCAGCGATGTGCAAGGTGTACCGGGCCGCTTCAACGTGTTCGACTACAAAGGCGCCACGCTGATCGCCGACTACGGCCACAACCCCGACGCCATCCAGGCCCTGGTCCATGCGGTGGACAACATGCCTGCCAGCAAGCGCATGGTGGTCATCAGTGGTGCAGGCGACCGCCGCGACGAAGACATCCGCGACCAGACCCGCATTCTGGGCGCGGCCTTCGACGATGTGGTGCTCTACCAGGACGCTTGTCAGCGCGGTCGCGCCGATGGTGAAGTCGTGACCCTGCTGCGTGAGGGCCTCGAAGGTGCTGCACGCACCCGGCACATCGAAACCATCCAGGGCGAATTCAACGCCATCGACGCCGCGTTGGCACGGTTGTCGACCGGCGATCTGTGCCTGATCCTGATCGATCAGGTCGAAGAGGCCCTGGCCTACATCAATGAAAAAGTGCGTCAAGCCTGATCGGCCTCGCCCGCCCAGTTCATGGCCATCCCTGCGCTGGCCATGAACACCCCCAGCCAGAAAAGCCAGTGACGCAGGTCCTGGCTTTTTTGTTCTGTCCAGCGATACAGCCATGCACCGGCCACCACCGACAGGCCCAGCGCCAACGCCATGCCGGCGGCGTTCCAAGCCACCGACTGCGGCCACCGCTGGCTGATCCAGGCGCTGACAGCCAGACTCACGGCGTAGTGGATGACGAATACCGAGTAGGAAATGCGTGCCAGCCGGCTGATCGCGCCTTGCCACCAACCATGCACCACAGAGGGCTGTAGCCACGCCTGGGGCGCCGCTGCCAGCAACATGGCTACCGCCCACGCGGTGGCGATGCGCCAGCGGGGGTCAACCCACAGAGCCAGCAAGCCCAGGCCCAGCAAAACCGCCCAGCCCTTGGGCGGTATACGGCTCTGGCGAGCACGCCAGGCCAACCATCCCATGCCGTAAGAGCCGAAGAAATACACCCCGTAGAGGTCCAGGTCGGTGTTGAGGTTCCAGCGCACCAGGGACACCACCGTCAACCCCACAATGAGCTGCAGCCGCAGCGGCTCAAGACGCCAGCCCGGCTGCCAGCGCCCCCCTAGCCCGACACCCCACAGCACCAACAAAGCCATCAAGTACAACTGGAAGTCGATCGCCACGTACCAAACACCGGCGGACAAGGCCTCCATGTCCAGCACATGCTGCAGGAAAAATACATGCGCCATCACCTGCCACCCGTCTGGCGTGCCTGACAGGGAAGGATGGTCAAAACCAGGCCGGATCCATTCGGTGACCAACACCGCCACACTCAAAGCCACCAGCAAAGGCATGGCCAGCCGCAGGTAACGGCGCCCGGCCAGCGTCAGCAAGCGCCGCGCATCCACTTCAGGTCGACGGGCAAGCGCAGCAGCCGTCAGGTAACCGGAACAGACCAGAAAGAGCTGGACCGCCAGCCGTCCATGGTCGGTCAGCCAGTCGATCACCAGCGGCCACTGCTCGACCACCACATCGGACATGGGACCGTAAAAAGCCAGGTGATGGAGCACGATCAGGACGCACCCGATCGCCTTGAGCAGATCCAGCAAAAAAGAGCGCCCCTCAGGGCGCTCAGTCATGGAAGTGGTTAAAACCGTTTCCCGAACCGTCATCACGAACAGAGGCGCTTGCGGGCCTCCTGGTATTCCTTCTTCAACTGGGCAATCCGTTCGGCGGCAGACACCACGGAATTGATGGCACCGATGCCCTGCCCACAACCCCAGATGTCCTTCCAGGCTTTCTTGGCGTCACCCCCGAAGTTCATCTTGCTGGGGTCTGATTCTGGCAGATTCTCCGGGTCCAGCCCGGCCGCCCGGATCGAAGGCGCCAGATAGTTGCCATGCACACCGGTGAACAGGTTGCTGTAGACCACGTCGTCGGAGTTGCAATCCACGATGGCCTGCTTGTAGGCATCCATGGCACGCGCTTCATGGGTGGCGATGAAGGCCGAGCCGATGTAGGCAAAATCCGCCCCCATGGCCTGCGCGGCCAGAATGGCTCCCCCGGTGGCGATCGAGCCTGAGAGCGCGAGCGGGCCGTCGAACCACTGGCGGATTTCCTGGATCAGCGCAAACGGGCTCTTGGTGCCTGCATGACCGCCCGCACCCGCGGCCACGGCGATCAGGCCGTCTGCGCCCTTCTCGATCGCCTTGCGGGCGAACTTGTTGTTGATGATGTCGTGCAGCACCACACCACCATAGCTGTGCGCGGCCTGGTTGATTTCCTCACGCGCGCCCAGGCTCGTGATGATGACCGGCACCTTGTACTTCACGCACAGGGCCATGTCGTGTTCAAGCCGGTCGTTGCTCTTGTGCACGATCTGGTTGATGGCAAACGGGGCGGCTGGATTGTCCGGATTGGCCTTGTTGTGGGCCGCCAGGGTCTCGGTGATCTCGGCCAGCCACTCGTCGAGCTGCGAGGCAGGACGGGCGTTGAGCGCAGGCATGGAGCCGATCACACCGGCCTTGCACTGCTCGATCACCAGCTTGGGGTTGCTGATGATGAACAGCGGTGAAGCAATCACCGGAAAATTCTGAGCAGCCAGTACCGGGGGCAGTTTGGACATGGGGTCTCCTGTTTTGTGGCAGGCATTGTGGGCGACACGCTGACCTGCGTCAGTCGAAAGAGCGACAAGTGGTCTGATTCGGCCGCGGGGGCGACCTCCTGCGAAAAACGATGCTCCTTTGCAGGAGCGCGCCCCCGCGCGCGAAGGTCTTCATCCGCAGGGGCGCAGCGATCAGAAGGCTTCGAGCGGCAACGCCGTCACACTGCCTGCGCCTTCGACGATGCCGTCACGGATGCCAGGCACCTTGGACAGGATGTGGTCGGCGTAGAAGCGTGCGGTGGTGACCTTGGCGGCCATGAAGGCGGCATCCTGCGCCTGGGCTTCGGGCATCAGCGCCACCAGCAGGGCACGACCCATCTGCCAGCCGGCCACCAGATTGCCTGCAAGCATCAGGTAGGGCACGCTGCCCGAGAAGGCCGCATTAGGATTGCTGCGGGTGTTGGCAGCGATGAAGTCCACCACGTCGATGAAGGCTTCACGCGCGGCCTTCAGACGTTTGCCCATGGCCTGCGCATCGGCGTTCGAAGAAGCCAGCAGCTCGGCTTCGGTCTTGGCAATCTGGGCGGCGATGCTCTTGGCGCCGGCACCGCCATCGCGGGCGGTCTTGCGGCCCACCAGGTCGTTGGCCTGGATGGCGGTCGTGCCTTCGTAGATGGTCAGGATCTTGGCATCGCGGTAGTACTGCGCGCAGCCGGTTTCCTCGATGAAACCCATGCCGCCATGGATCTGCACGCCCAGGCTGGCCACGTCGATGCTCATCTCGGTGCTGTAGCCCTTGACCAGCGGCACGAGGAATTCGTAGAAGGCCTGGTTGTCCTTGCGCACTTCGGCATCGGGGTGGTGGTGGGCCGCGTCATAGGCAGCAGCGGCCACGGTGGCCATGGCGCGGCAGCCTTCGGTGTAGGCACGCATGGTCATGAGCATGCGGCGCACGTCCGGATGGTGAATGATCGGACCGGCCTTGGGCAGGCTGCCATCGACCGGGCGGCTCTGCACGCGGTCACGCGCGTACTGCACGGCCTTCTGGTAAGCGCGCTCGGCGATCGAAATGCCCTGCACGCCCACGGCGTAACGGGCAGCGTTCATCATGATGAACATGTATTCGAGGCCACGGTTTTCCTCGCCGACCAGATAGCCGATGGCGCCACCATGGTCACCGTACTGCAACACGGCGGTGGGGCTGGCCTTGATGCCCATCTTGTGTTCGATGGAGACGCAATGCACATCGTTGCGATCGCCCAGCGAGCCATCGTCATTGACCATGAACTTGGGCACCACGAACAGGCTGATGCCTTTGACGCCTTCGGGTGCGCCCTGCACACGGGCCAGCACCAGATGGATGATGTTCTCGGCCATGTCGTGCTCACCGTAGGTGATGAAGATCTTGGTGCCGAACACCTTGTAGGTGCCGTCGGGCTGGGGCTCGGCGCGGGTGCGCACAGCCGCCAGATCGGAGCCGGCCTGCGGCTCGGTCAGGTTCATGGTACCGGTCCATTCGCCGGAGATCAGCTTCTCCAGGTACTTGGCCTTCATGTCATCGGAACCGGCAGTCAGCAGGGCTTCGATGGCGCCGTCCGTGAGCATGGGGCACAGGGCAAAGCTCATGTTGGCCGAGTTCAGCATCTCGCCGCAGGCCGCACCAATGGTCTTGGGCAGGCCCTGGCCGCCGTAGTCGGCCGGGTGCTGCAGGCTCTGCCAGCCACCTTCGGTGAACTGCTTGTAGGCCTCTTTGAAGCCCGGCGTGGTCGTGACCTGGTTGCCATCGTGGTGCCAGGACGGATTCTTGTCACCCTCCCAGTTGAGGGGGGCGATGACTTCGGCGTTGAGCCTGGCGCACTCTTCGAGCACCGCCTGGGCGGTTTCGAGGCCGGCGTCTTCGAAGCCGGGAATCTGCGCGATCTGGTCAATACGCGCCAGATGCTCGATGTTGAACAGCATGTCCTTGAGGGGTGCGGTGTAGCTCATGAAAGTCTCCGGTAAGGGAAAGATCAGGTGCAAAAAAGGCCTCTGTGCGAGGCCTTTTTTGCGGGTTTCAGAAGATCACAGTGCGTTGGTCAGTTCAGGCACGGCAGCAAACAGATCGGCTTCGAGGCCGAAGTCGGCCACGGAGAAGATCGGCGCTTCGGGGTCCTTGTTGA
>Ga0255196_1000029_pt1 | contig 50120 bp, 45 predicted proteins | sample Miss_Law_RepA_8h_FD_183637 | JGI IMG/M metagenome (GOLD analysis project Ga0255196, IMG submission 183637) | Freshwater microbial communities from Mississippi River, Louisiana, United States - Miss_Law_RepA_8h | ecosystem: Environmental > Aquatic > Freshwater > River | place: USA: Louisiana... | reverse complement strand
CGCCATGCGGATCAGCCGACGCGAGATGTAGCGCGGGTCCACCCCGCCATCGAGCATGCGCACCAGCCAGTACAGCGAAGCGTCGGGGTCGGAGCCGCGCACGGATTTGTGCAGAGCACTGATGGTATCGTAGAACTGTTCGCCACCCTTGTCGTAGCGGCGCATGCGCTCACCCAACACCTTGAGCAGCCAGGCGTCGGTGACCGGGTTGATCTTTTCGCGCGTGGCCGCCATGGCCAGCGTCTCCAGCGTGTTGAGCAGGCGTCGGGCATCGCCATCGGCATAGCCCAGCAGGCGTTGCAGGGCGTCGGGTTCGAGCGCCGGCACCGCGTCAATCGCCTGCGCCCGGGCCACGATCTGCTTCAGATCCGCTTCACCCAAGGGCTGCAGCACGTAGACCGCGGCCCGTGACAGCAAGGCCGAGTTCACCTCGAAGGAGGGGTTCTCGGTGGTGGCACCGATGAAGGTGAACAGCCCGCTTTCGACGTGCGGCAAAAACGCGTCCTGCTGGCTCTTGTTGAAGCGGTGCACCTCGTCGACAAACACAATGGTGCGCTGCGGGTGCAGGCCATCCCGCGCAGCTTCGGCCTTCTCCACCGCCTCACGGATGTCCTTGACGCCTCCCAGCACGGCGCTGATGCTGATGAACTGGGCGTCAAACGCCTCGGCCATGAGCCGCGCAATCGTGGTCTTGCCCACGCCAGGTGGCCCCCAGAGGATGCAGCTGTGGGGCTGGCCCGATTCGAAGGCCAGCCGCAGGGCCATGCCCTCGCCCAGGATGTGCTGCTGGCCGATCACTTCGCCGAGCGTGCGTGGACGCAAACGCTCGGCCAGTGGGGTATGCGACGGCGCCGACATGCCAGCGCCACTCAGGGGCGGATCACGTCCGTGCCCGCTGGCGGATGGAACTGGAAAGCATCCGCCTTCAGCGCGGGGTTGATCTCGAAAGCGCTGAACGTCAGCACCGAGCGCTGGCCCAGCGCATCCTGCACCTCCAGCACGGCCAGCTCCGGTCCATGCTCGCCCGATCGAAGGCCCGCCAGAGCGTGGCGAATTTGCCCATCGGCACGACGAGGCGTGGCACGCACCCACTGCAAGCCATCGCGCGCTGCCTCGGGTTGCAACAGGAAATCCGCCTGCAGACCCGATAGCTGGGTGGCCGAGGTGATGAGGGCCAGCGGTGTGGCCGCCAGAGCCTGCGCCTGCGGTCGCGCCGTCACCTGCTGCAGGTCGGGATCGTGGAGCCACAGGGTCTGCCCATCGGCCACCAGCGTCTGCTCGAAAGGTTTTTTGTAGACAAAGCGAAAACGCCCGGGACGCATGAACTCCAGCACACCGCTGGACTTGCGGGTGCGTGGCGGTTGCCCGTTCTTGGGAACGGCCGTTACCACCTGGGAAAACTGGGCCCGGCCACTTTTGACCTGCTGCAGAAACTGCCCCAGCAGCACCAGCCCGTCAGCCTGCGCCATCACTGGCGCCCAGGACCATGCACCGGCAACCGTCAGAAGAAAGCGGCGACGCTGCAGCATGTCAAACCTCATTGCTCACGAGCGGGCACCAGAATTTCGCGTTGGCCACTGCCACTCATGGCGCTGACCAGCCCCGCCTTTTCCATGTCTTCCACCAGGCGGGCGGCGCGGTTGTAGCCGATCTTGAGGTGGCGCTGCACCAGGGAAATGCTGGCCTTGCGGTTTTTGAGCACGACCTCGACCGCCTGGTCGTACATCGGGTCTTTCTCGCCGCCCTCACCGCCCTCGCCCAGCGGGCCGTCATCGCCCTCGACCGTCCCGCCTTCGAGCACCCCTTCGATGTAGTCGGGTTCGCCCTGGGCCTTGAGGTACTCGACCACGCGGTGCACTTCATCGTCGCTCACAAAAGCACCATGCACCCGGATCGGGAAGCCGGTGCCCGAGGGCATGTAGAGCATGTCGCCCATGCCCAGCAGGGCTTCGGCCCCCATCTGGTCAAGAATGGTGCGGCTGTCGATCTTGCTCGACACCTGGAAGGCGATGCGTGTCGGGATGTTCGCCTTGATCAGGCCGGTGATCACATCCACGCTGGGGCGCTGGGTGGCCAGGATCAGGTGAATGCCCGCCGCACGCGCCTTCTGCGCCAGACGGGCGATCAGCTCTTCGATCTTCTTGCCCACCACCATCATCAGGTCGGCCAGTTCGTCGATGACGATGACGATGTGCGGCAGGCGTTTGAGCGGTTCCGGGTCGTCGGGCGTCAGGCTGAAAGGGTTGTAGATGAACTCTTCACGTGCCGTGGCTTCGTCGATCTTGGCGTTGTAGCCGGCCAGATTGCGCACGCCCAGCTTGCTCATGAGCTTGTAGCGCTTTTCCATTTCGGCCACGCACCAGTTCAGGCCATGCGCAGCCTGCTTCATGTCGGTGACCACGGGCGCCAGGAGGTGCGGAATGCCTTCGTAGACCGACATCTCCAGCATCTTGGGGTCGATCATCAACAGGCGCACGTCACGGGCTTCGGCCTTGTAGAGCAGCGAGAGAATCATGGCGTTGATGCCCACCGACTTGCCAGAGCCGGTGGTGCCCGCCACCAGCACGTGCGGCATCTTGGCCAGATCGGCCACCACCGGGTTGCCCACGATGTCCTTGCCCAGGCCCATGGTCAGCATGGACTTGGCTTCGTTGTAGACCTGCGAGCCCAGGATTTCGCTGAGCTTGATCGACTGGCGCTTGGCGTTGGGCAATTCCAGTGCCATGTAGTTTTTGCCTGGAATGGTCTCGATCACGCGGATAGAGACCAGGGACAGCGAGCGCGCCAGGTCCTTGGCCAAATTGACGATCTGCGAACCCTTGACGCCGGTGGCGGGCTCGATTTCGTAACGGGTGATGACCGGGCCGGGGGCTGCTGCCACCACACGCACCTGCACACCAAAGTCGCTGAGCTTCTTCTCGATCAGGCGACTGGTCATTTCCAGGGTTTCGGGTGACACGGTTTCCTGCCGTGCGGTCAGGGCGTCCAGCAGATCCACCTGCGGCAGTTTGCTGTCAGGCAACTCGTTGAACAGCGGCTTCTGACGCTCCTTGACCACACGCTCGCTGCGCGGCACCTCGGTCACGCCTGGCTCGATCACCATGGGGGTCGGCCTAGAAGGCGGCACCGGCAATGGCGCGATCTCCAGCTGCGGCGAAGGCGACAGGCCGGCATCGAGCGAAGGCTCCATGCGGTCTTCCCAAGGTGGATCGACTGGCTGGTAACTGGCGGTCTGCTCGCGTTCACGCAAGGCCTGCTGCCCCAGCGCCAGATCGGTCTCGATCTCGCGCTGCACATGACGGCGCTGGATCAAGGCATCGATGCGCGCCCCAAGGCGTTCGGCCATGTCCGACCATGAAAACCGGAAAACCATGGACACCCCCACGACCATGGTGACGATGCCCGCCAGCGCCGAGCCGGTGAACCCCAGCCAGTGCATCGCCAAGCCACCGACCAGATATCCGAGCACACCCCCGCTGTGACCGGGCAGATGGTCTTCCCAGCGGTACAGGCGCGTCCATTCCAGAGCGCTGCTGCTGGCCACCAGCGCGAACATGCCGATCCAGAACACCCACAAGGTGCGAGGCGTCAAGCGGCGACGTTCGGCACTGCCCCACCCTGAGCTGCGCAACCAGCGTGAAAAACCCACCAGCCATGCCCGCAAACCGGCCAGCCAGCACCACCAGATGGAATACCCAAGAGAGAAATACGCCAGGTCGGCCATCCAGGCCCCCACGCGTCCAACCCAATTGCGGATGGGGGCATGAACACCCGAAGTGGACCAAGCGGCATCACCGGGGTTGTAACTCAGCAAGGCCAGCAACACCAGCAGCAGGCTGGCGCCGCCCAGCAGCAGGCTGATTTCAAGGGCGAAACGCGCCCACAGGCTGCGCGGCTCCTGCGGGGCCAACTCCGGCTCGATCGCCCCGGTCAATGTATGAAGGGAGTAACTCATGTCTTGGTGTGAAGCTTACCCGATCAGATCGCGCCGTAGCCCTGTGCTCAGGCAGGACAAAAACGGCTTCTTACAATGTGGGCTTTGACGGCCACCATCTGCGGCTGCGCACCCTCCAGAAAGTCCCCATGAGCACCCCGACCCAACACGCCAAAGTCCTGATTCTGGGTTCCGGCCCTGCCGGCTACACCGCCGCCGTCTATGCCGCCCGTGCCAACCTCAACCCGCTGCTGATCACCGGCATGGCCCAAGGTGGCCAGCTGATGACCACCACCGAGGTCGACAACTGGCCCGCCGACGTGCACGGCGTGCAAGGCCCTGAACTGATGCAACGCTTTCTGGAACACGCCGAGCGCTTCAAAACGCAAATCGTGTTCGACCACATCAACGCCGTGGACCTGTCCAAGCGCCCCTTCACGCTCAAGGGCGATGGCGGCACCTACACCTGTGACAGCCTGATCATCGCCACCGGCGCCTCGGCCAAGTACCTGGGCCTGCCCTCGGAGGAAGCTTTCCAGGGCCGCGGTGTGAGCGCCTGCGCCACCTGCGATGGTTTCTTCTACCGTGGCGAGGTCTGCTGCGTGGTGGGCGGCGGCAACACCGCCGTCGAGGAAGCCCTGTACCTGTCCAACATCGCCAACAAGGTCTACCTGATCCACCGCCGCGACAAATTCAAGGCCGAGCCCATCCTGGTGGACAAGCTGATGGACAAGGTGGCCGAAGGCAAGATCGAACTCAAGACTTTCAAGACCCTGGACGAGGTGCTCGGCGATGACACCGGCGTGACTGGCGTGCGCCTGAAAAGCACCACAGACGGCAGCACCGAAGACCTCGCGCTCAAGGGCTGCTTCATCGCGATCGGTCACTCGCCCAACACCGACATCTTCCAGGGCCAGCTGACGCTGGAAAACGGCTACATCGTGACCCAGGGCGGCGGCAAGGGCTTTGCCACCCAGACCAGCGTGCCCGGGGTGTTTGCCGCTGGCGACGTGCAGGACCACATCTACCGCCAGGCCATCACCAGCGCCGGCACGGGCTGCATGGCCGCGCTGGACGCCCAACGCTTCCTGGAACAGGAAAACGGCTGATCACGCGCCCCTTCGGGTCTGCCTGCCCAGGCCGGCCCGGAATTCGTTATAATCCAAGGCTTTGCTGAATCTGCCCGCCCCGCTGCGGGGTTCACAGGGTCAGCAATCTGGGTTACCGCCACCCATCCTGGCGAGGTGAGGCTGGAGCGCCAGATTCCTGCAAATGCGCAGAAATCCATCGGCACCGGCTGTTTTGAAAAGTACGGAGTGTCCTCATGGCACGCAAGTGTGAAGTCACGGGCAAAGGCCCGATGGTCGGGAACAACGTTTCCCATGCCAACAACAAAACCAAGCGCCGGTTCCTGCCGAACCTGCAATACCGTCGTTTCTGGGTTGAGAGCGAAAACCGTTGGGTGCGTCTGCGCGTTTCCAGCGCCGCCCTGCGCCTGATCGACAAGAACGGCATCGACTCCGTGCTCGCCGACCTGCGTGCACGCGGCCAGGCCTGAACCTTCTAAGGAGCACATACCATGGCAAGCAAAGGCGGACGCGAAAAGATCAAGCTGGAGTCCACGGCCGGTACCGGTCACTTCTACACCACCAGCAAGAACAAGAAGACCATGCCCGAGAAAATGGCGATCATGAAGTTTGATCCCAAGGCTCGCAAGCACGTCGAGTACAAGGAAGTGAAGCTGAAGTGATTCGGCTCACCCCATAAAAAAACCGCTGCACTGCAGCGGTTTTTTTATGCCCGTCGAATTTGTGGGAAGGCGCCTCTTGCGCCGCTTATGGGAGCGCGCCCCTGCGCGCGAAAGCCTTTGGCCGCAGGGGCTGCCTCCTGCACAGTCAGGCCACCTTGACCCGAACCGAGCGCAACTTCATCGAGAAGTCACGCAGCGCAGCAATGCCGCTGTCTTCGGCACGCTTGCACCATGCCTGCAGATCGGCGGCCAGCTGCTCACGCGATTGCGAAGTGTTCAGCCAGATCTGACGCAGCTCTTCACGCATGTGAACCATCTTGTCGAGGGTCGGGCTGGCCTGGCGGGCCTGCACCAGCTGTGCCTGCACCTCGGCTGGCACCTTCTCGGTGTCGCGGTGCAGCCAGCGGCTGGCATCGCGCAGCACCTTGGCATCGCTCAGCTTGGCTGCCTCTTGCGCTACCACACTGCGCAAACCGCGGGCGTAAGTGGCCATGACTTCGTAGCGGTTGGCAATCAGCGCTTCGAGCGTCTTTTCATCAGCCACCGGGCGCACATCGCCGTAGGCGGCACGGGGCGGCGTCTTCTTCACCGTGGCCAGACCCAACGCGCTCAGGATGGAGATGTACATCCAGCCAATGTCAAATTCATAGGGCTTGACCGACAGCTTGGCCGAGGTCGGGTAGGTGTGGTGGTTGTTGTGCAGCTCTTCGCCCCCGATGATGATGCCCCAGGGAGAGATGTTGGTGCTGGCGTCCTGCGCCTCGAAGTTGCGGTAACCCCACCAGTGGCCGATGCCATTGATGATGCCGGCGGCCGTGACCGGAATCCAGGCCATCTGTACGGCCCACACCGTCAGACCCAGAAAGCCGAACAGAGCCACATCGATGATCAGCATCAGGCTCACGCCCAGCGCGGAATAGCGGGTGTAGACGTTGCGCTCCATCCAGTCATCGGGGGTACCGTGACCGTAGCGCTCCATGGTTTCCTTGTTCTTGGCTTCGGCGCGGTAAAGCTCTGCGCCTTTCCAGAACACCGTCTTGATGCCGAAAATCACGGGGCTGTGCGGGTCGCCTTCGCGTTCGCACTTGGCGTGGTGCTTGCGGTGAATGGCCGTCCATTCCTTGGTCACCTGGCCCGTGGTCATCCACAGCCAGAAACGGAAGAAATGCGCGGGGATCGGGTGCAGGTCCAGCGCACGGTGCGCGGAGTGACGATGCAGGTAAATCGTGACGCTGGCAATCGTGATGTGGGTCAGGCCCAGCGTGATCAGAAGCACCTGCCACCAGGCGAGGTTGAACAGGCCGTGGCCCATCCAGTCAATCAGGGCGTCAAAGGCAGCCCAATCGGTCAGAAACATGAATCAAAACTTTCGGTATACGCCAAAAGGCAACCCCTGATTTTAAGTTTTCAGCCAGAAAAAAGACAGGATTTTCGTTGTCCGGCACGGTCAATGAGGAAAAAACACCTCATTTTCTGACCCAGACAGCGGCAAAGAAGCCATCGGTGCCGTGCCGATGCGGCCACAGGCGCAGGTACTCGCCTGTTTCGGTGCACAGGCTGGCCCCATCCACCGCCTTGAGGCGGGCCAGTTCTGCGGCCACAGCCAGGGGGACGAAGTCCGGATGCGCCTGGCTGAAAGCCTGGGCAATGGCCTCGTTTTCCTGGGGCAGCACACTGCAGGTGGCATACACCAGCCGACCACCCGATTTCACCAGCCGTGCTGCGCTGTCCAGAATCGCCGTTTGTTTGGCCACCAGCTCGGCCACGGCCTTTTCGGACTGGCGCCACTTGAGGTCCGGGTTGCGGCGCAAAGTTCCCAGGCCCGAGCAAGGGGCATCGACCAGCACCCGGTCGATCTTGCCGGCCAGTCGCTTGATGCGGTCGTCACGCTCGTGGGCAATGGCCGCCGGGTGCACATTGGACAGCCCGCTGCGCGCCAGACGTGGCTTGAGGGCCTCAAGCCGGTGCGCAGACACATCAAACGCGTAGAGGCGGCCGGTGTTGCGCATGGCCGCGCCCAGCGCCAGCGTCTTGCCGCCGGCACCGGCACAAAAATCCACCACCATCTCGCCCCGGTGCGCATCCACCAGCAGGGCAAGCAGCTGCGAGCCTTCGTCCTGCACCTCAATGGCACCGCGGGTAAAGGCCTCGGTGCGCTGCAGGGCCGGTTTGTCCTGCAGGCGCAAGCCCCAGGGCGAATGCGGCGTGGGCTCGGCAGCAATGCCTGCTTTGGCCAATTCCTTTTGCACCTCGGCGCGCTTGGCCACCTGGGTGTTCACGCGCAGATCCAGCGGCGCGGGCAGCTGCAGATTGTCCGCCAGCGCCTGGAAGTCGCCCCCCAGCTGCGCCTGCAGGGCCTTGGCCAGCCAATCGGGCAGGTTGTGGCGGTGCGGCGCCATCAGCTCATCGGGTTTGACCTTGTCACAGGCGTCCAGCCAGGCTTTCTCCTGATCGTTCAATGCGCTCTTGAGAAAGTCACGGGGACCATGGAAGCCGAGAATGGCCAGGCGCCGCTCCTTGGGACCACTGCCCGAACGGGCCAGCTGCTCGAACAGCAGTTTCTTGCGCAGCACGGCAAAAGCGGTTTCAGCCAGGGTGGCGCGCTCGCGTGGACCCAGTGCACGGTGTTCACGGAAATAACGGGACACCACGGCGTCGGCCGGGTGTTCAAAGGTCAGGCACAGCTTCACGAGTTCCGCGCAGCTGTCCAGAAGGGCTTTAGGATGCATGGCCGTATTGTCCCATCCCCCATCCCCTCCTTTGCCATGACCGACGATGACCTGCCACCCCTGATCGAAACACCGCCTGGCCTGTACCGGCACTACAAGGGTGGCGAGTACCGCGTGCTGGGCACCGTGCGGCACAGTGAAACACTGCAAGCGATGACGCTGTACCAGGCACTCTACGGCCAGCAGGGCCTGTGGGTGCGCCCGGCGGCCATGTTTGGCGAGACGGTGGTGATTGAAGGTGAGGCCCAGCCCAGATTCAGGCGTATTGGCAATTGAGACTGCTTTCGGCCGCGGGGGCGGCCACCTGCACAGAGGCTGTGTGGGAGCGAGCGCCTGCTTGCGAGTGGCAGACCCCGGATTACGGCTTCTTCAAAAAATCCACCACTGCCTGCGGGTAGATGCGGTGCTCCTGCGTGAGCACGCGCGCGGCCAGCACATCGGGCGTATCGTCAGACAACACCGGCACCACCGCCTGGGCCAGGATCGGGCCATGGTCAAGCTCGGCAGTGACCTGGTGGACTGTGGCCCCTGCGAACCGACAACCGGCCTCGATGGCGCGCTCGTGGGTGTGCAGACCCGGGAAAGCCGGCAACAGCGAAGGGTGGATGTTGAGCAAACGCCCGGCGTAGTGCTGCACAAAACCGGGGGTGAGAATGCGCATAAAGCCCGCCAGCACCACCAGCGTCGGGGCATGGCGGTCGATCTCCTGCATCAGGGCGGCATCAAAGGCTTCACGGCTGGGGTAGGCCTTGTGGTCGAGCACAGCCGTGTTGATGCCCTGCTCTTTCGCAAACACCAGCCCCTTGGCGTCAGCCTTGTTGCTGATGACCGCCGACACCCTGGCACCCAGTCGCGTCTCCCAATGCTCCTGTTGCGCACGCCGCACGATGGCCGCCATGTTGGAACCGGAACCGGAAATCAGGATGACAATGTTTTTCATGTTGCCGCGATTATCCCCGGCCTCCCCTGTGGCTCCAGACAAACCCTGACTTGTCCCAACCCGGACACCCCACAAACGAACGATCGTGCTAAAAACCATCTGTCTCAAGGAGAACCTGCACATGGATTTGGCTTTTACCCCTGAAGAACTCGCGTTCCGCGACGAGATTCGCACCTGGGTTCACGCGAACCTGCCCAAACACATTTCCGACAAGGTCCACGCTGCGCAGCGCCTGACGCGCGACGACATGCAAACCTGGGCCAAGATCCTGGGTAAGAAAGGCTGGCTGGGCTATGGCTGGCCCCAGCAGTTTGGCGGACCGGGCTGGAATGCGGTGCAAAAGCACCTGTTTGAAGAGGAATGCGCACTGGCCGGTGCGCCACGCGTCGTGCCCTTCGGTCCGGTGATGGTGGCGCCCGTGATCATGGCGTTCGGTAATGCCGAACAGCAACAACGCTTCCTGCCCGGCATCGCCAGCGGCGAAGTGTGGTGGAGCCAGGGCTACAGCGAACCGGGCTCCGGCTCTGACCTGGCCTCGCTCAAGACCCGCGCCGAGCGCAAGGGCGACAAGTACATCGTCAACGGCCAGAAAACCTGGACCACACTGGGGCAGTACGGCGAATGGATCTTCTGCCTGGTGCGCACCAGCACGGAAGGCAAGCCGCAGACCGGCATTTCCTTCCTGCTGATCGACATGAAGTCGCCCGGCGTCACCGTGCGCCCGATCAAACTGCTGGACGGTGAGTGCGAGGTCAACGAGGTCTGGTTCGACAACGTCGAAGTCCCGGCCGAAAACCTGATTGGCGAGGAAAACAAGGGCTGGACCTATGCCAAGCACTTGCTCAGCCACGAACGCACCAACATCGCCGACGTCAACCGTGCCAAGCGCGAACTCGAACGCCTCAAGCGCATCGCCAAAACAGAAGGCGTGTTGGAAGACTTCCGCTTCCGCGACGAGATTGCCAAACTCGAAGTCGACATCGTGGCCCTCGAAATGCTGGTGCTGCGCGTGCTCTCAGCCGAAAAGTCGGGCAAAAACTCGCTGGACATTGCCGGTCTCTTGAAGATCCGCGGCAGCGAGATCCAGCAGCGCTACACCGAGCTGATGATGCAGGCGGCGGGTCCGTTTTCCCTGCCCTTCATCTTCGAAGCCATGGAAGCCGGCTGGCAAGGTAACTTCCCCGGCGGCGTGGTGGCGAATGCGCCGCTCGCTTCCAACTACTTCAACATGCGCAAGACCACCATCTACGGCGGCAGCAACGAAGTGCAGCGCAACATCGTGAGCCAGACAGTTTTAGGTTGACAGCCTCTGTGGGAGCGTGCCCCCTGCGCGTGAATGCCATTCGCCCACAGGGGTGGCCTCCTACAGACAAACAGGATCTTGAAAGGTTTCTCAAATGGATTTCGATTTTTCTGAAGACCAGGAACAACTGCGCGATGCGGTGCGCAAGTGGGTCGACAAAGGCTACGACTTCGAGCGTCGCCGCGCCATCGTGAATGCCGGCGGCTTTGACCGCGCCGCCTACAACGAACTGGCCGAACTCGGTCTGGCCGGCCTGTACGTGAGCGAAGAACACGGCGGCCTGGGCATGGGCCCGGTCGAGGCCATGGTGGTCATGGAAGAACTCGGGCGCGGCATCGTGCTCGAGCCCCTGGCCCAGACGCTGATTGCCAGCGCCGTGCTGCAGACACACGCCCCGGCCGCCCTGCAGTCGGCCTGGCTGCCGCGCATCGCGGGCGGTGAGGCCATCGTGGTGCTGGCGCACCAGGAGCGTGGCGCACGCCACCACCTCAACCGCTGCCAGGCCGCGGCGAAAGAGGCGGGTGGCCAGTGGACCGTGAGCGGCACCAAGAGCATCGTGCCCGTGGGCGACCAGGCCGACGCCTTCATCGTGCCGGCGCTGGCCGGTGGCCAGATGGCATTGTTCCTGGTCGAGCGCGGTGCGGCCGGCGTCAAGGCCGAGGGCTACCTGACCCAGGACGGCGCGCGCGCCGCCGAAGTGAGTTTTGCCAACAGCCCGGCGCAACTGATCACGAAGAACGGTCAAACGGCGCTTGAAGAAGCTGCAGACATCGGCTCAGCCTGCGTCTGCGCCGAAGGTGTGGGCGTGATGGACAAGACCCTGGCCATCACCGCCGAGTACATGAACACACGCAAACAGTTCGGCGTGCCGATCGCCACCTTCCAGGCCCTGCGCCACCGCATCGCCGACATGAAGATGCAGCTGGAACTGGCCCGCTCCATGAGCTATTACGCCAGCCTCAAGCTCAAGACGCCCGAATCCGAGCGTCGCCAGGCCATCGCGCGTGCGCGCTATCAGCTGGGCAACGCGATGCGCTTTGTCGGCCAGTCGGCGGTGCAGCTGCACGGCGGCATCGGCGTGACGGACGAGTACATCGTCAGCCACTACTTCAAGAAGCTCACGCAGCTGGAAATGACCTTTGGCGACACGCTGCACCACCTGGGCGAAGTGTCGAACCGGATGCAGGACACAGCGGGCGTTTTCGCCTGATCGTTGCCTGTTGCTTCTGCACAAGCAGCCTGGCAGGGGAGCCGATTGCGGGCTCCTCATGCTGCGGGATACGCAGAAATCGTCACCCCCAACCGGCTCCCCTGCCAGGCTACGGGTCATTCAGGTGCTCTGGCTCTGACGAAGGTCGCAAAGCGGGGCACGCCTTTGGGCGTGCGGTCGCGGTAACGGTAAGTGACCCAGCTGCCCAGCTCGGGCGGGTTGCGCCTTTGCGCATCGCTCAAGCCCGAGCCCAAGGCAAATTGCTGACCATCCGCTGTCCGCACCTGCAGGGCACCGGTCATGCCGGCATGGCGGCCTTTGCCGGGCAGGTAGCCCACCACCTGCGCTTCATCGTCCGGTTCGGGCTTGAACTTGAACAGTGCGTCGCTGCGGCCCGAGCGCCAAAGCGCATCGGCCCGGTGCATCACCAGCCCCTCGCCTCCTGCACTGACCACCGCCTGCAGACGTTGCTGCAAGGCGGCCCTGTCGTCCACCCAGGATTGCGCCACCCGCTGCAACCAAGGCCGATTCACCCCCTCGATCACCGACTGCAAAGCGTGCCAGCGCGCTTCAAACGTCCCGGCTTGCGACGGCGCATCGAACACCAGATACCGCACAGCCCGCCACCCGGCGTCGTCCGGTCGCTGCTGGCGCACCACGCCCGAGAGACGGTCAAACTGGCCATGGCCCAACCACAGCTCGCCATCGAGCGGGTGATCGGGCAAGGCACGGACAAACCAGTCGGGTGCCGCGATATCGCGTCCACTGCGAAAGCGCAGGCGCTGCCCGTCCCAGACGGCGCGCACGCCATCGAATTTCTCGCTGACCAGAAAGCCTTGCGGCGAACGGTCTGGCGGCCAATCCGAAGCCAGCTGCACGCCCGATGGCGCAGCTTGTGCCTTGGGAAGGAAAGGGAAGGCGGCCAACCACTGCAGACTGCGCCTGCGTGTGAACAGGCCATGGTTGGGGCGCAAGGCCCATGGAGCAAACTGGTTCATGTGTCCCCCTGATCGCCGCCGCCTGCGTGGGCGCAGCCTGTGTTGTGGGGAACATGATGCGCCTGCACAAGCGGCGCGGCAAGAGGGGCTTACATCAGCAGGCGCGAGGTGCGCGGCACATGCGCCATCAGGAACTCCATCTGGTCGGCCAGGATGCGGCGGTTGCGCAGGATGAAGTCTTCCCAGAGGCTGGGGACATAAGGCGTATAGAGCAAGGGCATGTGGGCCTGCTCGGGCGTGCGGTCGCTCTTGCGGTGGTTGCAGGACTTGCAGGCGGTGACCACGTTCATCCAGTGGTCCTGCCCTTTCTGGGCAAAGGGCACGATGTGCTCGCGCGTGAGTTCGGTTTCGTGGAAATGGTCGCCGCAGTAGGCGCAGACGTTGCGGTCGCGGGCAAACAGCTTGGCGTTGGTCAGGCTCGGGCGCAGGTCGAAAGGATTGATGTTGGGCACGCCCTTGGTGCCGATGATGCTGTTGACGGTGATGACGGACTGCTCGCCGGTGATGGCGTTGTGGCCACCCCGGAAGACGGCCACCTGCTGGCCCATTTCCCAGCGCACCTCATCGGCCGCGTAGTGCAGCACCGCCTCTTCCAGAGAAATCCAGGACTGGGGCAGCCCTTGCGCCGACAGCTTGAGAACCTTCACACACGCCTCCAATCAACAGTCGAAAACCACTGACACGAATTCGTGAGTCGCAGAGTTGGCAGGCGGCGAGCGCCTGTCTTCTGGGCTCGGTCACAATATAACCGTTAAATTTCTCAGTTTGTTGACACACCGGATGAAGGTTTTCCGCGGTTTCCACCACCCCGATCTGGCCCCCGCCTGCGCCCTGACCATCGGCAATTTCGATGGCGTGCACCGGGGGCACCAGGCCATGCTCGCCTTGTTGCGCAACGAAGCCGCGCACCGGGGCGTGCCCAGCTGCGTCATGACCTTCGAGCCTCACCCGCGCGACTACTTCGCCAAAGCGCTGAACAAGCCCGAACTGGCCCCGGCCCGCATCGCCACCCTGCGCGACAAGCTGCTCGAACTCGAGCGCTGCGGCGTCGACCAGGTGGTGGTGCTGCCCTTTGACGCCCGCCTCGCCAGCCAGCCACCACAGGCCTTCATTGAAGAGGTGCTGGTCAAGGGCCTGGGCGTGCGCTATGTGCTGGTGGGCGACGATTTCCGCTTTGGTGCCAAACGATCAGGCGACTACGCCATGCTCGACGAGGCCGGCCAAACACTCGGTTTTGATGTGGCGCGCATGAACAGCTACGAAGTCCATGGTCTGCGCGTGTCCAGCTCGGCGGTGCGTCAGGCGCTGGGTGACGCCCGCATGCAGGATGTGGCTGCCCTGCTGGGTCGACCCTACAGCATCAGCGGCCATGTGGTGCATGGGCGCAAGCTCGGCCGTGAACTGGGGGCCACGCAAGAGGGGGCTGGCGATGGCTTTCGCACCCTGAACCTGCGCTTTTCGCACTGGAAACCGGCGGCCAGCGGCATTTTTGTGGTCGAGGTGCATGGCCTCATGCCCGAGCCCCTGCCCGGCGTCGCCAACCTGGGCATCCGCCCCTCGCTGGACCCGGGCGATGTGAATGGCGGGCGGGTGCTGCTGGAGACCCATGTGCTGGACTGGCCTGCCGCCCTGGGGGGCGAGGGGGGCTACGGTAAAATCATCCGCGTGGATCTGCTGCACAAACTCCATGACGAGCTCAAATACGACGGTCTGGATGCCCTGACAAAGGGCATTGCCAAGGACTGTGACGATGCTCGCTCCTGGTTTGCCTCGCGCCATGGCGAGACCCACCGTCAGACCACCCGCGACCGAATTTGAAGCTCCGGCCCGCCGTTTGCCGCCCTTCGACAGGCTCAGGGCGAACGGTCCAGCGGCCCCTCTTCCCGTCAGCCGAACACCCAGCCCGTTCGGGCTGAGCCTGTCGAAGCCCCTTCGCGCCTTTGTCGCACCGCACCATGTCTGAAAAATCCCCCGCAACCGCCGCCGCACACACTGCGGATTACCGCGCCACCCTGAACCTGCCGGACACGCCCTTCCCGATGCGGGGCGACCTGCCCAAGCGCGAACCTGCCTGGGTGCAGGAGTGGAACAAGGAGGGGCTCTACAAAAAGCTGCGCGATGCCCGCGCCGGTCAGCCCCTGTTCGTGCTGCACGACGGCCCGCCGTATGCCAACGGCAAGCTGCACATCGGCCACGCTCTCAACAAGGTGCTCAAGGACATGATCGTCAAAAGCCGCCAGCTGGCCGGTTTTGACGCGCAGTACATCCCCGGCTGGGACTGCCACGGCCTGCCGATCGAAAACGCCATCGAAAAACTGCATGGCCGCAACCTCTCCAGAGACGACATGCAGGCCAAGAGCCGCGCCTTTGCCACCGAGCAGATCGACCAGCAGCGTGAAGACTTCAAGCGCCTGGGCGTGCTGGGCGACTGGGAGCGGCCCTACCGCACCATGGACTTCGCCAACGAGGCCGGCGAGATCCGCGCCTTCAAACAGATGATCGAGCGTGGCTTTGTTTACCGCGGCCTGAAACCCGTGTATTGGTGCTTCGACTGCGGCTCCAGCCTCGCCGAATTCGAGATCGAATACCAGGACAAGCAAAGCGACACGCTGGATGTGGCGTTTGAAGCCAACGACGCGGCGGCCCTGGCCAAGGCTTTCGGTCTTTCGCAACTGCCGGGCGACGGCAACAAGAAAGCCTTCACTGTCATCTGGACCACCACCGCCTGGACGATTCCCGCCAACCAGGCGCTCAACGCCCACCCCGAGCTGGACTACGCCCTGGTCGACACCCCGCGTGGCGTCTACATGCTGGCCGCCAGCTTGGTTGAAAAATGCCTGGAACGCTTCGGGCTCGAAGGCCAGGTGATCGCCACCGCCAAGGGCGAGGCCCTGCGTGGCCTGGTGTTCCGCCACCCTTTGTTCGACGTGGACACCAGCACGGGGCCCTACAGCTACAGGCGCCTCTCGCCCCTGTACCTGGCCGACTACGTGAGCGACACCGACGGCACCGGCATCGTGCACTCCGCGCCCGCCTACGGTGTGGACGACTTCAACAGCTGCGTGGCGCACGGCCTGGCTTACAACGACATCCTGAACCCGGTGCAGGGCAACGGTGTCTACACCGACGAGCTGCCGCTGTTTGGTGGCTTGCACATCTGGAAAGCCGTGCCGCGCGTGCTCGAGGTGCTCGCGCAAAGCGACCGCCTGATGGCCACGCAAAAGATCACCCACAGCTACCCGCACTGCTGGCGCCACAAGACGCCCGTCATCTACCGCGCCGCACCGCAGTGGTTCGTGCGCATGGACGAAGGCACGGGCGTGTTCGAAGACCCGGCGCAAAAACCCGCCAAAACCCTGCGCCAGATCGCGCTGGACGCCATCGAGCAGACCCAGTTCTACCCCGAAAACGGCCGCGCCCGCCTGCGCGACATGATCGCCAACCGCCCGGACTGGTGCATCTCGCGCCAGCGCAGCTGGGGCGTACCCGTGCCCTTCTTCATCCACAAGGACTCGGGCGAACTGCACCCGCGCACGCTGGAGATCCTGGACCAGGCCGCTGCGATTGTGGAAAAGGGCGGCATCGAGGCCTGGAGTCGTGTGACGGTGGAAGAGATTCTGGGCGCGCAGGATGCCCCCCAGTACACCAAGAGCACCGACATTCTGGAAGTCTGGTTCGACTCCGGCTCCACCTTCCGCCATGTGCTGCGCGGCAGCCACAAGGACGCCTACGCCCGCACGCCTTATCACGAGCAGGGCCCCGAGGCCGACCTCTACCTCGAAGGCCACGACCAGCACCGCGGCTGGTTCCACTCCTCGCTGCTGTTGGGCTGCGCCCTGGAAGGTCGCGCGCCGTACCGTGGCCTGCTGACCCACGGCTTTGCCACCGACGGCCAGGGCCGCAAGATGAGCAAGTCCTTGGGCAATACGGTCGACCCGCAAAGCGTGACCAGCAAGATGGGCGCCGAGATCGTGCGCCTGTGGGTGGCCAGCACCGACTACTCGGGCGACCTGAACATCGACGACAAGATCCTGGCCCGCGTGGTCGACGCCTACCGCCGCATCCGCAACACGCTGCGCTTTTTGCTGGCCAACGTGAGCGACTTCGATCCGGCCCAGGATGCCGTGGCAGATGACCAGCTGCTGGAAATCGACCGCTACGCCCTCGCCCGCGCGGCCGAGCTGCAGGCCGACATCCTGCGCCACTTTGACGTGTACGAGTTCCACCCGGTGGTGGGCAAGCTGCAGGTGTACTGCTCGGAAGACCTGGGCGCGTTTTACCTGGATGTGCTCAAGGACCGCCTCTACACCACCGCGCCCAAGAGCCTGGCACGCCGCAGCGCCCAGACCGCCCTGTGGCGCATCACGCACGCCATGCTGCGCTGGATGGCACCTTTCCTGTCCTTCACGGCCGAAGAGGCGTGGAAGACCTTCGGCACCTCCGAGTCCATCTTCTTTGAAACCTTCAGCGATCTGGGCACGCCCGACGCGGCCCTGCTGGCCAAGTGGTCGCGCATCCGCGAGATCCGCGACATCGCCAACAAGGACATCGAAGCCGTGCGCGCCGAAGGCAAGGTCGGCGCCTCGCTGCAGGCCAACATCACCGTGACTGCCCCGGCAGGCGACCACGCGCTGCTGGCCAGCCTGGGCGAAGACCTCAAATTCGTGTTCATCACGTCCCAGGTCACGCTGCAGGCTGGTGACGCACTGGCGGTGCAGGTGACCGTGAGCGAAGCCGCCAAATGCGAGCGCTGCTGGCATTACCGCGATGACGTGGGCCATGACGCCGCGCACCCCACGCTGTGCGGCCGCTGCACCAGCAACCTGTATGGCGCGGGCGAAGCCCGCACGGTGGCCTGATCACCATGGCCAAAGGCAAAGGCACTCGCGCAGGCAGCGGCTGGCTGCTGTGGATCGGCATTGCGGCCTTGATCGTGGTGATCGACCAGTTCACCAAAGTGCTGGTCCTGGGCAGCTTCCAGTACGGCGAAGGCGTGCCCGTCACTTCCTTTTTCAACCTGGTGCGGGTACACAACCTCGGCGCGGCATTTTCATTTCTGGCCGATGCTGGCGGCTGGCAAAGGTGGTTCTTCACTGGCCTGGGGCTGGTGGCCGCACTGGTCATGGTCTGGATGCTCCGCTCGCACGCGGGTCAGCGCCTGTTCTGTACAGCCATCAGCCTCATTTTGGGCGGCGCCGTTGGTAACGTCATTGACCGACTGCTGCACGGCTATGTGGTCGACTTCCTCGACTTTCATTGGGCGGGCTGGCACTTCCCGGCCTTCAACCTCGCCGACAGCGCCATCACGCTGGGCGCTGGCCTGCTGATACTGGACGAGCTGCTGAGGGTCAGGCGCGGACGCTGAACCGGGCTCCCGGGCTGGCGGAGCGGGGCAACGTTTGGCCGACTTGCTGGCGCGCAGCGACTGAGGAGGCCGTGCGCTGCCCCGCTGCGCCAGCCTCTCCTCCTCCCCGTTTGGGTCAACTCGGGTAAGCTCTTGCGCCTGATTTCTGAAAACGGAGACCCACCATGCCCGGCTTGCTGCCCCACATCGACCCCGATGGCCTGCTCGAATTCTCGGTGGTCTACACCGACCGGGCGCTCAACCACATGTCCAAACGGTTTGGCGGCGTGATGACCGACATCTCGCGCATGCTCAAGCAGGTCTACAAAGCCCATTCGGTGGCGCTGGTGCCCGGCAGTGGCACCTTCGGCATGGAGTCGGTCGCGCGCCAGTTCGCCACCGGACAGCATGTCATGGTGATCCGCAACGGCTGGTTCAGCTTCCGCTGGACGCAGATCTTCGACATGGGCCAGATCCCGAAAAGCCACACGGTGCTCAAGGCCCGCCGCGTCAGCGATGCGCCCCAGGCCGCCTGGACACCCGCCCCGATTGCCGAAGTGACGGCCGCGATTGCGCAAGAAAAGCCCGCCGTGGTCTTTGCACCGCACGTGGAAACCGCGGCCGGCATGATCCTGCCCGACGACTACCTCAAGGCCGTGGCCGACGCGGTGCATGCTGTGGGCGGCCTGTTCGTGCTCGACTGCATCGCGTCCGGCGCCATGTGGGTCGACATGCAGGCCACCGGCGTGGACCTGCTGATCAGCGCGCCGCAAAAGGGCTGGAGCAGCTCGCCCTGCTGCGCCATGGTGATGATGAGTGAGCGTGCCCGCAAGGCCATCGACAGCACGACCAGCACCACCTTTGCGATGGATCTGAAGAAGTGGCTGCAGGTGATGGAGACCTACGAGGGTGGCGCCCACATGTACCACACCACCCTGCCCACCGACGCGCTGCAGCGTCTGCAGCAGGCCATGCTGGAGACCGAAGCCTACGGCTTTGCCAAGGTGCAAGAAGAGCAAATGGTCCTGGGTCGGGCAGTGCGTGCGCTGCTGCGCGAATATGGCTTTGCCAGCGTAGCCGCACCGGGCTTCGAAGCACCGGGTGTGGTGGTGAGCTACACGACCGACCCTGACATCCAGAACAGCAAGAAGTTTCTCGCCCAAGGTCTGCAAACCGCTGCAGGGGTGCCGCTGCAGTGCGATGAGCCCGCCGATTTCTGCACCTTCCGCATCGGCCTCTTTGGCCTGGAGAAATGGCACAACGTGCCGCGCACCCTGCAACACTTGCGCCAGGCACTGGAGACAGTGGCCCCCAAGGCCGCACAGCCTGCCTGAACGGCATCGCGGTACGCCAAAGCACTGAACCCATCAGGCGCTTTGCCTACATTGACTTTCCTCCCCGAGCGGGGTGTGACCCACGACTTTGGTCGCACGGTCTCAGGCTCGGGGTTTTGTCCTCGAAGGGAAAGTCAACATGAAAACGTCACATATCTTCACCGCCACAAGCCTGGCCCTCGCGGCATGGTTGGCCAGCACGTCGGCCACGGCTCAGACGGATTCCCCCAAAACGCGCGAGCAAGTTCGCCAGGAACTTCAGGAAGCCGTGCGCACCGGCAACATGCCCAGTAACGACGAGTCCGGGCGCCTGTTGCGCGAGATCAACCCCTCCCGCTATCCGCCAGCGCCCAACATGACACCCAAAACACGCGAACAGGTCAAGGCGGAGTTGCAGGAAGCTGTTCGGACTGGCAATGTCGTTGGTGACGAGGAATCGGGCATGCTCGAGCGGGAGATCCATCCCTCTCGCTACCCTGCCCCTGCCGCAGGCACAGGCAAAACCCGCGAGCAGGTCCAGCAAGAATTGCGTGAAGCGATTCGCACAGGAGACATGCCCGCCAACGACGAGTCGGGCCACAAGCTCAAAGAAGTCCACCCCGGCATGTACCCGATGCGATGAGCAGGCACAGACCCACACCGGGTCGGGTGCATCACAAGGTCAGGATGGTGCAGCCCGTGGTCTTGCGGGCCTCCAATGCGCGGTGCGCCTCCTGCACCTGCGCCAGCGGGAAGGTCTGGTCGATGTGGATCTTGACCTTGCCCGACAGCACCACCTCGAACAGTTCGTCGGCCATCTGCTGGGTCGCCTCGCGCGTTGCAATGTGGGTGAACAGGGTCTGGCGCGTCACATACAGCGAACCCTTGTTGCCCAGAATGCCGGGGGCAAAAGGCGGCACCGGGCCGGATGCATTGCCAAAGCTGGCCATCAGCCCGAACGGGCGCAGGCAATCGAGCGACTTGTCCCAGGTGTCCTTACCCACCGAGTCATACACCACCTTCACGCCCTGGCCGCCCGTGATCTCCTTGACCCGGGCCGCAAAGTCCTCGGTGCTGTAGTTGATGCAGAACTCGGCGCCGTTGGCCTTGGCCAGGTCGCATTTGGCATCGCTGCCTGCTGTGCCGATCATGCGCAGGCCCAAGGCTTTGCCCCACTGGCAGGCAATCAGGCCGACACCGCCTGCTGCGGCGTGGAACAGCACAAAGTCGCCCTTTTCCAGGCCTTCCACCGGCTTGGTGCGGCGCAGCAGGTACTGGGCGGTCAGCCCTTTGAGCATCATGGCCGCACCGGTCTCGAACGAAATGCCGTCGGGCAGCTTGCACACGTTCTTGGCAGGCATGACACGCACCTCGCAATAGCTGCCCGGAGGCGCGCTGGCGTAGGCGGCGCGGTCACCCGCCCGGAGATGGGTCACTCCTTCGCCCACGGCTTCCACGATGCCGGCGCCTTCCATGCCCAGCCTCAGCGGCATGGGGAAAGGGTAAAGACCGGTGCGCTGGTAAACGTCAATGAAATTCAGACCGATCGCCTTGTGGCGGATGCGGATCTCGCCAGGGCCAGGCTCGCCGACCTGCACGTCGACGAGTTTCATCATTTCGGGTCCACCGTTCTGGTCAATCTGGACGGCCAGGCTCATGTTCGTTCTCCTGCGGGTTGTCAAATGAAGTGGTGGGCGGAACTTTGCCACGATTCGCATGTCCCTGCGATGCGCTTGGCCGGCCATCGGACCCGTGCGTGACAAGGGGTAAACCCGAACATCGCTACAGTCACGCCATGTCTCGCAAACTCTCGCCGGTCACGGCCCTGCTGCTGACCGTGCCGCCCCTGATGTGGGCAGGCAATGCGGTCGTCGGCCGCATGGTCAGTGCCCTGGTTCCCCCCATCACGCTCAACTTTCTGCGTTGGGCGATCGCGTTTTTCATTTTGCTGCCCCTGGCCGCCTGGGTGCTGCGCCGCGGCTCGGGCCTGTGGCCGCACTGGCGCCGCTTTGCGCTGCTGAGCCTCCTGGGCGTGGGCTGCTACAACGCGCTGCAGTACCTGGCCCTGCAGACCTCCACGCCGCTCAACGTGACGCTGGTCGCAGCCAGTGGTCCGTTCTGGACCTTGGTCATTGGCGCGCTGTTCTTCCACGCACCGGTGCGTCGGCATCAGGCCGTGAGTGCCGTGCTGTCGATCTTCGGCGTGCTGATCGTGCTCTCGCGCGGCGAATGGCAGCAGCTGCTCTCGGTGCGACCCGTCGTCGGCGATCTGTTCATGCTGCTGGCCACGGCCAGCTGGTCGCTCTACAGCTGGCTGCTGTCACGCCGCGACGAGCCCGAAACAATCCGCAGCGACTGGGCCGCCTTCCTGCTGGGCCAGGTGGTGTTTGGCCTGGGCTGGTCGGGCTTGTTCTCGGCCTTCGAATGGGGCCTGACAGATGCGCACATCACCTGGGGCTGGCCGCTGCTGGCCACGCTGGCTTTCGTGGCTGCAGGGCCGGCCGTGCTGGCCTACCGTTGCTGGGGTCTGGGCATCCAGCAGGCCGGGCCCGCCGTTGCAGGCTTTTTTGCCAACCTCACGCCGCTGTTTGCGGCCTTGCTGTCGGCCGCCTTCCTGGGCGAGATGCCCCACCTCTACCATGCGGCCGCCTTTGCCCTGATCGTCGCCGGGATCTGGGTGTCATCCCGGCACTGACCCTCAATACGTACCTGGATACGATCCGCCATCGGGCAGGATGTTCTGCCCGGTGATGTAGCCGGCCTGCTGGCTGCACAGGAACGCACAGATCGCACCAAACTCCTCGGGGGTGCCGTAACGGCCCACCGGAATCTGTGCCTGCTGCAGAGCGCGCATCTCGTCCACCGTCTTGCCGGCCTTCTCGGCCATGGCCGGCAAGGTCGAGCGGATGCGGTCGGTGTCGAACTTGCCCGGCAGCATGTTGTTGATGGTCACGCCGCTGGCCGCGATCTTGCTGCGCGCCACACCAGCCACAAAGCCCGTCAGGCCGCTGCGCGCGCCGTTGGACAGGCCGAGCACATCGATCGGTGCCTTCACGGCGCTGGAAGTGATGTTGACGATGCGGCCAAAGCCGCGTGCGGCCATGCCGTCCACCGTGGCCTTGATCAGTTCGATCGGCGTGAGCATGTTGGCATCCACCGCCTTGATCCAGGCCTCGCGGTCCCACTCGCGGAAATCACCGGGCGGCGGGCCGCCCGCGTTGGTGACCACAATGTCATAGTCCTTGCCAGGACCCCCTGCCACATTCCAGATGGCGTCACGGCCAGCCACGGTGGTGATATCGGTGGCCACCGCCAGCACTTTGACTTTGCCACCGGTCTCCGCCTTGAGCTTGTCCACACTGGCCTGCAGCACTTCGGCGCCCCGCGCCACCATGACCACATTCACGCCTTCGAGCGCGAGCGCGCGGGCACAGCCCCAGCCCAGTCCTTTGCTGGCGCCACCCACGAGCGCCCATTTGCCTGCGATTCCCAGATCCATGTTGAACTCCTCTTGTTGACTCAATCCACACGCGTTGTCGGACGCGTGACCCAGAACACCCCGCTGAGCACCAGGGCCGTACCGGCCAGCACCCACAGGTTGAACGACTCGCCCAGGATGAACACGCCCATCAGCAGCGTGGACATCGGCCCGATCATGCCCGTTTGCGCCGTCAGGCCGGGGCCGATGCGTTCGATCGCCATCATCACCAGCACCACGGGCAAGGCGGTACAGGCGATGGCGTTGAGCAGGGACAGCCAGAGCACCGGCTCGGCCACCTGCGCCGCCGACAGCGGCCGCAGCACCACAAACTGGGCGATGCAAAACACACAGGCCACCGACGTGGCCCACCCCGCCAGACGCAGGGAACCAAGCCGCTGCACCAGCTGACCGCTGTAAGTCAGGTAGGTGGCATAGGTGATGGCACTGGCCAGCACAAGCAAAGCCCCAAGGGCGGCATTCGCACCGCTGAATGAAGCCTCGTGGCCAAACACCAGGAGCACCCCCGAATAACTGATGGCCATGGCCACCCCCTGGCGGTGGCTGATTTTGCGGCCGAACAGCACCCAACCCAGCACCAGCACCAGCGTGGGGTTGAGGTAGAGGATCAGCCGCTCGAGCGAGGCACTGATGTACTCCAGCCCCCAGAAATCCAGAAAACTCGACAGGTAATAGCCGCTGAAACCCAGACCCAGAATGCCCAGCCAGTCGCGCATCTGCAGGCGTGGCTGGCCGCGGCCAGCCCACCAGGCCATGGTCAGGAACATCGGCAGGGCCAGCAGCATGCGGTACATGAGCAGTGTGACCGCGTCCACGCCATGGCGGTAGGCGAGCTTGACGATGATCGCCTTGCCACTGAAAGCAATCGAGCCTGCCGCCGCCAGCAGCAGACCGGAGGAAAGGTGTGCAGGACGCGTGCCCGACATCAGAAGCCCACCGCCTGGCCGTCGCGACGCGGATCGCTTGCAGCCAGGTAGCCATGCACTCGGGGGTCGCCCATGCGCCAGATGAACTGGCCGGCTCCAAAGTCCTGGTAGGAGTCGTTGATCACGTCCAGCTGGTGTCCCAGGGACTGCAAGCCCTGCACGGTTTCGGGATCCATGGCTGCTTCGACGTTGATGTTCAGACCCGCGTTGAAGCGCCAACGCGGGGCATCACAGGCGGCCTGGGGGTTCTGCCCGTAGTCCAGCATGCGCACCAGGGTCTGCATGTGGCCTTGCGGCTGCATGTTGGCGCCCATCACGCCATAGCTCATGACCGGCTGGCCATCCTTGGTCAGGAACGCCGGGATGATGGTGTGGAAAGGCCGCTTGCCCGGTGCCACCACATTGGCCGGATTCAGGCCCGGCTGCACGGCAAAACCATGCCCCCGGTTTTGCAGGCTGATGCCATAGGTTGGCTCGACCACACCAGAACCAAAGCCCATGTAATTGCTCTGGATGAAGCTGACCATCATGCCGTTCTCATCGGCAGCGGTGAGGTAGATGGTGCCGCCTTTGACCGGATTGCCGGGTGCGAAGGACTGGGCACGCCGCATGTCGATCAGCTTGGCGCGGCTGGCCAGATACTGCGCATCGAGCATCTGGGCCGGAGTGACGTCCATGCTGCGCGGGTCGGCCACATAGCGGTAGACGTCGGCAAACGCGAGCTTCATGGCCTCGATCTGCAGGTGCTGCGATGCCACACCGTCGACAGGCAGCGAAGCCAGATCGAAATTCGACAGGATGCCCAGCGCGATCAAGGCCGCAATGCCCTGGCCGTTGGGAGGAATCTCGTGCAGGGTGTAACCGCGGTAGTTCTGTGCCACCGGCTCCACCCATTCGGGCCGGAAAGCCGCCAGATCGCTGGCCTTGAGGCTGCCACCCTGTTCGGCCACAAACCGTTCGATGGCCTGGGCAATCTCCCCCCCGTACAAAGCCTGACCTCGGGTCTGGGCAATCGCCCGCAAGCCACGGGCCGCCGCCGGGAAACGGAACAACTCACCCACTTGGGGCGCGCGCCCCCAGGGCAGGAAACTCGAGGCAAAACCGGGCTGCGACTGCAGCTCCGGCGTGGCCGCAGCCCATTTCTGCTGGACCACCACCGGGACCAGGTAGCCACGCTCGGCGATGTCAATGGCTGGTGCCAGCAGATCGGCGAACGGCAGCTTGCCAAAACGCTCGCTCATGGCCACCCAGCCCGCCACCGCGCCCGGCACGGTGACACTGTCCACACCCCGCTTGGGCGGGGTCAGCACCGTGTCGCCGTATTTGCGCTGGAAGTACTGCGGTGTCCAGGCCGCTGGTGCGGTCCCGGAAGCATTGAGCCCGTGCAGCTTCTGTCCATCCCAGAGGATGCAAAAGGCATCGGACCCCAGCCCGTTGCTGACGGGCTCGGTCAGTGTGATGGCCGCCGCAGCCGCAATAGCGGCATCCACGGCGTTGCCGCCACGCTGCAGCATCTGCAGGCCCGCCTGCGCCGCCAGAGGGTGGGAGGTGGACACCACATTGCGTGCAAACAGCGGCAAACGGGTGCTGGTGTAGGGGTGTCTGAAATCGAAAGTCATGGGCAATGCGAAATGAATTGAAATTGTCGCAGAGGGGTCCCCCTGGTGCGTCCGCATGGTGACACCATGAAAAACGGCCCCTTGCGGGGCCGTCTTCAGGAGCCATCAGGCGAAGATCACTCTTCGACGAAGGCTTCTTCGCGTTTGGACTTGACGGCTGGCAACATCACGATCACCAGCAGCACCGCGGCAGCCGCCAGCAGACTGGCCGACAGCGGGCGCGTGACGAACACGCTCCAGTCACCGCGCGAGAGCAGCATGGCGCGGCGCAGGTTTTCTTCCATCATCGGGCCGAGGATGAAGCCCAGCAGCAGCGGCGCAGGTTCCACGCCCAGCTTGATGAAGAGGTAACCGATCACACCAAAACCTGCCACCATCCAGATGTCCCAGGTGTTGTTGTTGGTCGAATACACGCCGATCGCGCAGAACAGCACGATGGCCGGGAACAGCCAGCGGTAGGGCACCGTCAGCAGCTTGATCCACATGCCGATCAGCGGCAGGTTCAGGATGACGAGCATCGCGTTGCCGATCCACATGGAGGCGATCAGGCCCCAGAACAGCTCGGGGTTGCTGGTCATCACCTGCGGGCCAGGCTGAATGTTGTGGATGGTCATGGCACCCACCATCAGCGCCATCACGGCATTGGGCGGAATACCCAGCGTCAGCAGCGGGATGAAGGAGGTCTGCGAACCGGAGTTGTTGGCCGATTCGGGAGAAGCCACACCACGGATGTTGCCCTGGCCGAAAGGCACTTCGCCCGGCTTGAGCTTGGTCTTTTTCTCGATGGTGTAGGCCGCAAAGGCGGCCAGCAAGGCGCCGCCGCCAGGCAGGATGCCCAGCACAGAGCCAATCGTGGTACCACGCAACACGGCCGGAACCATGTTCTTGAAGTCCGTCGCGGTGGGCATCAGGCCAGTCACCTTGCCGGTGAAGACTTCGCGGTCTTCTTCCTTGTGCGACAGGTTGTGGATGATCTCGCCGTAGCCGAAGACGCCCATCGCAATCACGATGAAGCCGATGCCGTCGGTCAGTTCGGGGATGTCGAAGCTGAAGCGGGCGACACCCGAGTTCACGTCGGTACCAATCAGCCCCATGAGCAGACCCAGCACGATCATGGCCACAGCCTTGAGCAGCGAACCCGAGGCCAGCACCACCGCACCGATCAGTCCCAATACCATCAGCGAGAAGTATTCGGCCGGGCCGAACTTGAAGGCGACTTCGGTCAGCGGCGCAGCAAAGGCCGCCAGGATCAGCGTGCCGACGCAGCCGGCGAAGAACGAACCCAGACCGGCGGCGGCCAGCGCGGGACCGGCACGGCCCTTGCGCGCCATCTGGTAGCCGTCGATCATGGTCACGACCGACGAGGCTTCACCGGGCAGGTTCACCAAAATGGCGGTGGTGGAGCCGCCGTACTGGGCGCCGTAGTAGATGCCGGCCAGCATGATCAGCGCAGCCACCGGAGGCAGCGCATAAGTGGCGGGCAGCAGCATGGCGATCGTGGCCACCGGGCCCACGCCCGGGAGCACGCCGATCAGGGTGCCCAGCAGACAGCCGACGAAGGCGTAAATCAGGTTCTGGAAGGTGAAGGCGACGCCAAAACCCAGAGCAAGGTTGTCGAAAAGTTCCATGTTGTTTTTCTCCTCAACCTGCGATGAATGTGGGCCAGACCGGGAACTGCAACTTGAGCAGCAGAATGAAAGCCGCGTAGCTGCCGATCGAGAGGATCACCGACAGGATCAGCACTTCCTTGAGCCGGAAACTGTCACCCGCCAGGCTGGCCACAATCGTCAGCGCGAAAATGCCGACGATCAGACCCATGGGCGGCAGACCGATGCTGGGCAGACCGCCAATCATGACGCCGAAAAGCACGTTGGCTGCGATGATCAGGAACAGGGGCTTCCAGGCCCACTTGCCAATCTTGTCGCCACCGGGGGCTTCGACCACCAGGGCCTTGAACATGATGATGCCGCCCAGGATGGCCAGGATCACCCCCAGCAGCAGCGGGAAATAACCCGGCCCCATGCGGCCGCCTGTCCCGATGCTGTAGCCAGTGGCGCCATAGGCGAATGCTGCACCGACCACGGTGAACATCAGCCCCGAGAAAAAGTCTTTCTGACTTTTGATGAGCACGATAAAACTCCTCCAGAATTTTGGATGCCGCGATTGTGTTGGAGGATTGCAGCCCTCCCCATGTGGGTTCCACCTATGTCCCGGGAGTGACCTCCAAGGGTAAACCCTGATATTCATCGGGCTTGCGCAACCCAGCAGCCCTTACTTGAGGACCGGCTTGAACACCCGCAGCCATTTGGGCGCGGGCAAGCCCCAGCTGGCCTCGATTGCTTCAGCCGTCTCCAGCAGTTGCTCGCGTTTGGGACGGTACGGCGTGCGTTGGGCCAACACGATGGTGTTGCCCTCGCGCGTAGGCTTGAAAGCCCAGACCGCTTCCTCGCCAAAGGCCGCACTGATTTTTTGCAGGCTCGCCTCGAAACTGGACGAGCGACCAAACAGGTTGACCGTCATGCAGGCATTCGGACTGAGCAGTGCACGGCAGTCCCGGTAAAAGTCCTCGCTGTCGAGCACCGGGGCCGCCGCTTCATGGTCGTACAGGTCCACCTGCAGCGCATCGACCACACCGGTCCATTCAGGCGAGCGGATTTCCTGGGCGGCATCGGCGATCACGACACGCAAGCGCTCATCGTCCGGCGGCAGACGGAACCAGCCACGGCAGGCATGCAGCACGCCCGGGTTGAGTTCGATGGCCGTGCAGGTCATCTTGAGTTTCTTGTAGCAGAACTTGGTGATGCTGCCCGCCCCCAGGCCCAGCTGCATGGCGTGGGCACCGGCCACTTCGGTCATGGGCATGAACAGCAGCCAGGCCATCATGCGCTGCACGTATTCCAGCTCGATGTCGTAGGGCTTCTTGATCAGCATCGAACCCTGGATCCACGGCGAGGCCAGGTGCAGGTAGCGGATGTCACCGTCTTCGGAGAAATTCACCTCGGGCAGTTCAACGGTTTTCTTTCGGCTCATGCCAGCAATCCATGTTCGTGCATCACCGCCGTCCAGGCGCTGAGCTTGCGTTCAAAAGGCCACGAGGCGTTGGCCGGACTGGTCGAGGGCAGTTTGTGCAACTGCACCCGGCCCGCCAGACCCGCGTGGGCCAGCGATTGTTCCACGGCACGTGCATGCCGAAAACTTTCACCCCCGTTGTGGGCAATCCCGGTCAGCAAAGGGCACTGGCGCAGCAGACCGGGAAAATCATTGAGCTGCGCTTCGCGGATCGCACTGTCCAGGCTACCCTCACGCTCGCAGCTGGCGTACACATCCCAGATGCCCAAGCCCTGCGCCAGCGCGCAGGCGCAGCGCCGCGCGTAGTCCCCATCGGTCGACCAACCGGCCTGTGGCCACAGCCGCTGGAGAATCGGCCAGAACTGGTTTTGCGGGTGCGCGTAATACTGCTTCAGCTGCAGCGACTTCACCCCCGGGAAGCTGCCCAGCACCAGCACCCGCGTGGCCGCAGACACCAGAGGCGGTAAACCGGTCAATCGCGTCATGCCAGCTGCTCCAGCCCCGGCAGCACACGCCGAGCATTGCGGCCAGTCGCCTGCGCCAGTACCTCTGGCTCGATGCCTCGCAAAGTGGCCAGCACCTGCGCGATGCGCGGCAATTCGGCGGGGCTGTTGCGCCCTTGCGGCTGGCCGTTGGCCCGCGCTTCGGCCGTGCGGTAAATCCACTGCGGCGGGATGTCGGGCGCATCGGTTTCCAGCACCAACGCATCCAGCGGGAGGGTGCGCGCCAGCTCGCGCAAGGCGGTGGCCCGTTCAAAGGTCATCGCACCGCCAAAGCCCAGCGCAAAGCCCAAGTCGATGAAGGCCTGCGCTTGCTGCGCACTGCCGTTGAAAGCATGGGCAATGCCACCGGACACCCCCACCTGCCGCAGGCCTTTGAGCAGCAGATCGGCCGAGCGCCGCACATGCAGGATGACCGGCAGGCCATGCTTTCGGGCCAACAACAATTGCGTGATGTAAAACTGCCACTGGCGCTCGCGCATGGCAGGCTCGCACAGCTCGGGCACAAAAAAGTCCAGACCGATTTCGCCTACCGCCACCAGGCGCGGGTCACCTTGGGCCGCCGCCAGTGCCTCGTCCAGCGCCTGCAGGTCTTGTGCGTCAGCCTGAGGCACATACAAAGGGTGGATGCCCAGGGCGTACGCGTCGCCATGCTGCGAAGCCAGCGCCTGCACCCCTGACCAGTCACGGCGTTGCACCGCCGGCAGCACACACAGCGCCACCCCCGCTGCACGGGCCTGGCTTCGCACCTCTTCGCGGTCGAGCGCGAACTCGGGGGCATCCAGATGGCAGTGGGTATCGATCCACATCAGTCGGGCAAGGCGGACAGGTGCCCCTGAACCAGCTGCAGCTGACGGTCGCATCGTGCCGCCAGGCTGCGGTCATGCGTCACCACCACAAAGGCCATGCCACGCTCGCGCGCGAGCTGCAGCATCAGGTCGAACACGCCATCCGCGGTGGTCCGGTCCAGATTGCCGGTGGGCTCGTCAGCCAGCACGCAGGCCGGCTCGGTCACCAGCGCACGGGCAATGGCCACACGCTGTCGCTCGCCGCCCGAGAGTTCGGCCGGGCGGTGCTGCAGTCGTTCGCCCAGGCCCACACGCCGCAGCCATTCGGCGGCCTGTTGCATGGCCTGCTCGCGCGGCATGCGGCGGATCCACAGGGGCATGGCCACGTTTTCAAGGGCCGTGAACTCCGGCAGCAAATGGTGAAACTGGTAGACAAAACCCAGATGCCGGTTGCGTTGCGCGCCCTGTTCAGCCGGTGGCAGCACGGTCAGCGAATGGCCCATCAGCTGCACCGTGCCCGAGGTCGGCGCATCGAGCCCGCCCAGCACGTGCAGCAAGGTGCTCTTGCCCGAACCGGAGGCGCCCACGATGGCCAGGGTCTCGCCTGCGCGCACGTCCAGGTCCACGCCTTGCAGCACCTGAACCTTCAGCGATCCCTCTGCATAGGCTTTGTAGATCCGGTGGGCCTGCAGCACCGGTGTCTTGGTTTCACTCATAACGCAGGGCCTCCGCCGGGTTGACACGGCTGGCTCGCCAGCTGGGGTAGAGGGTGGCCACAAAGGCCAGCACCAGCGAGATCACCGCGATCGGCACGATGTCACTGGCCAGCGGTTCACTGGGCATGCGGCTGATCAGGTAAATGTCTTTGGGCAGGAAGCTCGCGTTGAACAGGCGCTCGAGCGCCGGCACGATCACATCGATGTTGAAAGCCACCAGCAAACCCAGCGCCAGACCGCTGAGCGTGCCGATCACGCCCACGGTCGCACCCTGCACGACGAAAATGCCCATGATGCTGCGCGGACTTGCCCCCAGGGTGCGCAAGATGGCGATGTCGGCGCGCTTGTCGGTCACCGTCATCACCAGCGTACTGACCAGGTTGAAGGCTGCCACCGCCACGATCAGCGTCAGGATGATGAACATCATGCGCTTTTCAACCTGCACCGCGGCGAACCAGGTGCGGTTTTGTTGCGTCCAGTCGCGCACATAAAACTCACCACCCAGCTCCTGCTGCAATTCGGCCGCCACGGCACGGGCCTCGTGCAGATCGCGCAGCTTCACCCGCAGACCTGTGGCCCCTTCCAGCCGGAACAGGCGGGCCGCGTCCTGCACATGCATCAGCACCAGGGCCGAGTCGTATTCGTAATGGCCGGACGAAAACAGGCCGACCAGCCGCATCTGCTTGAGCCGCGGCATGGCGCCCGCAGGCGTGACCTGACCGGAGGGTGAAATCAGCGTGACCTGTTCGCCCGGCATCGCGCCGATCGCCATGGCCAAATCGCGACCGGCCACCAGCTGGAACTGCCCCGGCACCAGCGCACCCAGCACACTGGCCTGCCCCTCCTGCAGATCGCTGACCCGGGGTTCAAGCGCCGGGTCGATGCCCCTGACCAGCACCCCTTTCATGTCCTCGCCCCGGGCGAGCAGCGCCTGGGCGCTGATGAAGGGCGCGGCGCCAAGCACCTCGGGGTGCGCGAGCAAACGCGCCCGCAGGCCTTCGGCATCAGGCAGGGCCCCACCACTGGCGGCATAGATCTCGATGTGCGAGACCACGCCCAGCATGCGGTCGCGCACCTCGCGCTGAAAACCGTTCATCACCGACAGCACAATGATGAGTGCCGCCACCCCCAGGGCGATGCCCAGCATGGACACGCCCGAAATGAAGGAAATGAAGCCGTTGCGGCGGCTGGCCCGGCCGGCGCGGGTATAGCGCCAGCCCAGCAAAAGTTCGTAGGGAATCGACATGGCATCCACAAAGCAGATCGGCCAATTGTGGCATCCCTGACAATAAGGTCCGATGGCCAGACCACCGTTGCCTGCCTGAAGTCACTCTGTCCCACATGCACCTGATCCTGTCCCATGCCGCCAGCCACCGCTGGCCCGATGCCCACCAACCCCCGTTGCAGCTGCCCCACCTGCAGCAACTGCTGGGCCGCATGCGTCGCGCACAGACCCTGACCGACCTCGAGTGGGAACGCCCTCACCCCCTGATGCCTCATGAACGTGCTTTGGCGCAGGCCCTGGGCTGGCCCGATGCAGGCCCATGGCCCTGGGCCGCCCGGGAAACCTGCAGCGCAGGCCCTCAGGCCTGGATCACCCCCTGCCACTGGCAAGTCGGCATGGACCAGGTGGTCATGCTGCCCCCAGAGGCCCTGGCACTCGGCGTCGAGGAGTCCCGCCAACTGCTGCAGGCCATGCAGCCCTACATGGCCGAAGACGGTCTGCAGCTGCAGTGGCACGGCGCCCTGCGCTGGCTCGCCCGTGGTGACGCACTGACCGGCATCGCCACTGCATCGCTCTCGCGCGTCTCGGGCACCAACATCCGCCCCTGGATCACCGATGGCAGCCTGCCCGCTCCTTTGCAGCGCCTGCAAAGTGAAATGCAGATGTTGCTCTACAACCACCCGGTCAACGACGCGCGAGTGGCCCGCGGCCAACTCACGGTCAACGCCTTCTGGCTGCACGGGGCCGGACAGCCCCCCCGCGCACCCGAACAGCCCGAGGTGCGCTGCATCCTGGACCTGGAGAGCTGCGCGCGGCAAGGCGACGCCTCAGCCTGGCGAAGCACCTGGCAGAAAATCGACCGCGAACTGCTGGCGCCACTGGCCCGGACCGACACCGCCCTGACACTCACGCTGTGCAGCGAAACGGCTGCGCACACCTGGCGCAGCGTGCCTCAGGCCTGGCACCAGCGTCTGCTGCGGCGCATGAAACCGATTGACACCGACGGCGCGCTGCGCGCCTTGCTGCAAGAACACTCCGATTCATGAAACTCCTGACCCGCGACGTCCCACCCCGCAGTGCCTGGGCACTTGAACAATCCGGCATCCACCCGCTGCTGGCGCGGCTGTATGCCGCCCGGGGTGTGCACACGCCTGAAGAACTCGACGATGCGCTGGGCAAATTGCTGCCGCCGAGTGGTCTCAAAGGCGTACAGAAGGCCGCCCATCTGCTGGCCGATGCCATGGCCGCTGACCAGCAGCTGTGCATCGTGGCCGACTACGACTGCGACGGTGCCACCGCCTGCGCCGTGGCCGTGCGCGGCCTGCGCATGCTCGGCGCCCGCCGTGTGAGCTATCTGGTGCCCGACCGTGTGGTGGACGGGTATGGTCTGACGCCACCGATTGCCCAGCGCGTGAAGAACCAGGGCGCCGATGTCCTGATCACGGTCGACAACGGCATCGCCAGCGTGGAAGGCGTCGCCGCCGCACAAAGCCTGGGCCTGAAGGTGCTGGTGACCGACCACCACCTGCCCGCCGAGCAGCTGCCCGGCGCAGAAGTCATCGTCAACCCCAACCAGCCTGGATGCGATTTCCCCAGCAAGTCCATGGCTGGCGTGGGCGTCATGTTCTATGTGCTGCTGGCCCTGCGCGCCGAGCTGCGACAGCGGGGCCAATTCGATCAGGCCAGCCAGCCCAAACTGGACACCCTGCTGCCGCTGGTCGCACTCGGAACCGTGGCCGACGTGGTCAAACTCGATGCCAACAACCGCCGCCTGGTGGCCCAGGGCCTCAAACGCGTGCGTGCAGGTGCGCTGCCGCCAGGCATGACCGCACTGTTTCGGGCCGCAGGCCGCGAGGCCAGCCGCGCCACAACGTTCGACTTCGGCTTCGCACTGGGCCCGCGCATCAACGCCGCAGGTCGCCTGTCGGACATGACGCTGGGCATTGAATGCCTGCTGACCGACGACCCCACACGCGCCGACGAACTGGCCAGACAGCTCGACGCCATCAACCGCGAACGCCGCGTGATCGAAGGCGACATGCGTGAGATGGCCATGGAAATGGCCGAATCGCTGTTCGAGGAAGGTGAAACCCCGCCGCCAGCCATCTGCGTCTTCGACCCGGACTTCCACGAAGGGGTGGTTGGGATCGTGGCCTCCCGCCTGAAAGACAAGCTGCACCGCCCCACTTTCGTGTTTGCGGCCAGCACGGCGCCAGGCAAGGAACACGAACTCAAGGGCTCAGGCCGGTCGATTGCGGGTTTTCATCTGCGCGACGCGCTGGACTTGGTGGCCAAGCGTGCCCCGGGCGTGTTGCTGCGCTTTGGCGGCCACGCCATGGCCGCCGGCTGCACGGTCGCCGAAGAACACTTCGAAGTTTTCGAGGAAACCCTGTACCGGGTGGCCATGGAATGGCTGGACGCGGCCACACTGCAACGCCGCCTCGAAACCGATGGCCCGCTGCCCCCCGAGTACCGGCGCACCGAACTGGTCGACATGCTGCACGCGGAAGTCTGGGGCCAGGGTTTTGCGCCGCCTGTCTTCAGCGAAGAGGTCGAAGTGCTGTCGCAGCGGCTGGTGGGCGAGAAACACCTGTCGCTCAAACTCAAACACCAGGGCCAACCCGTCGATGGCATCTGGTTCAACCGGGCAGAACCGCTGCCCGCCCGGGTCAGGATCGCCTACCGGCTCGATGCCGACGAATGGCAGGGACAAAAGCGGGTGCGCTTTTTGATCGAAGCGGCAGAAGCCTGAGACGTCAGGCCGCCGGGCTTGGCGCCTTGAGCGGCAGCTGCCCGCCCAGTTCGAGCTGCATCATGATCTTGTTGACCAACGCCGCCACCGACGGGCGACCGGTTTCCAGCACGTAGTGGGCGGCCTGACGGTACAAGGGGTCACGTGCTTCGTACAGGGCACGCAGGCGTGCCAGGGGATCGTCCACCTGCAACAACGGCCGACCCGTGTCGTGCCGCACGCGGCGGTAGACGTCTTCTGGCGAGGTGCGCAGGTAGATCACATACCCGCGTTCATGCAGGTGGCGACGGTTGGCCTCTCGCAACACCGAGCCGCCACCGGTGGAGAGCACGCCGTGGTGGTGCAGGCTCAGGTCATCGAGCACTGCCTGCTCGACATCCCGGAAGGCCTCTTCACCTTCGCGGGCGAAGTATTCACGGATGGAGCAGCCCAGGCGTTCCTCGATCACATGGTCCGAGTCGACAAAAGACACCCCCAGACGCCGGGCCAGCTGGCGTCCGATGGTGGTTTTGCCTGCACCCGGCAGACCGACAAAAATGATGCTCAAGACCGTCTCACACTCGAAGGCGATGCCGGACCCCTGCCCGGCTGGCGCCGAAAACCCTCAAGTGTATGCGAGCGGGGCATTCGTTTGCGACCATGAAATCGGTCCCTCGGCAGGCTGGGCCGCCGTGTGGGAGAAGCTTCGCTTTCAGGGGCGTGGATCGGGCTTGGACACGACCGGACCGACCATCTCGGCCACGCTGGCGTTCTCGGCCACCACGCGCGGGGTCAGAAACACCAGCAGCTCGCTGCGGCGGCGCACCTGCTGGCGATTGCGGAACAGCCAGCCCAGCACCGGCACCTCGCCCAGACCGGGAACGCGTGCCTCGTCGTTCTTGTCGGTGTCCTCGAAGATGCCGCCCAGCACCACCGTCCCACCGTCCTGCACCCGGACCTGGGTTTTCACATGCTTGGTGTTGATGGCGTAACCGGCCGTGGTGAGCTGTCCCACGCTGTCGCGGTTGACGTCCACATCCAGCACCACCGCCCCCTCGGGTGTGATCTGAGGCGTGACTTCCAGCTTGAGGTTGGCTTTGCGGAAGGTGATGTTGGTCAGCGTGCTGCCGCCTGAGGTGGCGGCGGTCTGGTAAGGCAATTCGGTCCCCTGCTCGATCAGGGCCTTGGTTTGATCGGCGGTGATCACCCGCGGACGCGACACCACTTTGCCACGGCCATCGGCTTCGAGCGCCGACAACTCCAGATTGATGAAGCGGTCAGCCGCCGCATTGAAAAGCGACACCGCCACACTGGCCGGATTCACCAGCGTCTGCCCCGCCGCGCCCGCAGGAAAAGCCACCTGGTTGCCGCTGACCGCGCCTGCACCCGTCACGGCATTGGTCGCGCCCAGCTGGCCCACGCTGGTGGCCTGTCCGTTGATCTGAACGTTGCGACCCACGCCCACCCCCAGCCGCACGCCCAGCGACTCGCCAAACTGGTCATCCGCCTCGACGATGCGCGCCTCGATCAGCACCTGTCGCACCGGCACATCCAGTTTCGCCACGATCTGCTGCAACTCGGCCACGCGCGCCGGTACGTCGCTGATGAACAACTGGTTGGTGCGCGGCTCGGCCATCACGCTGCCCCGGGCAGACAACCAGCGGCCACCACTGGCCACACCCCCGGTGGGCGCCAGCCCTTGCAGGCGCTGTGCCACCTCGCTGGCTCGCGCGTACTGCAGGCGCACCGAGGCCATCTGCAAAGGACTCACCCCCTCCAGGGCGGCTTGCGCCTCCAGCGATTTCTTTTCCCGCTGCAACCACTCGTCATGCGGCGCAATCCAGACCACCCGACCGTCCTGCCGGGCCGCCAGCCCCTTGGCCTGCAGCACCACCTGCAGGGCCTGCGGCCAGGGCACCTCCTGCAAACGCACCGACACCTGACCCGTCACGCTGTCGGTGGTCACGAAATTCAGACCCGTGAAATCGGCAAACACCTGCATCAGGGCCCGCACTTCGGTGTTCTGGAAATTCAGGCTGATCGGGTCACTGTTGGCAGGCTCCTGCAGGCGCCCGGGCCACTGGGCCCAAGCAGGCCAACCCCAGACTGCAACGACGAGCGCCATCGGCACGGTGTTTCGCCAAATCAGGTTCTTCATCACTTGCCCTCTCGCAGCGTCAGGTGCAACAACGGCCCAGATGTGCGGGCAGTGGCCAGATCCACATGGTCATCGCCAATCCTGCGTACACGGAAAGCCTCTCGTCCAATCTGCTGGCCCAGCCGCAACACCACCGGGTCTTGTCCCACCGCCACGACCGCGTGTGCGGTCCCGGCCTGCCGCCAGACCCCAAGCAGGCGCAGTTGATCCATCGGCCACCCACGCGGGTCAGCGGACAGACCGCCCGCAGCCTCGCTGGCGGATACAAGGGGAGCAGGCGTCTGCGCCGATGCAAACAAAGGGGCACCAGTGGTTTGCGGCGAAACAGAAGTCTGTGGCCACAGCGGCCAGACGCGTTGCCTCTCCTCCCGCCTCCATCCTGGTGGCTGCAAGCCCAGCCGCGCCTGCAGTTCGATGCGCACGTCTTCAGACTGTGCAGCCGCAGGCATCACCTGCCATTGGTCAATGACCCACCAGGGGGCATGCTCGTGAAGAGCCTCTTCCAACACGAGCCAATCGCGCCAGCGTCCTTGCAGGCGCAGGGCCACCGCCTGCTCGGGCAAGCCCTTGTCCATGTTCACCGCCTGCGGCCTCAGCAGCAGGACCTGCAGCCCTTGTGCCTGCATCCGTTGTTGCAACCAGGGCCAGACCATGTCTGCCTCGGCCAGCGCAGGCTCATCCAAAACAAGCTGTTCGTCTCCAGCCACAGCGTCCGCTGCCGGCCTCTGCTGCTTGTGTGGTTGGTCCGGTACCTGAACCTGGGTTTGGGCCTGCAATTGAGCCACCTCCAGGCGCAAGACGTCCAGTGCTTCGGTGTCCAGCGGCCACCACCACCAGGCCAAAGCCACTCCGGACAGACAAGCCCCCGCCAGCACCAGCAGATGGCGCCGCAGGTCCGGGCGGAACTTGGACCATTGAGCCTTCATGGCTTTCGCCGCCCATCGTCCCTGATGCCAGCAGGCCATGAGGCCTGCAGCACCACATCCACCCCTGAGCCAGCCCGATCACCCATGCTTTGCAAAGTCCAAGCCGTTGCCCATGAGCGGGACAGGCCCGACAGCACCACCGGCACATGGTCGGCACGGGGCAACCAAGCTTGCAGCACCAGTTGACGGCCGTCGCCCTGCCAGCGCTCCACACGCAGCCCTGTTTCTGCGGCCTGCGTCATCAATGCCGCATGCAGCTCCATCAGGTGCTGACGCTGCGCCCGCCAGGACTGCGCTCTCTGCCCCCATTTCGACTGCAGCTGCGCCTTTTCCTGAGCGGCCGTCTGACGAGCCTGCTGTTCGCGCAAGGCACTCGATTGCGCCTGCAGCTGCACGCGCTGGTCCAGCAACCGGTCCCTCTGCACCTGCTGCGACCAACCCCAAACACCACCCAGCAGCACGCCGACAAGCCAAGCACCCAGCACAGCAGGCTTTGCCCCGGCCGCCAGTGCATGCACGCGCCGGGGATGGCGCAGCAGGTTCAATGGCCGGGCGTTCACAACAAGGCCCCCAATGCGGCACCACAGGCCACCAGCGGCTTCCACATGGGGCCGCTTTGCAGCGCCAGCCAATCCACTTCAGCCAGACTGCGTTCAGGCCCACGCGCAAACTGCCAGTCCTGGGGAGACTGGGCCCAGTGCTGCAGGTCGTCGCCGCGCAAGTACACCGCTGCCCGTTGCGCGGCCTGAAGCTCGGGCTCCACCACCGGCAAACGCCAACCGGCACGGCGTGCATGCTGCTGCCATTGCAAGAGCTGCTCGCTCAGGCAGGAGGCCCATTGCACCCGCAGACCGTCGGCGGGCGGCGCTTCCTGCAGGCGGTAATCGAAACCGACCTCCGCCGGCGCCACGCCCCATGCAGCGGCAGCCTCCAGCTGCACTTCAGCCTCGAGCCTGCGTGTGTCCAGCGGACCATCCCACACCAGCACCCCCTGGCGACAACGTTCTTCGCTGACAGCCAAGGCCATGGTGCGCCAACGTTTGGGCAGGGGCTTGCCCAAAGTCCTCAGGGTTTGAACCCAGTCCTCCTCGCGTTCGGAAAGGTGCACCAGCGCCGAAGATGCGTGCAGGTGCTGGAACACCACCACGCGAAAGCTCCCGGTCTGCTGCACAGACAAGGCGGCCACCAGGATGTCCTGCTGGCCGAGCAAGGCGCCCCAGGCACTGGCGCGTTGTTGTCGCCAGGCCACCAGACCCCCCATCCGCCTGATCCATTGCATGCCGGGTCTCCTCCCTGACCAACCTCTTGCGGGCTGGTGCATCACCTTTGTAGAGAAGAGAACATCTTGTTTCAATCCATAAATGAGTAATTAGGATTTCAATTCAAACAATTTCATAAGCAAGTCATGGGCGCGGATTTTTATAATGCGGGCCTGCCTCGCGCCCTTTCGGCGCTGCCGATAAAGGTCCTATGTCCGCCAAGTCCAACGCCGATCGCGAGCCCTCCTCCAAAACCCCCTCAACGCCCGCAGGCCCCGGGAAATGGCTGCTCAAGCTGGTGTTCTGGCTGGGGGGGCTGGCGGTCGCCGCTGTGCTGAGCATCGTGTTCGTCGCGGGTGTGGCCATGGTGGTGGCTTACCCCAACCTGCCCGACATCTCTGACCTGGCCGACTACCGGCCCAAGCTGCCTCTGCGGGTCTACACCGCCGATGGCGTGCTGATGGGCGAGTTTGGCGAAGAACGCCGCAACCTGACCCCGATCAACGAGATCCCCAAGGTCATGAAGGATGCCGTGCTCTCCATCGAAGACGCTCGCTTCTACCAGCACGGTGGCGTGGACTATCTGGGCATCTTGCGCGCCGGCATTGCCAACATCGGCCGCATGAAGAGTCAGGGCGCCTCGACCATCACCATGCAGGTGGCGCGCAATGTGTACCTGTCGTCCGAGAAGACCTACACCCGCAAGATCTACGAGATCCTGCTGACCTACAAACTCGAGCACATGCTCTCCAAGGACCAGATCCTGGAGATCTACATGAACCAGATCTTCCTGGGCAACCGGGCCTATGGTTTTGCCTCGGCCGCCGAAACCTACTTCGGCAAATCGCTCAAGGACATCACGATTGCCGAAGCCGCCATGCTCGCCGGCCTGCCCAAAGCGCCTTCGGCCTATAACCCGTTCGCCAACCCCAAACGTGCCCGAGCGCGTCAGCTCTACATCATCGAGCGCATGGAAGACAACGGCTTCATCACGGCGGCGCAAGCCAAGGCCGCCAAAGCCGAACCCCTGCACTTGCGGACCTCGGCCGACAAGAACATCCTGCACGCCGAATACGTGGCTGAAACCGTGCGCCAGATGGTTTATGCCCAGTACGGCGCCGAAACCTACACTCGCGGACTGAACGTCACCACCACCCTGGTGGCCGAAGAACAACGCACCGCCTACCGTGCACTGCGCCAGGGCATCATGGATTACGAGCGCCGCCAGATTTACCGCGGCCCCGAGAAATTCATCGACCTGCCCACCGACCCGAAGAAACTCGAAGACACCATCGACGATGCGCTTGACGACCATCCCGACAACGGCGACCTGCTCTCTGCCGTGGTGCTCGAAGCCGGCCCGCGCAAGGTGGTGGTCACCCGTGGCAATGGCGACACGATCGAGATCACCGGCGATGGGCTCAAGCCCGTGCAATCGGGGCTGTCTGACAAGGCCGCACCAGCTGTCCGTCTGCGCCGCGGCGCTGTGGTGCGCATCGTGCAGATGGCCAAGGGAGGCTACGAGATCACACAGCAACCCGAAGTGGAAGGTGCCTTCGTCGCCATCAGCCCTAAAACCGGTGCGGTGCGCGCCCTGGTCGGCGGCTTCGATTTCGCCAAAAACAAGTTCAACCACGTCACCCAGGCCTGGCGCCAGCCAGGCTCGAGTTTCAAGCCCTTCATCTACTCAGCCGCCCTCGAAAAAGGCTTCACCCCCACCACGGTGGTCAACGACGCCCCCTTGTTCTTTGACGGCGGCGTGACCGGCGGCCAGCCCTGGGAGCCCAAAAACTATGACGGCAAGTTCGATGGCCCGATGAGCCTGCGCACCGGCTTGGCCAAATCCAAGAACATGGTCTCCATCCGCGTGCTGCAGGCGGTGGGCGCCCGCAACGCACAGGAATGGATCACCCGTTTCGGCTTTGACGAAGACAAACACCCTGCCTACCTGACCATGGCCTTGGGGGCAGGCTCCGTGACCCCGATGCAGATGGCTGCGGGCTATTCGGTGTTCGCCAACGGTGGCTACCTGGTGCAGCCCCACCTGATCACGCGCATCACCGACCCCAAGGGCAAGGTCCTGGTCGAAAGCCCTCCCCCTGAACAGCCGGAAGAATCACAGCGCGCGATCACCCCTCGCAACGCGTACGTGATGAACAGCCTGCTGCAGGAAGTCACCCGCTCGGGCACAGCAGCGCGCGCTCAGGCCTTGCTCAAACGCCCCGATGTGTACGGCAAGACCGGCACCACCAACGACTCGATGGACGCCTGGTTTGCCGGTTACAACCCGCAGGTCACCGGCATCGTCTGGATCGGCTACGACACCCCTCGCAAGCTGGGTGACCGCGAGACCGGTGGCGGCCTGAGCCTGCCGGTGTGGATCAGCTACATGGACACCGCATTGCGTGGGGTCCCGGTATCGGAATACCCGGTTCCCGAAGGCCTGGTCCATGTGGGCAATGAATGGGTTTTTGAAGAATTTGCCCGCGGCGGTGTCAGCTCACTCGGACTGGGTGATCGCAGCGATGACAAGCCTGCACCCCTGCCCGCAGGTGACGAGAAGCGCCGGATTCTGGACCTGTTTCGCAACTGAGCGGTCAGGCCCCGAAACGCAGGGCCTGGCCTGACTGCTCGCTGGCGTAACGCGACAGGCTTTCCCAGAACTCGCCTTGGCCCTTGGTATCCATCCAGAGGCCAGCGTCGAATTTGTAATGGAAGCCTCCACACCGTGCGGCCAGCCAGACCTCGTGCAGCGGTTTTTGCAGGTTGATGACGATCTGGCTGCGGTTGCGGAACGTGAGCGTGACCATGCCGCCCACGCGCTGGTTGTCGATGTCGGCGTCGGTCTCGTCGTTGATGCGGTCGCACGAGGCTTCCACCTGTGCCAGCAGGCGCTCGGCCTGGTCCATGTATTCGAGGTCGGTCATTACAATCGCCGGATGTTGAGAATTGCAAGAATTCTAGTCATCGGCCATGCCCTTGCCGGCTGTGGTGCAATGCTCGCGGCCTGCGGGCAAAAAGGCCCCCTGGTCTTGCCCACCACACCCGAATCGCAAGGCCGCGCCACACTGCCGCAAACACTCAACCCCTGGCATCAGGTTGCGCCCGCAGCCAAGCCTGCCGCCTCCGAACCCTCACGCTGAACATGACCACCACCGCATCCCTGCCCGGCCAGCCCTTCATCGCCTACCAGGGCGAGCAACTGCACATGGAAGGTGTGCGCCTGGTCGATCTGGCCCGCGAACACGGCACGCCCCTGTTCGTCTATTCCAAAGCCGCCATGCTGTCGGCCCTGGCCGCCTACCAGCGCGGCTTTGCCGGCCGCAAGGCACAGATCTGCTACGCCATGAAGGCCAACTCCAGCCTGGCGGTGCTGCAGGTGTTTGCCAACGCCGGTTGCGGCTTCGACATCGTCTCCGGCGGTGAACTGTTGCGCGTGCTGGCCGCGGGCGGCGATCCGGCCAAGGTCATCTTCTCGGGCGTGGGCAAAACCCGCGCCGAGATGAAGCAGGCACTGCAGGCCGGCATCGGCTGTTTCAACGTCGAGAGCGAAGCCGAGCTCGATGTGCTCAGCAGCGTGGCCTGCGAACTGGGCCTGAAGGCGCCGGTGAGCCTGCGCGTCAACCCCAACGTGGACGCCAAGACGCACCCCTACATTTCCACCGGCCTGAAGGGCAACAAGTTCGGCATCGCGCACGAACACGCGCTGCGCGCCTACCGCCATGCGGCCAGCCTGCCCGGTCTGCAGGTGGTGGGCATCGACTGCCACATCGGCTCGCAGATCACCGAGGTCACGCCTTATCTGGACGCGATGGACCGCGTGCTGGACCTGGTGGCCGAGATCGAAGCCGCTGGCATTGCGATCCACCACATCGACTTCGGCGGAGGTCTGGGCATCGACTACAACGGCGACACACCGCCTGCGGCCGATGCCCTGTGGGCACAGCTGCTGGCCAAGCTGGACGCGCGCGGCTACGGCCAGCGCCAGCTGATGATCGAGCCAGGCCGCTCGCTGGTGGGCAACGCCGGGGTGTGCCTGACCGAGGTGATCTTCACCAAGCCGGGGGAACAGAAGAATTTCTGCATCGTCGACGCCGCGATGAACGACCTGCCACGCCCGGCCATGTACGAGGCTTTCCACCAGATCGTGCCGGTGGTGCCACGCGCGGGTGAAGCCGTCACGTATGACGTGGTTGGCCCCATCTGCGAGAGCGGCGACTGGCTCGGCCGCGACCGTTCGCTGGTGGTGCAGTCGGGCGATCTGCTGGCCGTGCTCTCCACGGGCGCGTATTGCATGAGCATGGCCAGCACCTACAACACCCGTGGCCGTGCCGCCGAGGTGCTGGTCGATGGCGACAAGGCGCACCTGATCCGTCAACGCGAATCGGCGTTTGACACCTTTGCGCTGGAGCGGCTGGTCGGCTGATCTTCAGGCCTGGCGTGAGCCCGCCCGGAGCAGGCCGAGCCCAGGACTCCTCATAAGCCGCTTCGCGTCACAAATCGTCGCCCTGGGCTCGGCCTGCTCCGGGCTCATGGGTGACGCATGCGCCGCAGGACCCGCCAGCCCAGCAATCCGGCCAGAATCAGGCCGTAGACCCACACCTCGGTGAAGTTGCGTTTGCCTGATCGCATCCACCAGAAATGCAGGATAGCCAGCACGGCCACGGCATAGACGCTGCGGTGCAGCGCTTGCCAGCGCTTGGCTCCCATGCGCCGGATCGCGCCATTCCATGAGGTGGCCGCCAACGGCAGCAGCAGCGCAAAAGCGAGCGCGCCCACCAGCACAAAGGGGCGTTTGGGAATGTCATGCGCGATGTCGGCCCATACAAAACCCATGTCGAAACCGGTGTAGCACAGCAGGTGCAGGCTGGCGTAGCCAAAGGTCAGCAGGCCCAGCAGGCGGCGAAAGCGCAGCAGTTCGGGCCAGCCCAGCTGCACACGCAGCGGGGTGATGGCGAGCGTCAGGCACAGGCCGCGCAGGGTCCAGTCGCCGGTGGCGCGGATCAGGGTTTCAGCCGGGTTGGCACCGAGCTGGTCGGTCAGCGTGCGCCAGACCAGCGAAAGCAGCGGCAACAGGCCGATCGCCAGCAGCACCCACCAGGCGGTGCGGGTTCGCAGCCATGTGCTCATGAGGTTGGGGCTTGAACAGGCTCAGCCCGAACGGGCATATGGCATTCAGACCGAACGACCGCAGGCAGCATCAGAAAAATTTCTTCAAGTCCATGCCGGCGTAAAGCTGGCCGACCTGCGGTTCGTAGCCATTGAACATCAAGGTCTTGCGCTTTTTGGCCAGCAGGCCGTCTTCACCGATGCGGCGCTCGCTGGCCTGGCTCCAGCGCGGGTGGTCAACGACCGGGTTCACGTTGGAGTAAAAACCGTATTCCTGCGGCGCGGCTTTCTCCCAGGACGACACCGGCTGTTTGTCCACAAAGCGGATCTTGACCAGACTCTTGGCGCTCTTGAAGCCGTATTTCCACGGCACCACCAGGCGCAATGGGGCACCGTTCTGCTTGGGCAGCACCTCGCCGTACATGCCAAAAGCCAGCAGCGTGAGCGGGTGCATGGCCTCGTCCATGCGCAAGCCTTCCACATAGGGCCAGTCCAGTACGCTGGATCGGATGCCCGGCATGGTGGCACGGTCGGCCAGGGTGACGAATTCAACAAACTTCGCACCGGGCTGCGGCTCGACGCGACGGATCAGTTCGGCCAGCGAATAGCCCACCCACGGGATCACCATGGACCAGCCTTCGACACAGCGCAGGCGGTAGATGCGCTCTTCCATTGCGGACCACTTCATCAGGTCTTCCAGACCGTATCGGCCGGGCTTTTTGACCAGGCCTTCCACCTCCACCGTCCACGGCTGGGTCTTGAGGGTGTGGGCATGGCGGGCCGGGTCGGACTTGTCGGTACCGAACTCGTAGAAATTGTTGTACGTGGTGGCGTCCTTGTAGGCCGTGGGCTTGTCCATCGTCTGGGCACCCGCCACCGTGGACGGCACTGCAGACAAGACCGGCAGCACACCCGGGCCCTTCATTTGGGCACGCGCATCGCGCGCCGCCCAGCCGGCCAGCGTCAGGCCGGCGGCACCGGCTGCCATTTGCTGCAGCAGGGTACGACGTGATTCGAACAATGCCCGCGATGTGATCTCGCTGGGGACGGGATGGTCAAAACCGGCATCGGAAGAACGGATCAGCATGGTAAGCCTCCATCACAACAACAGCTTCGGCCGCGGGGCGGCCTCCTGCATCGATTTCGCCTTTGCAGGAGCGAGCCCCTGCTCGCGAAAACCACTCAGAGCGTGCCGTAACTGTGCAGGCCGCTCAGGAACATGTTCACGCCCAGAAAGGCAAAGGTGGTCACGCCCAGACCCACCAGCGCCCACCAGGCCGCCACGGTGCCACGCAGGCCTTTCATCAGGCGCATGTGCAGCCAGGACGCGTAGTTGAGCCAGACGATCAGGGCCCAGGTTTCCTTGGGATCCCAGCTCCAGTAGCCGCCCCAGGCCTCGGCCGCCCACAGGGCGCCCAGCACAGTGGCGATGGTGAAAAAGGCAAAGCCCACGGCAATGGCCTTGTACATCACGTCGTCGAGCACCTCCAGTGCTGGCAGGCGCTCGGTCAGTCGCTTGCGCCCCAGCAGGATGCCACCCGCGATCAGGGCCGCAACCAGGGCATAACCCACCCAGTAGCTACCGCCTGCTTCGGCCACGCCACGCTGACGGAAGGCGATCGGCACAAAGCACAAAGCTGCCCCCAAAAGCCACAGCGGTGCGAGTTTGTACCAGCGGGTTTCATGGGCCTGCTGCTTGATCAGGTAGGCAAAGGCCACCATGGCCGACAGCGCGAAGGTGCCGTAGCCGATGAAGTTGGCCGGCACATGCAGCTTCATCCACCAGCTCTTGAGGGCCGGCACCAGCGGCTGGATCTCGTGCGCCTCGCGCACCAGCGTGTACCAGAGCAAAAAGCCCACCGCGGCACTGACGACCAGCATGACAAAGGCCCCGAGGGCGCGGGTCTGGTACTGGCCTTCGTAGTACAGGTAGAACACCGCCGTCATCCAGCAGAACATGACGAAGACTTCGTACAGATTGCTCACCGGGATGTGGCCCACGTCCGACCCGATCAGGTAGCTCTCGTACCAGCGCACCATGGTGCCCACCAAGGCCAGCGTCACACCCGTCCAGGCCATGCGCGAGCCTAGCGCTTCGAACACATCGCTCTGGCCGCGGATGAACATGCCGGCCCAGTAAAAAGCCGTGCTGATGAAGAACACCATGCTCATCCACAGGATGGCCGACTGGCTGGAGAGGAAATACTTGAGCCAGAACACGCTGTCGGCCCGCGCCAGATCGCCCTGGTAACTGGTGATGGCCAGCAAGGACAGCGCCGCCACGCCCAGCATCAGGTGGCGCGCCGGGCGCCAGAACCAGCCCAGCCAGACGGCCGCGGGCCAGGAGCCGACCAGGATGGCCTGCTCGTACCCGTCCATGGCGTGGCGGTACTGGCTCAGGGCCCAGAGCATGCCCAAAAGGGTCAGTGCGGCAAAGCCCCAGTCTCCCGCGCTGCGGCGGGAGAAAAAGCCCGGGTTGAGGGTCACGGTGGTCGTGTTCATGCAGCGTTCTCCGGCGCCTGTGGCGTGGGCAGCAGGCGGTCCTTGAGTTGTTCAAATTCGCGGTCAGTGTCCATGGCCTTGCGGTTGGACGACAGCGCCATCAGCGCCGTCGAACCGGTGCCCGCAGGCGCCAGCCAGATCCACAGGCGGCGTTCGCGGACATAGAGCATCGCAAAAACGCCGAGGATCAGCAGGGCGCAGCCCAGGTAAACCACGGTTTTACCGGGGGCTCTGGCCACCTGGAACACGCTGGCCTGCACCTGGGTGAAGTCCTTGAGCATGAGGGCCATGGGTGCGGTATAGAGCGGCGCGTCGCTCAGGGCCAGCACCGACTGGCTCATGAAGCCCTGGATTTTGTCCTGCGGCAGGGCTTTGGCACCGGCCTGCTCGCGGGCCACGGCATCCAGCTCGAACAGCACGCCGTTGAGGATGCGGATCAGCATTTCGCCAGCGCGGCTGCGCTCGGCCTCGGGCACATTGGCTTCCATGAAATCGGCCACCGCCTGCAGGCCCGCTACCGGCTTGCCCTGGACCTGCTCCAGCCCGGCAAACAGGCCCAGCGCGCGGGCAGCAGAGTCGGCCAACTGCTGCGTCAACTCTGGACGCTTCGGGTCCACCGCGTTGCGGGCGTAGCGTTGCACCGCCAGCTGCCGCAGCGGCGCCGACTGCAGTGCCTCGCGCAGGCGCACAAAACCATCCATCGCCCCGTTTTCGTCGGCCGGCAGGCGCAGGTAGCGGAAAGACTCGCCCGGGTTCTCGCGCACGCCCAGCAGGAACACCGACTGGCCGTCGCCCATGTCCACCGGCAGCATGTAGTTGTTGTATTCGCGCGCCTGCCCGGCCGCGTCGCGCAGCTTGTAGCTCACGCTGGGGCCGATGTTGCGCAGCTCCTTTTTGGTGGCGGTCTTGTGGCCGGCGCCCAGACGGCTTTCGATGTTCTGGCGCAGGTCCACCGCGCGCACATCGGTGGCACCGCTTCCTTGACCTGCGAAATTCTCGACGTTGATGGTGCGCAAGCCGGTGAACTCCAGCCGCAGCTTGTCGTTGCCGTTGGTCAGCTCGGTGCTGCCGCCGATCACACCTTCCACCTCGAAAGGCTTGCTGGCCGCCGCCATCGGCACCGCTTGCAGCTTCACACGGGAGCCGCCGTCGTCAAAGCTGGACTGGTAAATTTCGATGCCTTTGTAACTGGCCGGCTTGTTGACCTCGACCCGCGCCTCCTGCTTGTCGCCAGTGGCCTTGTCGTGGATCACGATGTCGCTGGCAAAGAGCTTGGGCATGCCGGTCGAGTAGTACTCGACGATGAATTTTTTCAGCTCCACCGTGAAGGGCAGCTCCTGCAGCAGGATGCCGTCGGACTGGTTGAGGATGGCCGTGCTGGATGCCGTGCCCTCGGCCACCATCAGGTTGCCGCGGAAGGTCGGGTTGCGCTCGGACAGGCGGTGCTGCACCGGGACATCGGCGATCAGGCCGCCGCCGTTGTAGACGCTCTTGCCGCCGAACGCCATCTGGGCGCGCACGATCAGGTCGCCATCGAGCAAGCCGCCCAAACACACCAGCACGATGGCCGAATGCGCCGCGATGTAGCCCAGCTTGTTGGCGGCGCCGGCCTTGGCGGCCACCATCCACCCTGTTCCCCCCTGGGCTTCACGCGACTGCAGTTTCACCTTCCAGCCACCGGTGGCCAGCAGCTGGCCCAGACGGTGCGCCGCCGCCTCGGGCGCATCGGCCACCGCACCCTCGGCCTTGTGGTGGAAGGCCTTGAGGCTTTGCTCCCGGATGCTTTCCTTGTAGACCTTCAGGTCGGTCAGGATCTTGGGCGTGTTGCGGGCAATGCACAGGCTGGTGCTGGTGACCAGAAAGGCCAGGATCAGCAGGAACCACCAGGCGCTGTAGACGCTGTAGAGGTTCAGTGCATTGAACACTTCGGCCCAGAACGGTCCGAACTGATTGACGTAGTTGGGAAAGGGCTCGTGCTGCTTGAGCACTGTGCCGATCACCGAAGCAATGCAGATGACCGTCAGCAACGCAATGGCAAAGCGCATGGAAGCCAGCAGTTCCTGCCAGGCCTTCCACCATCCGGTTGCAGTGTCAGCGTCAGAAGTTTCGGTGAACGAGGTCATTGCAAGGACAAATTTTGGGACCAGAAAAACAAAAAGCGGGACAAAGCCCGCTTTGGATGTGCGTGATCAGGTGCGGACCGGGCCGACCCGGCGATCAGCGCAGACCGGCAATGTAGTCGGCAACGGCCTTGATCTCGCGGTCATTCATCTTGGCGGCCACACCCGTCATCTGGGCGCTGTTCTTGCGAGCGCCATCACGGAAAGCCACCAGCTGGGCAGCAGTGTAGTCGGCATGCTGGCCGGACAAACGCGGGTACTGGGACGGGATGCCGGCACCGTTGGGGGCGTGGCAGCCGGCACAGGCAGCGACCTGGCGGTCCGGGATGCCACCACGGTAGATGCGCTCGCCCAGGGCGACGCTGTCCTTGTCCTTGGCAAAACCGGGCTTGGCCTGCTTGGAAGCCAGCCAGTAGCTGATGTTGCGCATGTCATCGTCGCTGAGCGCAGCCACCATGCCGCTCATGACGGCGTTGGCGCGCTTGCCGGACTTGAATTCCTGCAGCTGCTTGGCCAGGTACTCGGGGTGCTGCTGGGCCAGTTTAGGGTTGACAGGGGTGGTCGAGTTGCCATCGGCAGCGTGACAGGCGGCGCACACGGCAGTGTAGGACGCTTCGCCCTTGGCCAGATCCGGCTTGGCAGAAGCTGCAGGAGCGGCGGCGAAGGCAGAGCCGGCCAGCAAGGCGGCAGCGGTCAGCAGGGAAGAGGCGATCGACTTCATGGGCATGTATCCGTTGGCAAGGTATCCGGGAACCGGCACAAAACCGGAGGATTCTACAATGCCGTCAACGTCAGTTTCCTGACGCTCCACCCGAACCCCTTTCCATGACATCCAGCCCTCCCAAGCCCGCCGCCCCCGCGGCACCCGCCCCCGTCACGCCGCTGGGCTGGATGCATACGGCCCGCTTCCTGACCACGGCTGCCCAGCTGCACCACCTGCCCGACCACGACCTGCCCGAAATCGCCTTCGTGGGCCGTTCCAACGCCGGAAAATCCACCTGCATCAACACCCTGACGCAGCAAAAACAGCTGGCCTTTGCCTCCAAAAAACCGGGCCGCACCCAGCACATCAACCTGTTTTCGCTGGGCAAGCAGGGCATCACCGATGCGGTGCTTGCCGACTTGCCAGGCTACGGCTACGCCGCCGTGGCCAGGGACGACAAGGCCCGCTGGCAACGCGTCATGGCCAATTACCTGGTCAGCCGTCCCAACCTGCTGGGCGTGGTGATGATGTGTGACCCCCGCCACGGCCTGACCGAGCTGGATGAAGCCCTGCTCGAAGTCATTCGCCCGCGTGTGGAGCAAGGGCTGAAATTCCTGATCGTGCTGACCAAGGCCGACAAGCTCACCCGCGCCGAGCAGGCCAAGGCCCTGTCGATTGCGCGACTGCAGGCTGGTGGCGGCGAAGTCAGACTGTTCTCTGCCCTGAAAAAGCAGGGCCTGGAAGAGGTG
>Ga0255196_1000021_pt1 | contig 61570 bp, 53 predicted proteins | sample Miss_Law_RepA_8h_FD_183637 | JGI IMG/M metagenome (GOLD analysis project Ga0255196, IMG submission 183637) | Freshwater microbial communities from Mississippi River, Louisiana, United States - Miss_Law_RepA_8h | ecosystem: Environmental > Aquatic > Freshwater > River | place: USA: Louisiana... | reverse complement strand
CATCACCTCCTTGACGGACTCCGAAGTGAACACGATGGGTCGTGTCGGAAGCTCCTGCGCTTGCATGGCGGCGATCAGATCCAGTCCGCTGCGACGGGGCAAGGCCAGGTCCATCACCAGAAAATCCGGGCGATGGCGCAGTACCGCCTGCCAGGCAGCATCACCATCGCTCACGCTCTCGCATACACGGAAATCGGGACATGCCTGCAAATGCGTACGCAGACCATCCAGCATCACCGGATGCGGATCGGCCAAGACCAGACTGATGGTTGGCAAGTTCACCATGGGCGCTCCTCTTGCAACGGATGCCCTCAGCTTAAAAGCGCGTCCCCCATACACCCAATACATCGAAACGCTTAAACCACTTACCGGCCAAGGGGTAATACCTTTCACGCGACTGACACATACCGTGCGCTCTTGCGCAGTCATGCCATGACAAGACGCTTATCGTCCCGTTCCTTTTCTGACCACGGGAGCACAACATGGATCGACGAACTTTCCACCTGACACTGCTGGCGGCTGCCAGTCCCGTTGTGCATGCTAGGCGAAAACCCCCTGCGGCAGCCATCGATGTCATTGCACGCATCAAGTCACTGCGCATCACCACAGGTCCGTTGACCGACGGCTACCGAATCGCTCCGGGCGGAAGACTGAACTGGTATTTCACCAATCTTGGGCTCATCGCTATCGTGCAATTTCTGAATGCCGATGAATTGGACCTTTACATCAGACGGTATCTGGATCTTTATTTTCATCGACTCGAATCCAACGCCACGATCCAGGACGTGCTCTTCAACGATGCTTCGATGCAGTCGATCACACTGGCGCCCTCGGACTCCGACAATTCCTATGCGAGCACACTGATCTCGCTGGCGGTGCGTTACCTGCGGGCCTCGGGCAACTGGGACTGGTGGAACAGTCACCAGGACACCCTGCGTACGATCATTCAGGCCAATGTGGTCACCCAGATCAAGTCCAATGGTCTGTGCCGTGTGTTTCAGCCCCCGCGCACCTCTGCGATTTCCGAATACGGCTTCACCATGAACAACTGCGAAGACTATCGGGGACTGCGTGATTTTTCGACACTGCTCAACCTCAGAGGCCAGACGGCAGAAGCGGCCGTCTACCTGGACATTGCACACCGTCTGGGCCAGGCCATCAACAACCTGCTTTGGGACAGCACCAACAACGGCTACCGCGTCAGCGACCAGGATCTGCGCGCCGACACCCGCAGCTTCTACCCGGGCAGCTGCTGTCAGATCTTTGCGCAGGCCTTTGGCGTGGTGGAAAGTTCAAGCCATGACAACGCCGCCTACCGCTTTCTGAACACCTGGTCCCCGCGCTGGCCCAGCGAGGCCTACGACCCTTTTCCGTGGTGCATTCTGGGTTATGTGGCCGCCAAACGCGGGGACAGCGGTCGCGCACAAACCCAGCTGGGCGCGACCGATGCCCGCTACCAGTCCGACCCCGGACTGGTCACGATCAATGAGCTGGGCTTTTACCAGCGCACCCGCAACCTGCTGCAGGGCTTGCCCGATCTCTGAGGTGGGCTTATTCGACGGTCACACTCTTGGCCAGGTTGCGCGGCTTGTCGACATCCGTTCCCCGTGCGCACGCGGTGTGGTAGCTCAGCAGCTGCAGCGGCACCACATGCAGGATGGGCGAGAGTACGCCGTAGTGCTCGGGCATGCGAATCACATTCACGCCTTCGCTGCTTTCGATCTTGGTGTCACCGTCGGCCAGCACATACAAGACACCACCACGGGCGCGCACTTCCTGCATGTTGCTCTTGAGTTTTTCCAGCAGCACATCGTTGGGGGCCACCGTCACCACCGGCATGGCGCTGGTCACCAGGGCCAGCGGGCCATGCTTGAGCTCGCCCGCGGCATAGGCCTCGGCATGGATATAGGTGATCTCCTTGAGCTTCAAAGCGCCTTCGAGTGCGATCGGGTAGTGGGTGCCGCGGCCCAGGAAGAGTGCGTTTTCCTTGCTGGCGAATTCTTCGGCCCAGCTGATGATCTGCGGCTCCAGGGCCAGTACGGCCTGCAAGGCGGCCGGCAGGTGGCGCATGGCCTTGATGTGGGCCGCCTCTTGCGCGTCGCTCAGGCGGCCGTTGACCTGCGCCAGCGCCAGCGTCAGCAAAAACAGGCCGGCCAGCTGGGTGGTGAAGGCCTTGGTGGAGGCCACACCAATCTCGGCGCCGGCGCGGGTCACATAGGCGTGCTTGCATTCGCGCACCATGGCGCTGGTGGACACGTTGCAGATGGTCAGCGTCTGCGTCATGCCCAGGCTTTGCGCGTGGCGCAGCGCAGCCAGGGTGTCAGCGGTCTCGCCGCTCTGGGTGATGGTGACGACCAGCGTCCTGGGGTCAGGCACAGACTCGCGGTAGCGGTATTCGCTGGCGATCTCCACCTGGCAGGGCACTTTGGCGATCGACTCGATCCAGTACTTGGCCACGCAGCCGCTGTAATAACTGGTGCCGCAGGCCAGAATCAGCACTTTGTCGATGGCCTTGAAGGTGCTGTAGGCACCGTCGCCAAACAGCTCGGGCGTGATGCCTTCCACGCCTTCGAGCGTGTCGGCAATGGCACGCGGCTGCTCGAAGATTTCCTTTTGCATGTAGTGGCGGTACGGCCCCAGATCGGCCGCGCCGCTGTGGGCGTGCACGGTTTTCACGGCGCGCTCGGCCGGCTTGTGGTCACGGCCCACGATCCAGTATTTGCCCAGCTGAAGGTCGACCACGTCGCCCTCTTCAAGGTAGACGATCTGGTCGGTCACGCCGGCCAGCGCCATGGCGTCGCTCGCCAGGAACGTTTCACCCTGCCCCACCCCCAGGATCAAAGGCGAACCGGCGCGCGCACCGATCACGCGGTGCGGCTCGTCCTTGTGGAAAACGGCGATCGCATACGCCCCGTGCAATTGCTTGACAGCGAACTTCACGGCCTCGAACAGGTCACCGTCATAGAGACTGTCGACGAGATGGGCAATGACTTCGGTATCGGTCTGGCTGGCGAAGACATAGCCCTTGGCCTGCAGGGCGGCGCGCAGTTCTTCGTGGTTTTCGATGATGCCGTTGTGGACCAGGGCAATGCGTCCTGGCTTGCCCTCCACCGCGCCGCTGCCGTGGCTGAAGTGCGGGTGCGCGTTGTGCACCGCTGGCGCGCCGTGCGTGGCCCAGCGGGTATGGGCGATGCCGGTGCCGCCTTCAATGTGGTCGGTGCCGACCTGTTCCATGAGCTCGGCCACGCGCGCTGTGCTGCGCGCGCGCTGCAGACCACCGGTGTGGCCGCTCAGACTGGCCGCATGGACGGCCACGCCGCAGGAGTCATAGCCCCGGTATTCGAGCCGCTGCAAACCCTGCACCAGCACGGGAACGATGTTGCGATGGGAAACGGCGCCGACGATGCCACACATGGTGATGAATCCTTGAACGATGCGATGGTGAGATGCTATGCATCCATTCAAAAAATTTCAGTGCATTTAACTTAAATAAATGAACTTAAATTTCTCAGAGACAATTGGATGAATTTTTATTTCATTTATTATGCATTCATGGAACAAATTCAACTCGACCAGATCGACCTTGAGTTACTCAACGCACTCCAGCACGACGCCAGCCTGAGCAATGTGGCCCTGGCTGAACGGGTCCATGTGTCTCCGCCCACCTGCCTGCGGCGCATCAAGCGCCTGGCAGAAGGTGGCTGGATCGAGCGTCAGGTGGCCATCCTGAGCCGCGACAAACTCGGCCACGGCCTGCAGGCACTGGTGGAAGTGACGCTGGATCGGCAAGACACACAGCAGCTCGACGCTTTTGAAGCCCGTGCCGTGGCCGACGACGCTGTTCAGCAATGCTGGCGGGTGTCTCCGGGACCGGACTTTGTGCTGGTCATCCACGCCCCGGACATGAACGCTTATCTCGCCGTCACGCAGCGCCTGTTCACACAGGACGCCAATGTGCGCAACGTGAAGGCTTTTTTTGCCACCAAGCGCGCCAAGTTCGGCACGCAGATCGCGCTGCCAGGCCAGCGCACTGCCTAGCCCCTCCTTGCCAAGCCCCTGTAGATGCCCGCCCCTGCCGGTGAGGGCCTTCGGCCGCAGGGGCGGCCTCTCAGTTGTTTTTGGTCGGCCGTTGCCAGTTGGCAATGCTCACCTGCTTGCCCCGCGCCACACTCAGAGCGCCGGGTTCGGTGCTCTTGGTGATGGTCGAGCCGCCACCCACCGTGCCACCCTCACCGATGGTGACGGGAGCCACCAGCACGCAATTGCTGCCGATGTGCACATCGGCCTCGATCACGGTGCGGTGCTTGTTGGCGCCGTCGTAGTTGGCGGTGATGCTGCCAGCGCCATAATTGACGCGTTCGCCGACGACCGCATCACCCAGGTAAGCCAGGTGGTTGGCCTTGGCGCCCTTGGCCATCGAGGAGTTTTTGACTTCGACAAAGTTGCCGATGTGGACCTCGGCGCCCAGCTGCGCGCCAGGCCGCAAACGGGCAAAAGGTCCGATCAGCGCCCCCTCACCCACCGTCACGCCCAGCTTTTCGCCGTCGATGTGGGTGAAAGGATGGATCACGGCACCGGCTTCGATGACGCAGTTGGCCAGCACACAGTTGGCACCAATCTTCACCCCCTGGCCAAGCTGCACGCGACCTTCAAAGATGCAGTTCACGTCGATCTGTACGTCCTGGGCACAGACCAGTTCGCCGCGCACATCGAAACGCGCCGGGTCCATGATGCGCACGCCATCCATCATGAGCGCCTGGGCGCGACGCTGCTGGTAGGCCCGCTCCAGGTCGGCCAGTTGCGCGGGGCTGTTGACGCCAGCCACCTGTGCGGCATCGGTGATCTGGTGGGCCACCACAGGCACGCCTTCGGCTTCGGCGAACTTGACGACGTCGGTCAGGTAGTACTCCTGCTGTGCGTTCTGGTTGTCCAGCCGAGCCAGCCAGGCTTTGAGGCGCTTGGCCGGCACCGCCATGATGCCGCTGTAGACCTCGCGGATGGCGCGCTGGGCCTCGTTGGCGTCCTTGTGTTCGACGATGGCATGCACCTGCCCACTGGGGCTGCGGACGATGCGGCCATAACCCGTCGGATCGTCAAATTCGATGGTCAGCAGCGCCAGCTTGTCGCCGCCACAGGCCTGCACCAGCGCCTGCAGGGTGTCGGTCTGGGTCAGGGGCACATCGCCCGACAGCACCACCACCACACCATCGTCGGGCAAGTGCGGCACCGCCTGCTGCACGGCGTGGCCCGTTCCAAGCTGGGGCATCTGGCGGGCAAACTTGAGCCCGCCGCCTGCGCAGGCGGCCTTCAGTGCGGCTTCGACCTGATCGGCACCATGGCCCGTGATCACAATCGTGTGGCGTGCATCCAGATGACGGGCCGTGTCGACTACATGGCGGACCAAAGCCTTGCCCGCCAGGGTATGCAGCACCTTGGGTAGACTGCTTTTCATGCGCGTGCCTTTGCCGGCCGCCATGATCACCACATCCAACTTTGACGTCATAAAGTGTTCCTTCTGCTTTCAAGGATTATCCGCCAAGGGTGCCTGGCACTGTGCCTGCTGGGTGCGCTGGCGCTCACAGGTTGCAGCGCCGTCAAGTTCGGTTACGAGCAAGGTCCTTCGCTGGCCTATTGGTGGCTCGATGGGCAGTTCGATTTCAATGACAGCCAGAGCACCAGGGTGCGAGAAGCGCTTGACCGGCTGCAGCGCTGGCACCGCCAGCGCGAGCTCCCACTCTATGCCGACCTGCTGGCACGCTCGGCCACTCTGGCAGAGGGCCCGATCGAAGCGGAACAGGTGTGCAAGCTTCAGAGCGACGTCCAGCAAAGGCTCGACGCCTTGATGCAAGAGTCGATCCGCCAGCTCGGCGCCGTGGCGGTTGGCATGGATGCCCGCCAGATCCGCCACCTGAGCAAGCATCTGGAACAGAAGAACGCCAAGTGGGAAGATCAGTGGCTGCAGGGCTCGGCCAGTGCACGCCTGCAACGCAGGCTGGACAAAGCCATCGAGCGCTACGCCGATTTCTACGGCAGCCTCACAACATCGCAGACCCAACTGCTGCGGCAGCAGCTCGAACAATCCCTCTGGTCACCCGAATGGGGCCGCCAGGAAAGGCTGCGCCAGCAGCGGGACCTGCTCGGCACTTTGATGCGCATCGATCTGGAGAACCTGTCTGCCCGTTCGACAGAATTGGCCTTGCTCGGTGTCTGGGAACGCTGGCTGGAGCCCCGTTCGGCTGCAGACCGCCAGCGCTGGCAAGACTGGATGGAGCAGGGCTGCAAAAACCTGGCTGAACTGCACAACAGCACCAGCCAGGAACAGCGTCAACGCGCGGCACGTCGCTTGCGCGGCTATGAAAAAGACCTGCGCGAACTGGCCGGCAGGTCTTGATGCGCCGCGGCCGCTCAGGCCTGCAGCGACTTCCACATCTCCATGTCGCGCTCGGCGGTCCAGATGCGCGGGTGCTTGATGCCGCTGGCTTCATCGTAGGCACGCGTCACATCGAACGGGAGGCAATGCTCGTAAATGAAGACATGGCCGAAGATCGGGTCCATGGCCTTGCGGGTGTGGGCCATGGCGGCCTTGAGGTCCATGCCGGCCGCCACAGCCTCACGGCCGGCCTTGTACAGCGTCTCGACCCACAGCTTGGTGTAGTCCAGCGCCTTGTTGACGTTGGCGTTTCCCTTCATGGCCTCGCCGCGGCCGGGCACGATGAACTCCGGCTTGAGCGCGCGCAGCGCTTCAAGCGTGGCGGGCCACTCCTCGAGCTGGGCATCGCCGGTGTAGACACCGGCCTCGTATTCCACCAGGTCGCCGCTGTAGAGCACTTTTTCTTCTTCCACCCAGGCGATCGTGTCGCCCTTGGTGTGGCCTGGGCCCGGGTGCCAGATCTGCACCACCACGCCACCGAGGTTGATGCTGAGCTTGCCGGGCACTTCACCCTTTGTCGGATTGCCACCGCCCACCACCATCGTCGGCCAGGTCAGGCCGGGCACGGTGTCGGCGCCACGGAACAGGCGCGGGAAGCGCTCCATCTCGCTCTTCATGTCCTGCGCGCCACGCTCCTGGATCAGCTCGAGGGTGCCCTGGCTGGCAATGATCTCGGTGGCGCCTTCGGCGGCGTAGGCGTAGGCGCCCAGCACGCGCACCGCGTGGTAGTGGGTGAGCAGCACGTACTTGATCGGCAGGTCGCTGACGGTGCGGATCTTCTTGATCAGATCCTGGGCCATGGCGGGGGTGGCCGTGGTGTCGCTGACCAGGATATAGCGGTCACCGATGATGACGCCCGAATTCGGGTCGCCCTCGGCGGTGTAGGCCCAGCAGTGTTTGCTGAGTTGCTCGAAGGTGACTTTCTTTTCGGTCAGGTCGGCCTGGCTGGCAAAGGCTTTGGACATGGAGCGCTCCGGGTAAGGGGAATGATTCGCGAGATTTTACCTAAACGAAATGCATTACGGATAGTTAAATTTGAGCAGCCATCTGCATGCCCGTCCCGCCTGATCGTGAACCCATGGATCCCGAGCTCAAGCCGTGCGATGACGCGCATCGGGACAGGCAGGCCTTCAGCCCATGCCTTTTTCCAGCATGGCAATGACTTCTTCGGCAAAGGCCGCATAGCTGATCGGTCCGCCGGGCCGCAACCAGGTGAAGGTCCAGTTGATCATGCCCAGCAGCATCATGGTCAGGGCCGTCTGGTTGGCCGCGGTCAGTCGGCCGGGATAGGCCCGCTTGAGGAAGCGGGTCATGGCCGCCACGATGTCGCGCTGGCGGTTGAGGATGAGCTCACGCGCAGACCCCCCCTCCATGGCAGGGTCGGGCTCCCCGCTCAGGAACTTGGTGTCGTTGAGCAGGGCCGCATGGCGGGTGGCGGAAGTTTCATATTCCTGCAGAAAAGCCCGCACCAGCTCGTGCAGGGCGGCGCGGTCGTCCAGATTCTGACGCTGGGCCTTGGCTTCGGTCTGCGCAATGATGGCCAGCAGCCGCTGGGTGTGCCGGTCCAGCAGGTCAAACAGGATCGCGTCCTTGCTGTCGTAGTAGTGGTAGAGCCGGGCCTTGGAGGTGCCGCAGGCGGCGGCGATCTCGTTCATGCTGGCAGCCGGGTAGCTGCGCTCGGCAAAACACTGGGCCGCAATGTCGAGGATCGCATCGCGTTTGAGGTCGTGGGTGGCGGATTTGGGACGGGCCATGAGGATGAAAGGTTCAGACCGGCCAGACCACGCCGTTGTCGTTGAGGATGGCGTCCAGCGGCTCGTCGTGCGCCTCAGGCTCCAGGTCTTCCACAAAACCGTTGGTGTAGCCCAGCCCGACGGTGAAGGGCTTGGGCTGCAGCGTGGCCAGGGTGCGGTCGTAAAAACCACCGCCGTAACCCAGACGGTAGCCGCCCGCGCCATAGCCCACGCAGGGCACGAACAGCAATGTGGGCACGATCAGCTCGGTGTCCTTGGGTTTGGGAATGCCGTAGGCGTCTTCTTCCATCGGACAGCCCGGGTACCAGGCATGGAAAGTCAGCGTCTTGTGCTGCTTGTTGACCACCGGCAAGCCAATGCGCCGGCGCAGCGGCTCATCGAGCAATTCGCCGTCTTCCTTCCAGCGGTGCAGGGCCGGCAGCGGATCGAACTCGCCCTTGATCGGCCAATAAGCGCCAATCACGGTATCGGGCCGGCCCACCAGCCAAATGCGCATCACGCGTTGCAAGGCCTCGGCCCGCTGCAGGCGGTCCGACAGGTTCAGTCTTTCTTCAATCAGGGCCTTGCGGAGGGCTTTCTTGGCTTCTGCTTTGTCCATAATCGGGCATGCCTTCATTCCAGCGTTTGCCTTCCATTCTGACACTGCTCGGTGTCCTGTCCTTTTCCTTGCTGCTGCCGGCCTGCGCCCAGGTGCCCAAGCGGGGCGACGACACCGTGCTTGACATGCACCAGGCCTGGCGCAAGATGGACCGCACCCGCCTGTCTGCTTTGCTGCCCCAGGTGCAGGGCCACCCGCTTGAGCCCCTGGCCGCCTACTGGGAGCTGCGCAGCCGACTGGACACGGCCAGTGAAGGCGAGATCCAGAACTTCCTGACACGCTACGCCGGCAGCTATTACGAAGACCGCCTGCGCAATGACTGGCTGCAGCTGCTTGGCCGTCGCCGGGACTGGAGCACGATTGCGGTCGAATTTCCCAAGTACCGCATGCAGGACGACCGCGAAGTGCGCTGCTACGCCCTGGCCGCCGATGCGGTGCTGAGCAGGCGCGATGTGGCCCAGGAGGCCCTGCGCCTGTGGTACGCCCAGCGTGACGCCGACGATGGCTGCACCTGGCTGGCCGAACACCTGCATTCAGGCAAGAAGATCAACGGTCTGGACCTGTGGCGCAAGGCGCGCATTGCCATGGATGCCAATAAGCCCAAGGCCGCCAAGGATGCGGCAGACATCGAAGCCCCGCGCCTGTCCGAACAGGTCACGCTGATCTTCAGCGACCCGGCCAGGTACCTTGACAAACGCCTCGTGGCCGTCACGCGCAACCGCAAGGAGCTCGCGGTGCTGGCCCTGATCCGTCTGGCCGCCAGCGACCCCGACCAGGCCGCTCACCTGCTGGAGCGGCGCTGGGGCCTGATGCTCACCAGCGAAGAAAAGCACTGGACCTGGGCCGTCATCGGCAAGCAGGCCGCCCAGAAGTTGCAGGATAACGCCAGCGAATACTTCGCCAAGGTCCACAAGGACAGCGACCTGAACGACGACCTGCTGAGCTGGAAAATACGCGCCGCCCTGCGCAGCGGCCAATGGCGCCAGGTGCTCAGCGCCACCGAGGCGCTCAGCCCCGAAGCGAAGCAGGACCCGGCCTGGACCTACTGGCGCGCCCGCGCCATGCTGGCGACCACAAGCACCAGCGACACCCAGCGTCAGCAGGCCCAAGACCTGCTGCGCAGCATCGCCAGTGTGCGCGGCTTCTACGAGCAACTGGCCCTCGAAGAACTCGGCCAGACCATCAGCGTGCCACAACCTCCTGCACCTTTGAGCGCCACGGAAAAAGCCCAGGCCTTCGCCAACCCGGGCCTGCAACGCGCGCTGTACGCGATCCAGCTGGGCCTGCGCCCCGAAGGCAACCGCGAGTGGAACTACACCACCAACCTGCACACCCCAGGCGGCATGAACGACCGCGAGCTGCTGGCAGCGGCCGACTTCGCGTGCCAGCGCCAGGTGTGGGACCGCTGCATCAACACCAGCGAACGCACCAAGGGCGTGATCGACTTCGAACAGCGCTTTCCGATGCCGCTGCGCGAGATCGTGATCCGCAGGGCCAATGGCATTGGTCTGGACCCGGCCTATGTGTACGGCCTGATCCGCCAGGAAAGCCGCTTCATCATGGATGCGCGCTCGCATGTGGGCGCTTCGGGCCTGATGCAGGTGATGCCAGCCACCGCCAAGTGGACCGCCAAAAAAATCGGCCTGAGCAACTTCACGCCCGACCAAATCACCGACAAGGAAACCAATGTGGCGATTGGTACCGGCTACCTCAAGCTGGTGCTCGATGACTTCGGGGGATCTCTGCCGCTGGCGGCGGCGGCCTACAACGCCGGCCCGGGCCGCTCTCGCCGCTGGCGTGAAGGACCGGTCCTGGAAGCGGCGATCTGGGCCGAGAACGTGCCGTTCCAGGAAACACGCGATTACGTCAAGAAGGTGCTGTCCAACACCACCAATTACGCCGCCCTCATCACGGGTCAGCCGCAGTCGCTCAAGGCACGTCTGGGGTCCGTGGGCCCGCGCGGGGCCAATGCCCCGGCCGAGAACACCGAACTGCCCTGAGCCCCGATCAGCCCTGGCCGAGCAAGTCGTCCAGACTTTGGCGGATCTGTGCTTCGATCCTGCCGGCCATGGGTCCGAGCATGAAGCTCAGCTTGACTTGCAGGTCAAAGCGATCGCCACCCACCGTGAGGCACCCGCTCACACCGGTGCGCTCGAAATGGATCTGGTCCTCGCGGCTGCCCGGCTCCGTGCGGCACTGCATGCCCCATTCGCGCTCGGCCTCCTGTGTCCAGCGGTGAGCAGCGGTCCGGGCCGCTTTCAAACCCAGCCTGTGCTCCCGGCGAATGTGGAGTTCAGGCACAGGCCACCTCCACCAGACAGTCATAGAACACGGGCGCGCGCCCCATGTCGGTCAGCTTCTGGCTGGTGAGTTCGTTCACATTGGTCCCGTCCAGCCCCAGCTTGCGCCACCAGATGCCCAGGCCATTGACCACACCGGGACGGGCACGGTCGCTCACCCGGGCCTTGCAACGGTAGCGACCGCGGTCGTTGAAGACCTCGACCACCGCGCCGTTGGCGATGCCGCGCGAAGCCGCATCCTGCGGATGGATTTCAAGCCAGGGTTCCCCTTCGATGTCACGCAGACTCTGCACATTGACGAAGGTGGAGTTGAGGAAGTTGCGCGCTGGCGGCGAGATCATGGCCAGCGGGTGGCGCGGGTCGCTGCCGACGGGCTCATGGTTCGGCACATGGTCGGGCAAGCCGTCCAGCCCCTGATCGGCCAGACGCTGGCTGAAGAATTCGCACTTGCCCGAAGGCGTCGGGAAATTGCCCTCGGCGAATGGCGCATCCGGCACCGGCAGGCTGGCAAAGCCATGGGCCAGCAACACTTCGAAATCCTGCGCATCGCCGATGGCACTTCGGCACAGCTGCACGTCGGTCTCGGCAAAGCACGGATCGTCAAACCCCATGCGCGCGGCCAATGCCCGGAAGATGTCGGTGTTGGTACGCGCCTGACCGACCGGCGCAATGGCCGGGCGGTTGAGCAGCACATCGGTGTGACCGTAGGTGGTGTGGATGTCCCAATGCTCGAGTTGCGTGGTGGCCGGCAGGATGTAGTCGGCATGATCTGCCGTATCGGTGCGGAAATGCTCCAGCACCACGGTGAACAGGTCTTCGCGTGCAAAGCCCTGCACCACCCGACCCGAGTGCGGTGCCACCGCGACCGGGTTGCTGTTGTAGACGATCAGGGCCTCCACCCGGGGGCCAAAGGTGGACGAGCTGTGGCGCAACAGGTCATCTCCGATCGTGCTCATGTTGAGGGTGCGGGGGCGCCGCTCGCCCAGCAGGTCCGGCCGCTGCAGGGCCGCACGACGCACCGGAAAATGGCCTGAACTGGACATCAGCAGACCGCCCGCACGGTGGCGCCAGGCACCGGTGAGCGCCGGCAGGCAGGCGATCGCCCGCACCGCATTGCCCCCGCCATGCACACGCTGCATGCCGTAGTTCAGGCGAATGGCCGCAGGCGTGGTGGTGCCCCAGTCCTGCGCCAGGCGGCAGATCTGCTCAGCCGGCACACCACACACTGCAGCCGCACGCTCGGGCGCCCATTGCAGGGCCCGTTCGCGCAGCGCCGGCCAGCCCAGGGTGTAGCGGTCGATGTAATCCTGGTCCAGCCAGCCGTGCTGAATCAGTTCGTGCATGACGGCCAGCGCCAGCGCGGCGTCCGTTCCTGGCCGCAGTGCGATGTGCTCGTGGCATTTGTCGGCGGTCTCGGTCCTGCGTGGATCGATGCACACCAGGCGTGCGCCGTTGCGTTTGGCTTCCTGCGCGATGCGCCAGAAATGCAGATTGCTGCCGATCGGGTTGCTGCCCCAAATGACGATCAGTTTGGATTCGGCAAAGTGCTGCACTTTCATGCCCACCTTGTTGCCCAGCGTCTGCGTGAGCGCTTCGGCCCCGGCCGAAGCACAAATGGTGCGGTCCAGCAGTGAGGCGCCGAGTTGGTGAAAGAAGCGCGCGGCCATCGACTCGCCCTGCACCAGCCCCATGGTGCCGGCATAGCTGTAGGGCAGGATGGCCTGCGGGTCGCGGGCAGCAATGGCCTGCAGACGTGCCGCAATCGCATCGAGGGCCTCGTCCCAGCCCACCGGTTCGAACTGCCCCGAACCTTTGGGCCCGACGCGGCGCAGCGGTGTGAGCACGCGTTCGGGGTGGTAGGTACGCTCGGTGTAGCGTGAGACCTTCGCGCACAGCACGCCGTCGGTCATGGGGTGCGCAGGGTTGCCCTGCACCTTCACGGCGCGGCCGTTTTCCACGGTGGTCAGCAAGGCGCAGGTGTCGGGGCAATCGTGCGGGCAGGCACCACGCACAACATTGGAGGCAATGTGGCTCATGCGGCCATTGTGACGCAGCTAGCGCCGACCGGCCAGGCAGTGGCCCAGCTGCGTGTCACCCCGTTGCCAGCATTGACCGGCGGTGGAGGGATCGGGATGTGGGACACCGTCCATGTCGATGCGCACCGCATGGGTTTCCAGACTGCGGGCGCCTTGCCGGTCAAACACCATGCGCAGCACCCAGGCCTGACGCTGGGCCTCGTTGTCGGTTGCCTTCATCACGAAATTGCCCACGCTGTAGACGATCGGCCGCCCGCGGTAATGCTCGATGTCCTGGGTCACATGCGGGTGTCCGCCAATCACGGCGTCGGCCCCGGCATCGATCATGGTGCGGGCCAGATGCCGCTGGCGCGCGTTGGCCATCCGTTCGTTTTCCCAGCCCCAGTGCATGAACGGGATGACCAGATCGGCCTGGTACACGCTGCGCGCTTTGCGGATGTCGTCCACCACCTGCTCGTCCTCGCTCCAGGCGATGCCGGGGGCATCGTGGTCGGCCTCGAAACTGCGCGGCATGAATTCGTTGTAGCTCAGCAGGGCGATGCGCAAGCCATGACGCTCCACGATCCACGGGGCATGGGCTTCGGCAAGGTTCATGCCACCACCGGCCTGCGCCAGCCCGGCCTGCTTGAGCAAGCCCAGCATCTGTGCGAAAGCCGCCCGCCCGTAGTCGCCCGAATGGTTGTTGGCCAACGTCACGCCGTCCAGATGCCGCTTGAGCACAGGCAGCACCCGCGGGTGCGCCCGGAAGGTGTAGTTTTTGTCACCCGGGTCTCCTGTGGTGGCCACCACACATTCCAGGTTGGCCACACGCAGGTCCGCCTGCGCGAACAAGCTGGCAAAACCCGCCAATGGATCCCCCCCGCGCTCGATCAGCGCGCCTGGCGCGTCGTCCAGTGTGGTGTCGCCGGCAAACACCAGCGACACCTGCTGGGCCCGAGCGCCCATGCACACGGCCAGCAACAAGGTCAGGCACCACGGCCTCATGGCAGCCCCCTGTCAAGGGCACAGCTGTACATCAACTCACGCTCCAGGGTGCCAGCATAAAGGTACTGCTGACCCGTCAGTGACAAGGGGGCACCATCGGCAGGCCAGCGAAAAGGGGGCAGGTACTTGGCCTGCTGGACCAACACCGGCTGGGCCCGTGTGCTCAGGTAGACATACAGGTTGACACGGTCAATTTTCTGTCCTGAACCTACCACCACCGGTTTGAAAAGAAAACGGTCGGCTATGTCCACCGCCGACTGGACATACGGATACTGCACCAGCGTCGCCACCACCTGGTGCGTGGTGCCGCCATAGGTCACGTCGCACCGCAGCGCCATCGCCTGCGCGGCCTGGCCCGCCCACAGACCTGCCAGGCATGTCCATAGCCATGACAGACGGTAGCGGGGCAGCCGGATCATTCGCCCATTGTGCATGCGAGCCGGTCGACCGCCCTGTCGCGGACATTTTCCGGGTATCTGGCAAGCTTCACGATCCGCAGCTAGACTGACATGCATGAAGCTCAATGAATCCATCCTGTCCGACGCCGCCAGCATCGCGGCCATCCGCCGGGACATCCATGCCCACCCGGAACTGTGTTTTGAGGAGGTCCGCACCGCCGATGTGGTGGCGGCCAAGCTCACCGAATGGGGCATTCCGATCCACCGTGGCATGGGCAAGACTGGCGTGGTCGGCATCGTGCACGGCCGTGACGGCGGTGCCTGCGGACGCGGTATTGGCCTGCGCGCCGACATGGACGCGTTGCCGATGCAGGAATTCAACACCTTCGCCCACGCCAGTCAGCATGCCGGCAAGATGCACGCCTGTGGGCACGATGGCCACACCGCCATGCTGCTGGCCGCCGCCAAGCACCTGTCGCAGCATCGCGACTTTGACGGCACCGTCTACCTGATCTTCCAGCCCGCCGAAGAAGGCGGCGGCGGTGCCCGCGAGATGATCAAGGACGGCCTGTTCGACAAGTTCCCTATGCAGGCCGTTTTCGGCATGCACAACTGGCCGGGCGCGCCGGTTGGCACCTTTGCCGTCAGTGCCGGTCCAGTCATGGCGTCGAGCAACGAATTCAAGATCACCATCCGTGGCAAGGGCAGCCACGCGGCGCTGCCCCACAACGGCATCGACCCGGTGCCCATCGCCTGCCAGATGGTGCAGGGTTTCCAGACCATCATCACCCGCAACAAGAAGCCGGTCGATGCCGGCGTCATCTCGGTCACCATGATCCACGCCGGCGAGGCCACCAATGTGGTGCCGGATTCGTGCGAGCTCCAGGGCACGGTGCGAACCTTCACCCTCGAGGTGCTGGACCTGATCGAGGCCCGCATGAAACAGGTGGCTGAATCGATCTGCGAGGCCTTCGGCGCGCAGTGTGAATTTGAGTTCGAGCGCAACTACCCACCCACCATCAACACCCCGGCCGAGTCCGATTTTGCCCGCCAGGTGATGCATGACATCGTGGGCGAGTCCAATGTGTTTGCGCAGGAGCCGACCATGGGTGCTGAAGACTTTTCCTACATGCTGCAGGTCAAGCCCGGGGCCTACGTCTTCATCTCCAACGGCGACGGCGCCCACCGCGAAATGGGACACGGCGGTGGCCCCTGCACGCTGCACAACCCCAGCTACGACTTCAACGACGACCTGATCCCCTTGGGCGGCACCTATTGGGTGCAACTCGCCACCCAATGGCTGGCACACCCGCGGAGCTGCTGATGGACATCGAGTCCGAGATGCACACCGAACCGCGCGTCCTCGTGCTGGGGGGCAGTGGTTTTCTCGGGCGCCACCTGTGCGAACATCTGGTGCGCATGGCCTGGCAAGTCACGGTGCCCACCCGGCGCCGGGCGAACTCGCTGCCCCTGCAAGTCCTTCCCTGCCTGACCGTGATCGAGGCCGATGTGCATGACGAGGCCACACTGGTGCAGCTGATGGCCGGGCACCATGCGGTGGTCAACCTGATCGGGGTGCTGCACGGCAGCGAGGCGCGTTTCGAAGCCGCCCATGTGACGCTGCCCCAGCGGATCGCCAGTGCGATGAAGCGAACGGGGGTGCGCCGTCTCGTGCACATCAGCGCGCTCGGCGCCGACGCGCAAGGACCTTCGCGTTACCAGCGCAGCAAAGCCCGCGGCGAAGCAGCACTGCAAGCAGCAGGTCTTGAACTGACGATACTGCGCCCCAGCGTGATCTTCGGCGCAGAAGACCGATTCCTTAACCTGTTTGCGCGTTTGCAAGAAACCTTTCCGGTCATGCCGCTGGCAGGCAGCACCACCAGGTTCCAGCCAGTGTGGGTCGGCGATGTGGCGCAGGCCATCGTGCGCTGCCTTCAGGACCACCACACTGCAGGCCAGATTTACGAAGCCTGCGGGCCTGAGGTCTTCACGCTGGGCCAACTGGTCAAACGCTCAGGCCAGTGGGCTGGCATCCGCGGCGGCTTTGGCCGCCCCGTGATTCCGTTGCCGCACTGGGCCGGCTGGCTGCAGGCGGCGACGCTGGAGATGATGCCGGGCGAGACACTGATGAGCCGCGACAACCTGGCCTCGATGCAGGTTGACAATGTGTGCAGCGGCCATGTGCCTGGCTTGCAGGCCTTGGGCATCTCGCCCACTGCCCTAACAGGCATGGCCCCCACCTATCTGGGTCACAAGGGACCGCACACCCCGCTCGATCGCTTGCGTGCCCAACACCTGACCGCAGACCCAGAAAAAAACCGCTCTTGAGAGCGGTTTTTCTGGCGCCCAAGCGGCCTCAGACGTTGAACAGGAAGTTCATCACGTCGCCGTCCTTGACGATGTATTCCTTGCCTTCGGCGCGCATCTTGCCGGCGTCCTTGGCGCCTTGCTCGCCCTTGTAGGCAATGTAGTCATCGTAGGCGATGGTCTGGGCGCGGATGAAGCCGCGCTCGAAGTCGCCGTGGATCACGCCGGCCGCCTGCGGCGCGGTGTCGCCGATGTGGATGGTCCAGGCGCGCACTTCCTTCACGCCAGCGGTGAAGTAGGTCTGCAGGCCCAACAGCTTGAACGCGGCGCGGATCAGGCGGTTCAGACCCGGTTCAGTCTGGCCCATCTCTTCCAGGAAGATCGCCTTGTCCTCGTCGCTCATCTCGGACATGTCGGCTTCCATCTTGGCGCAGATGGCGACCACGGGCGCGTTCTGGCCGGCAGCGTATTCCTTGAGTCGCTCGAGCAGCGGGTTGTTTTCGAAACCGTCTTCGCTGACATTGCCCACAAACATGGCGCTCTTGGCGGTGATCAGGCAAAGGGGCTTGAGCAACGCGCGCTCCTGGTCGTTCAGGTCGAGCGTGCGCACCGGCTTGCCTTGGTCCAGCACGGCCTGCACCTTGGTGAGCAGGGCCACCAGCGCGGCGGCTTCCTTGTCGTTGCCGCTCTTGGCGGCCTTGGTGTAACGCTGCAGCGCTTTTTCAACAGTGCCCAGGTCGGCCAGGCACAGCTCGGTCTGGATGACTTCGATGTCGGCGATCGGGTCCACCTTGCCGGCCACGTGGATGACGTTGGGGTCTTCAAAGCAGCGCACCACGTTGACGATGGCGTCTGTCTCGCGGATGTGAGCCAGGAACTGGTTGCCCAGGCCTTCACCCTTGGAAGCGCCCGCCACCAGACCGGCAATGTCCACGAATTCGACGATGGCCGGCACGATGCGCTCGGGGCTGATGATCTTGGCCAGCTCGTTCAGACGCGGGTCGGGCACTTCGACCACACCGGTGTTGGGCTCGATGGTGCAAAAGGGGTAGTTTTCCGCCGCAATGCCGGCTTTGGTCAGGGCGTTGAAGAGGGTGGACTTGCCGACGTTGGGCAGGCCCACAATGCCGCACTTGAGGCTCATGGAATGCTTTCTTCTGGATTCGGGGGAATACCCGGGATTTTACCGGGGCCGTTGTGGCCCATGCCCTGAAGCAAGCGAGACCGCCGCGGGGCTCCCTACAATGCCAGCATGGCATACGACATCTGTATCCGTGGCGCCGGCATCGTCGGCCGCTCCCTGGCCCTGCTGCTGGCCCGCGAACGCCTGCGCGTGGCCTTGGTGGAGCAGCCACCCACGCCGGGCAAAGGACCCGATGTGCGCGCCTATTCCCTCAACGCCGCCGCCAAAAGTCTGCTCGAAGACCTGCGCTGCTGGCCTGAGGCACCCGCCGTTACCCCCGTGCACGCCATGCAGGTGTTTGGCGACGCGGGCGGTGCCGTCCACTTTGGCACCACCGACCCCGGCACGACGGAACTGAACTGGATGGTCGATGTGCCGGTGCTCGAGGAACGCCTGGCCGCCGCCGTGCAGTTCCAGCCGCAGATCGAGGTGCTGCGCGAACCGGTGCAGGCACCGCTGACCGTGGTCTGCGAAGGCCGCGCCAGCCAGACCCGCGCCGAGCTGGGGGTGACCTTTGACATCACCCATTACGAACAGCATGCCGTGGCCGCCCGCCTGCAATGCGAACAGCCCCACGGCGGGGTGGCGCGACAGTGGTTTCGCTTTGGACCAGCCCCGGGCCTGCACGCGCCGCAAGCCGAAATCCTGGCCCTTCTGCCCCTGGGCGGCGAAGGTGGAAGCGACATCGCACTGGTCTGGTCGGTGCACCCGGCCCGCGCCCGCGAACTGGTTGCGCTGGATGCACCGGCCTTTGCCCACGAACTCGAAAACGCCTGTGGCTTTGCGCTGGGCCGCATGCAAGCGAGCAGCGAACGGGCCGTTTGGCCGCTGCAGCTGGCCCGCGCCTCCCGCTGGATCGGCCCCTTGCCTGGCGCCACAGACCGCAGCTTTGCGCTGGCGGGCGACGCCGCGCACGCCATGCACCCACTGGCGGGTCAGGGCCTGAATGTGGGCCTGGGCGATGTGGCCGAGCTGGTGCGCGTGATCCGCGGCAAGGAATTCTGGCGCCCTCTGCATGACCTGAAACTGCTGCGCCGCTACGAACGCGCCCGTGCCTCTGACGTGCTGGCCATGGGCCTGGTGACCAACGGTCTGCAGCGCCTGTTTGCCCAGACGGGTGGCGTCTGGCCCCAACTGCGCAACTGGGGGCTGAGCGGTTTTGACCGCGCCGGCCCGATCAAGCACTGGATGACCCGTCACGCCATGGGCACCCCCAACGGAAAGACCACTTCATGAACATCCGACACTGGCTGGCCCTCGCGCTGTTGGCGGCATGCACCGTCCAGGCCCAGGAAGCCACCATCCGCAAGAACCTGAGCGAGCGCCTGCCCAACATCCCCAAGATCGACGAGGTCAGCAAGACCCCGATGAACGGTCTGTACGAAGTGCGCATGGGCAGCGACATCATGTACAGCGACGCCGAAGGCAATTTCCTGATCCAGGGCGCGCTGTTCGATGTGAGGCAAAAACGCAACCTGACCGAAGAGCGCACCGAGAAACTCTCGGCCGTGCCCTTTGACCAGCTGCCGCTCAAAAATGCCTTCACCCAGGTGCGCGGCAACGGCAAGCGCAAGCTGGTGGTCTTTGCCGACCCGAATTGTGGCTTTTGCAAGCGTTTCGAAAAGGACCTGCAAAAGCTCGATAACGTGACCATCCTGCATGTGCTCTATCCCATCCTCGGCGAAGATTCCAAAGCCAAATCGAAGAACATCTGGTGCGCCAAGGACAAGGCCAAGGTCTGGAACGACTGGATGGTCAATGGCGTGACGCCCCCTGCCGCCAGCTGCGACACCACCGGCATCGACGCCAATGTCGAGTTCGGCAAGAAGCACCGCATCACCGGGACCCCCACCCTGTTCTTTGCCGATGGCACCCGTGTCGTTGGCGCTGTACCGCTGGCCCAGATCGAAAACCAGCTTGCCCAGGTGAAGTGACATGATGAATCTGCAGCAGCCCGAAGACCCCACCTGGGTCCTGATCCGCCGGCTCGGTTATGCCGGCCTGATTCCTTTTGTGTTCCTGGCCCTGTGCCTGTGGGTGGTGGGCGAGGACCTGCACCCCTATGTGGCGCTGTCCATGCAGGCCTATGGCGGCGTGATCGTGTCCTTTCTGGGCGGCATCCACTGGGGTGTGGGCTTTCGCAACGCCATCACCACGCCCCAGGCACCGCCGGTGCACTTCACCTGGGGGGTGATGCCCTCCATCCTGGCCTGGATCGGCGTGATGATGCCGGCCTTTGCCGGCCTGCCGCTGTTGGGCTTTGTGCTGATCGGCTGCTACCTGGTGGACCGCAGGACCTGGCCGGCTGCCGGACTGGCCCCTTGGCTGCCCATGCGCCTGCAGCTGACCCTCGTTTCCAGCCTGAGCTGCTTCCTGGCCGCTGGCGCGACCTGACCCCACTTTGGGTGGGCGCGAGCCCCTGCTCGCGAATGAAACATCTGTTGCGGCCGCAGGGGCGGCCCCCTGCAGGACGCATCCCGCATGACTGCCTTGCTCTACACCGTTGAAGCACATGACCTGCATGCCCATCTCTTTCGCGTCACGCTGACGATTCCTGAGCCTGCCGCACAACAGACCGTGTCGCTGCCTGTCTGGATTCCGGGCAGCTACCTGGTGCGCGAGTTCTCCAAGAACCTGCAACACCTCAGCGCCCGTCAGGGCCGCCGCCAGGTGGCGGTGCGGCAACAGGACAAGTGCAGCTGGCAGATCGACTGCAAGACGGATGAAGCCCTGACACTGCGCTACGAGGTGTACGCCTTCGACAACTCGGTGCGCACCGCCTGGCTCGATGCCCGGCGGGGCTTTTTCAACGGCACCAGCCTGTGCCTGCGTGTGCATGGCCAGGAACAGCGCCCGCACCAGCTGGCCCTGCAGCCGGTCAAAGGCCGGCCCGACTGGCAGGTCGCCACCGGGCTCACACCCGTCAAGACCGACAAAAAAGGCTTTGGCCTGTATCGAGCGGCCGATTACGACGAACTTGTGGACTGCCCGATGGAGCTGGGCACTTTCTGGAGTGGCCGTTTCAAGGCCTGCGGCATCGAGCACCGCTTTGTGGTGGCAGGCGCGCTGCCCTCGTTCGACGGCGAGCGTCTGCTGGCCGACACGCAAAAGATCTGCGAAGCCGAAATCCGCTTCTGGCATGGCCAGGGTGCGCAGGCGGGCCGCAAGGCGCCGCACAAGAATTACCTGTTCATGCTCAATGCCGTTGATGACGGCTACGGCGGACTCGAACACCGCAACAGCACCGCCCTGATCTGCAGCCGCCGCGACCTGCCGCGCATGGGAGAAAAAAAGACCGGCGAGGGCTATACCACGCTGCTGGGCCTGATCAGCCACGAGTACTTTCACACCTGGAACGTCAAGCAGCTGCGCCCCGACGTGTTCGCCCGCTACGACTACGCACGCGAAAACTACACGCCGCTCCTGTGGTTTTTCGAGGGCTTCACCAGCTACTACGACGACCTGCTGCTGCGCCGCGCTGGCCTGATCGACGACGCGATCTACCTCCAGCTGCTGGGCAAGACGATCAACCAGGTCGCCCAGACCCCGGGCCGCCATGTGCAGACCGTGGCGCAGGCGAGCTTTGACGCCTGGGTCAAGTACTACCGGCAGGACGAGAACACGCCCAACGCGACGGTCAGTTACTACACCAAAGGGGCGCTGGTGGCACTGTGTCTGGACCTGTCATTGCGCGAGGAATCCAAAGACCAGGGCCATTCACTGGACGAAGTGATGCGCGGCCTGTGGCAACGCTGCAAGGCCGGACCGATGCGCGAGCAGGATGTACTGGATGAACTGCAGACCGTGACAGGCCGTTCCTGGCACAAGGAACTCCAGGCCTGGGTGCATTCGACCGCCGAACTGCCACTGGCCAGATTGCTGGAGGCCCAGGGTATCCGCATCCATGCCGAGCCGGGCAACTTGGCCCAGCACCTGGGCCTGCGCCATCAGGATGCGAACGGCAGCGTGCAGGTCAAGGCGGTGCTGCGCGGCAGTGCGGCCGAGCAGGCCGGGTTTGCGGCGGGCGACGAGTGGTTGGGACTGGAAGTCGGTGCGCGCGGTCAGCTCGGCCACTGGCGTGTCCACAAACTCGACGACGTGCCAGTGCTTCTGGGCAAGGAGCGCAAAGCCCTGGCGCTGGTGTCGCGGGACAAGCAGTTGCTGCGTTTGCCTCTGACGGTGCCGCAGCAGAGCACGGTGTGGCGGCTGGAGGCTATTGCCGATCGCACTTCGAGCTGGCCGGCGATTTGACCGTTGGTGGCTGAGAGGGATCGGAGACGTCTGGTTCCTCATGATGCGGGTACGCATAAATCGTCACCATACGTCTCCGATCCCTCTCTGATTTGCAGCACGGGTCTTTTCGGCTTGAATAGCCACGCGCTGCGGCTGGATTGGGGCCGGGCGCCAATTTCTGCGTATCCCCGCAGCATGAGGCACCCGGCCCCAACCCAGCCACAGCGCCCGTCCTAGAGGCACTTATTTGCGCCGCAAATCCACCACGCGCTTGGCCTTGCCCTGGCTGCGTTCGACGCCGCCCTCGGCCTTGAGCTCGATCTCGACGCTGGAACCAATGTAGACCTTGATCTCGTGCTGCAGCATCTTGGCCGCCGCGCGCGCTTCAATGCCCTCGGGCGACACACCCGGCCTGGTCTCGACCAGCACCTTGAGGTTGTCCATCGGGCCATCGCGCGTGAGCACGCACTGGTAGTGCGGGGCCAGCTCACTGCGCTTCAAAATCAGCTCCTCGATCTGGCTGGGGAAGACGTTGACGCCGCGGATGATCATCATGTCGTCGCTGCGGCCGGTGATCTTCTCGATGCGGCGCATGTTCGGGCGCGCGGTACCCGGCAGCAGGCGCGTCAGGTCGCGCGTGCGGTAACGGATGATGGGCAAGGCCTCTTTGGTCAGACTGGTGAACACCAGCTCGCCCATCTCGCCGTCGGCCACCGGCTCGCCCGTGTCGGGGTTGATGATCTCGGGGTAGAAATGGTCTTCCCAGATGGTCGGGCCGTCCTTGGTTTCGATGCACTCGCTGGCCACGCCCGGGCCCATCACTTCGGACAGGCCGTAGATGTCGACCGCGTCGATGCCGGTGCGTTTTTCGATGGCGCGGCGCATGTCGTTGGTCCAGGGCTCGGCGCCAAAGATGCCGATGCGCAGCGAGCTGCTCTTGGGGTCGATGCCCTGGCGCTCGAATTCGTCGGCGATCGCCAGCATGTAGCTGGGCGTGACCATGATGATGTCGGGCTTGAAGTCCTGGATCAGCTGCACCTGCCGCTCGGTCTGGCCACCACCAAAGGGCACAACCGTCAGGCCCAGTTTTTCGGCGCCGTAGTGCGCGCCCATGCCGCCCGTAAACAGGCCATAGCCGTAGCTCACATGCACCATGTCCCCCGGCTTGGCGCCGCCCGCGCGGATGCTGCGCGCCACCACCGTGGCCCAGGTGTCGATGTCTTTGAGGGTGTAGCCCACCACCGTGGGCTTGCCCGTGGTGCCGCTGGACGCATGGATGCGGGCGCACTGCTCACGCGGCACCGCAAACATGCCAAACGGGTAGCTGTCGCGCAGGTCGGCCTTGGTCGTGAAAGGAAACTTGGCGATGTCGGCCAGGCTCTTGCAATCGTCCGGGTGGACGCCTGCCGCATCGAACTTGGCGCGGTAGACCGGCGAGTTGGCATAAGCATGCTGCAGGGTTTGCTGCAGGCGCTTGAGCTGCAGGCTGCGCATCTCGTCGATGCTGGCCTTTTCAATCGGCTCCAGGGGAAAAGTCTTGCTCATGGTCACTCCGGAAATACAGTGCCCGCAATCTGGGCGCTCTTGCCACGGAACACGGCCACCACTTCGCCGTGCTGGTTCGTGATTTTCATGTCATAGATGCCGTGGCGGCCACTCAGGGTCTGCTCGACGCCCTCGCAGGTCAGCACATCGCCGAGCTTGCCGGGCTTGAGGAACTCGATGCTGCAGCCGGCGGCCACCGCGTTCTTGTTGTAGCTGTTGCAGGCAAAGGCAAAGGTCGAATCGGCCAGGGTGAAAATAAAGCCGCCGTGGCAGATCTTGTGGCCGTTCAGGTGCAGTTCCTTGACTTGCATGCGCATCACAGCGCGGCCCGGCTCGCAGACCAGCAGCTCCATGCCCATGGTGTCCTTGGAGGCCACGTCCACCGGGAACATGGTTTCGCCCACCTTGCGGGCGACTTCCTGCGGCGTCATCTTCATTCCCCTTTGAATTGGGGTGCACGCTTTTGCAGGAAGGCGGTCACGCCCTCCATGTAGTCGTGCGTCTTGCCCAGGGCCGACTGGGTGTCCCGTTCGACGTTCAGGTGCTCATCGAGCGAGCGGGTGCCTGCGCCGAGCAGCAGGTGGCGTGTGGCCACCAGCGCTTGCGTTGGCATGACGGCGAGTTTTTCGGCAATGGCCACCGCAGCGGCCAGCGGGTCTTCGGCCACCTGCCAGATCAGGCCCCATTCGAGGGCCTTGTCGGCGGTGAGCTTGTCACCGGTCATGGCCAGTGCCATGGCGCGGGCCAGGCCCAGGCGCTCGACCAGCAGCCAGCTGCCGCCGGCGTCCGGAATCAGGCCGATCTTGCTGAAGGCCTGCACAAAACTCGCGCCCGGCGCGGCCACGGCGATGTCGCAGGCCATGGCGATCGAGGCGCCGGCACCGGCCGCCACACCATTGACGGCCACGACTGTGGGCAGCTTGAGCGATTGCAGGCGTCGCGTGGTCGGGTTGAATTCTTCCTGGATCACCGGGCCCGGGTCGGCGCGCTCGAGCAGGCCGGGGCCGGGGGTGAAGTCGAGTTCGGACAGGTCCAGCCCGGCGCAAAAGCCCCGGCCCGCGCCTGTGAGCACCAGGGCGCGGATGTGCGGCGCAGCCTCGGCGCGGTCCAGCAGGGCGCGCAAGCGCTGGTGCATTTCGCGGGTGAAACTGTTGAGGGCTTGCGGGCGGTTGAGCGTGACAACGGCGATGGCGCCGCGCTCCTCGTAGAGCACGGAGTCAATGGTCGAATCGGTCATGGAGGTCTCCTTGGGACAGGAATGTAGCATTAACCGACCGATCGGTTGGTTAATGTTTTCCCTCATATCCGGCGCCCGCAGATGACAGCCAGGGCCAAGGTGGCTTGGGTATAGTGGATTGGTTCAATCGCTGGAGAACCCATGAGCTACGAAAACATCGAAGTCCGCGTCGAAGGCGGCAAGGTCGGCATCATCACCCTCAACCGCCCCAAGGCCCTGAACGCCCTCAACGGCCCGCTGATGGACGAGCTCGGCGCCGCCCTCAAGGCTTTTGACGCCGACGAAGCCATTGGCTGCATGGTCATCACCGGCAGCGAGAAAGCCTTTGCCGCCGGCGCCGACATCGCCGCCATGGCCAAGTACAACTTCCACGAGGTCTACAAGCAGGACTTCATCACCCGCAACTGGGAAACCATCCGTTCGATCCGCAAGCCAGTGATCGCGGCCGTGGCCGGCTTTGCTTTGGGTGGCGGCTGCGAGCTGGCCATGATGTGCGACTTCATCATCGCCGCTGACAACGCCAAGTTCGGTCAGCCCGAAATCAAGATCGGCATCATCCCTGGCGCGGGGGGCACACAACGACTGCCGCGCGCCGTTGGCAAATCCAAGGCCATGGACCTGGTGCTGACGGCTCGGATGATGGACGCCGTCGAGGCCGAGCGCGCCGGGCTGGTGAGCCGCGTGGTGCCGCTGGACAAGCTGATGGACGAGGCCCTGGGTGCCGCCCTGGTGATCTGCGGCTACGGCCAGCTGGCCGTCATGGCTGCCAAGGAAAGCGTCAACCGCGCCTTCGAGGGCGGTCTGTCCGACGGCGTGATGTACGAACGCCGCATGTTCCACGCCCTGTTCGCCACCGCCGACCAGAAGGAGGGCATGGACGCCTTCCTGAACAAGCGCGCGCCGAGCTTCGTCAACGGTTGAGGAAACACATGGCTCCTCGGGTCAAACCCGAGGCTGACACTCTTTTTCTTTGCCATTGCCTGGCCAGGCCGGGCCATCCATGCCCGCCAGCAAGGCATGAATTTCCGCACGGGTCGGAGCCCCGGCAATACCGTCGGGCCGGCTGCATTTGAGGGCAGCCGCGGCCGAGGCAAAGCGCAGTGCATCGCCTTCGTCCTGGCCCTCGGCCAGTGTCAGTGCGAGCGCCGCATGGAACACATCCCCGGCACCCAAGGTGTCCACCACCGGGCCGGCATCGACGGCTGGCATTTGCTGCAAACGGCCTTGCGCGTCGCACCATTGAACGCCTTGGGCACCCAGGGTGCGCACCACGCGCCTTGACCAGTCCTGCGCGGCCAGTTGCAGCAGCAAGGCCTCCGGTTCGCCGTCCTGCCAGGCCAGCAGGCCCCGCTCGGAAAACACCCGCCAGTCGGCCAGCGGCACCAGGCGCTGCAGGTCGGCCCGCGGGGACAGTTCACCGTCAAGCATGCTCGGGATGCCACGTCGCCGCGCCTCCAGCAGCGCTGCCTCGGCCCAGGCCGGGCAGCGCGGATCGACCAGCACGAAGTCGATGCCATCAAGCGCCGAGGAATCAAAGGGCCCGGGCAGATCAAGCGCCGAGCCCTTGGCGTTGAAGATCATGCGCTCGCCGTGCTGGTCCACGATGATGCTGGAGACGGAACTGCTGGCGCCGCGTATGCGGCGCAGGGCGCCAATCCCGACACCTTCGCGGCGCAAGACCCGCTCGAACACATCGGCGGTATCGTCGTCACCCACCGGGCCACAGAAATCCACCTGTGCACCCAGCCGGGCCAGCGCCACCGCCGCGTTGCCCGACATGCCACCCACCCCACGGTGGTGGCGGTGCGCCGGGGTCTTGGTCGGGTGATCGGGGAATTCGCTGACGCTGAAAATCAGGTCCAGCGCGATGTGTCCCACACACAGCAGATGCTTGGCCATGCCGGGCATTGTGCCAGTGCGCGCAGGGCTGACCGGCCGGTGAGGCAGCGCACCACCACCGCGGGGTCGCAGCCCCGGTCTTGATGCGAATCAAGACGGTCTCACGCGCTGGCTTCTAGCATGCGCCATGGCCACGCTGCAGACCCCTCCCGCCAACGCCCCTGCGGTGCTGCCCCAAGGCGAACACTCCGCCGTGCTGGTGGCGGAGCACCTGGGCAAGCGCTACCGCACCGGCGATCAGGACATCATCGCCCTGCAGGATGTGAACCTGCGGGTGCTCGCTGGCGAATTCATCGTGCTGCTCGGGCCGTCGGGGAGTGGCAAGTCCACGCTGCTCAACATCCTGGGCGGGCTGGACCGGCCCAGCAGCGGCCGTGCCTGGTTTGCCGAGCATGACCTGAGCGAAGCCGACGATGCGGCGCTCACGCGCTACCGGCGCGAGCATGTGGGCTTCGTGTTCCAGTTTTACAACCTCATGCCCAGTCTGACGGTGCGCGAGAACGTGCAGCTGGTGACCGACCTGGTGCCCGGCGCCATGGCGGCCGAAGACGCCCTGGCCCTGGTCGGTCTGTCCGAGCGGCTCGACCACTTTCCAGCGCAGCTTTCGGGTGGCGAGCAGCAACGGGTGGCCATCGCGCGCGCCATCGTCAAGCGGCCGCAGGTGCTGCTGTGCGACGAGCCCACCGGCGCGCTGGACTACGCCACCGGCAAGCAGGTGCTCGACGTCATCGAGACCATCAACCGCGAGCTGGGCACCACCACGGTGGTGATCACGCACAACGCCGCGATTGCCGGCATGGCCGACCGGGTGGTGCACCTGGCGGGTGGGCACATCCAGCGCGAAGAACGTCCTGCGCGCAAGCTGCGCCCGAACGAGCTGTCCTGGTGAGGTCGCGCGATGAAAGCCCTGGACCGCAAACTCTGGCGTGACCTGCGCCAGCTCTGGAGCCAGGTGCTGACGATCGCACTGGTGGTAGCCAGTGGCGTGGCCGGATTTCTGGCCACCTTCAGCGCCTGGGATGCGTTGTCCTGGTCGCGCGAGACCTATTACGCCGAAGCCCGCTTTGCCGACGTCTTCAGCAGCCTCAAGCGCGCACCCGTGTCCTTGCTGCCGCGCATCGCGGCCGTGCCCGGGGTGGCTCAGGTGCAGGACGGCGTGACGCACAGCGTACAGATTTTCATTCCTGGCGTGCAGGACCCGATCCGCGGCCGCCTGACGGCGATTGATCCACGTACGCCCCAGCACCTCAACCAGGTCACGCTGCGCGAAGGCCACTGGCCTGCCGACACCGTGGCCTCGGGCCGACTGGAAGTGCTGGTCTCGGCCGCCTTTGCGCAGGCCCGGCAACTGCGACCGGGCGACACGCTGCAGGCCCTCATGAACGGCAAGCTGCAGGAGCTGGTGGTGGCGGGCATTGCGCTGTCACCGGAATTCATCTTTGCCGGCATGGGGGGCTCGCCCGATGTCCATGGCTTTGGCGTGTTCTGGATGCACCGTGACGCCGTGGCCGCGGCCTGGGACATGCGCAGTGCCTTCAACCAGGTGTCGGTGCGGCTGGCGCCCGGCGCCAAGGAGGGGGAGGTGATCGAGGCCCTCAACGGTCTGCTGGCGCCCTACGGGGGCATCAACGCCTATGGGCGAGAGGACCACCTCTCCCACCGGATGCTCAATTCCGAAATCCGCGAGCAGCAGGTGCTGGGCACGGTGCTGCCGAGCATCTTTTTGCTGGTGGCGGCCTTTTTGCTGCAGACGGTGATGACACGCCACATCGGCCTGCAGCGCGAGCAGATCGCGGCGCTCAAGGCGCTGGGTTACGACAACCGCCGCATCGGCTGGCATTACCTGCGCATGGTGGGGGTCATCGTGGGTTTGGGCTGCGTGCTGGGCGTGGTGCTGGGTGACGCGCTGGGGCAGTGGTTCAGCACACTGTACGTCCAGGTCTTCACCTTCCCGCAGCTGCAGCACCGGCTGCGCGGCGATGTGCTGGCCGTGGCCTTGGGGCTGAGCGTGGCCGTGGGCCTGCTGGCCACCGCGCAGGCGATCCGTGCCAGTGTGCTGCTGCCCCCGGCCGAGGCCATGCGGCCGCCGGCCCCGGCGCATTACCGCCGAACCTGGCTCGACAGCACGCGGCTCAATGCCTGGCTCAGCCCGGGGCAGCGCATGGTGCTGCGCCACATGCAGCGCCACCCCTGGCGCAGCACGCTCACGGTGGTGGGACTGGCTTCCTCGGTGGCCATCGTGATCAGCGGCAGCTTCTGGCGCGACAGCATCGACCTGATGCTGCACACCCAGTTCCGCCAGGTGCTGCGCGGTGATGTGGTGCTGGCGCTGGTGGAGGCCACGCCTGCGCAGGTGGCGTCGCAGGCGCTGCGCCTGCCGGGCGTCACGGCGGTCGAGGCCTCGCGCAGTGTGGGCGTGCGGCTGGTCAACGGCCACCGCCACTGGCGCGGCAACCTGCAGGGCCGCTTGGCGGCAGCCGAGCTGCAGCGCATCGTCGACGCCCATGGCCAGCGACACGAAGTGCCTGCGGACGGCCTGCTGCTGACCGACCGGCTGGCGCACCGGCTGGACTTGCGCGTGGGCGATGTGGTGCAGGTGGAGTGGCAGGAGGGCGCGCGCACGGTCTGGCGGCTGCCGGTGGCCGGTGTGGTGCAGGAGATGATGGGCATGAACGCCTACATCGCACGCAGCCACCTCAACCAGCTGCTGCGCGAAGGCGATCTGGTCAACCAGCTCACGCTCGCCATCGAGCGCGGGCGCGAGACCGAACTGCTGCAGGCCCTGCAGCAGCGCCCGCGTGTGGCCGGCGCCTTCAGTAAGGCCGTCATGCTGCGCAATGTGGAAGGCATCACCGCACGCAACCTGCTGATCTTCAGCGCGGTGCTCACGGCCTTTGCCAGCGTGATCGCGGTGGGGGTGGTCTACAACCAGACCCGCATCGCCCTGGCCGAACGCGCCTGGGAACTGGCCAGCCTGCGGGTGCTGGGCTTCACCCAGGGCGAGGTGTCGGGCTTGCTGCTGGGCGAGTGGCTGCTGGAGATGCTGATCGCCCTGCCGCTGGGCTGGTGGGCCGGCTGGCTGCTCTCCGACACCATCGTGCGGCTGATCCAGACCGATGAATTTTTCTTTGCGGTGCGCATCCGCCCCGCCACCTACGCCTTTGCCTCGGTGTGCGTGGTGGTGGCTGCGGTGTTCAGTGCCTGGATCGTCAAGCGACGCATCCGTCACCTCGACCTGGTCGGGGTGCTCAAGGTCCGTGAATGAGGATGGTCATGAACAAAAAAAACATCGCCATGGTGGCCGCCAGTGTGCTGGCGCTGGGCCTGCTGGTGTGGGCCGCCTGGCCCGAACCGCCAGGCGTCGAAACCGCGCGCCTGGAACGGGGCAACTTTGTCCGCGAACTCGTCGAGGACGCCCGCACCCGTGTGCGCGAGCGCTACACCGTGACGGCGCCGCTCGCGGGCCAGCTGGTGCGCCCGGTGCTCAAGCCCGGTGACGCGGTGGGCGCCGATCAGGTGGTGGCCGAGATCTGGCCCGCTGCCGCCGGCCTGCTGGATGCGCGCAGCCAGGGTGAGCAGCGCGAGCGCGTGGGCGCGATGCAGGCCACGCTGGCCCGCGCCCAGGCCAACCTGGCGCGCGCGCGCGCGGCCGAGCAGCAGGCCCGTGCCGACCTGCAGCGTGCGCAATCGCTGGGTCAGCAGGGCTTTGTCTCCTCAACCCAGCAGGAAACGGCCCTGCTCACCCAGCAGCAGCGGCGCCAGGAATTGGCCATGGCCGAGCAGGAAGTCAGCGCCGCAACACATGATCTGCAGCGCCTGCGCATCGGGCTGTCGCAACCGGCGGCATCGGGCAGCGGGCCTCTGATGCGCGTGCGTGCACCGATCAGCAGCCGCGTGCTCAAGCTGCACCGCGACAGTGAAGGCCCGATCGCGGCGGGGGCCCCCATTCTGGACCTGGGCGATCCAGGCCAGCTGGAAATCGTGACCGAGCTGCTGACCGAAGACGCCGCGGCCTTGCCCGCTCAGGCGCGGGCCACGCTGGACCATTGGGGCGGTCAGGGGCAACTGCGTGCACACCTGTCGCGCGTGGAGCCGGGCGCCTTCACCAAGGTGTCGGCTCTGGGGGTCGAGGAGCAGCGCGTCAAGGCGGTGTTCGACTGGCAAGATGCGCCGCCAGGTGGGCTGGGCGATGGTTTCAAGATGGAAATCCGCATCACGGTGCAGCAGGCCTCTGGCGTACTGCTGGCCCCGGTCAGCACCGTGTTCCCGCAGGCGCAAGGCCATGCGGTGTTCGTGGTCGAGGGCGGGCGCGTGCGCAAGCAGGCGGTCGATTTGCTCGGCCGCAACGGCCAGCAGGCCTGGCTGGGCACCGAGCTGCCCGAAGGTGCGGTGCTGGTGACCTACCCGCCGGCCACCTTGCGCGAGGGCGACCGGGTCCAGCCCATCAAGCCTTGAACATGGCTTCCATCTCGCGCCGCACCTTGTAGGCATGGGTGCTGGTGTCCATGGCCACATCGTCCCAGCACAGTGACTGGCCCTTTTTGATCGGCCGCACCACCTTGACCTGGTGCGCCAGCCCCAGCGGCAGGCCACCCATCTTCTGCGAGGTGGCGGCGGGCAGCAGCTTGCCCCAGACGGTGTAACCCCCTTCACCGTCGAGCATCTCGCCCGGTTGCAGGTCACGCTTGGCCGTGGCCACCACGTCGGCATTCCAGCCGGTGGCCACGCCGGTGGGCTCGTTGCGCCCTGCGATGCTGGCCACCGACATGCCCACTTCCAGACCGATCAGGTGCCAGCGCTTGTAGAGGGTGAAGTAGCGCCCGCTTGGATCGGTGTGGGCGTTGTATTCCTCAAAGCAGTTCTTGATGTACTCGGTCTCGGCCTCGACCGTGACCCACACGCCCATGCGAATGTCATACGGAATCTTGCGGCCATCGGTCTCCAGCGAGGAAATCACCTCGACCATGCCCTTTTTCTCCAGCACCCCGCCTTCGCTGCGCGGGCGCGTGACATAAGGAATGTCTTCCACACTGGCCGGTGGGTACAGCAAGCCGTTGCTCGGCACCGCCAGGCCTGTCGCGTTGGACACCGCCGTGCTTTCGATGCTGGGCTTGGAGCCGTCGAGAAAGCTGTTGAACATCTTGGGGTTGAGGCCGCCGCGGGCCGCCTGCTCGGGCGTGAGGCCGTAGTAGCCCCAGACCGTTTCGGGCGTGGACTCTGCAAAATGCGGCAACCACTTGTGGCCACGACCGGCCGCCACCACAGGAAAGCCACAGGTGCGGGCCCAGTCCACCAGATCACAAATCATGGCCGGCTGGTCACCATAGGCCATCGAATAGACCACGGCTGCCTGCGCGGCCTTGCGTGCCAGCAGCGGGCCGCAGAAAGCGTCGGCCTCCACGGTCACATTGACCACATGCTTGCCGTGCGCAAACGCGTCAAGGATATGGTCCACAGCGGCGATGGGGTTGCCGGTGCACTCCACGATGATGTCGAGCTGTGGCAGGCTGGTCACGGCGCGCCAGTCGTCGGTGACCCAGGTGGTGCCGTTTTTCAGGGCCTGGGCTGCGGAGGCGGCCTGCGCCTGTTCGGCCTTCCAGCCCACACGGGCCAGGTTGGCGCGAGCCGCATCTGGCGACAGGTCGGCAATCGCTACCAGGTAAACACCTGGCATGCGCGGCGCCTGCGCGAGGTACATGGAGCCAAATTTGCCGGCACCGATCAGACCAACGCGAATCGGATGGTTGTCGGCGGCGCGCTGCTGGAGCTTGCTGTAGAGGTTCATGGCGGGTCGAGGGGTTGCGAGAACGTGGCGCAGGTTGTATCCGCTGCGCCCCCGCCGCGGTGTCACCTGCGGCATACCTGCATGGCACGGATAATGACCCGATGCCGCACTTCGTCACCTTCACACCCAACCCGGCACTGGACCTGTCCACTTCGGTGGACCAGCTGGTCGATGCCCACAAGATGCGCTGCGAAGCCCCGCAGACCCACCCCGGCGGCGGAGGCATCAATGTGGCACGGGTGCTGCATCGGTTGGGCGCCGATGTGCAGGCCATCTTTCCGGCGGGCGGTCCCACGGGAGACCGCTTGCACCGGCTTCTGCGCAACGAAGGGGTGCCTGACCTGATGCTGGCCATCGCCGGTGAGACCCGTGAGAGCTTCAACGTCCACGAACGCCAGAGTGGGCACGAATACCGCTTTGTGCTGCCGGGCCCCACGTTGAGCCAAACCGAGTGGGAAGCTGGCCTGGCCTGCCTGCAGCAGCTGTCTCCCGCCCCCGCCTGGGTCATCTCCAGCGGCAGTCTGCCTCCTGGTGTACCCACCGACGGCCATGCACGGATCGCCCGCGTGGCCCGGGGCATCGGCGCCCGCACGGTGGTGGACAGCTCCGGACCGGCTCTGGCTGCCGCGCTCCAAGCCGGAGTCTGGCTGGTCAAGCCCAGTCTGCGTGAACTGTCGGAACTGTCGGGCATGGCGCTGGACAGCCCTGCCATGCAGCAGGCTGCCGCCCGCCGTCTGATTGAAGGCGGCCAGGCCCAAGTGGTGGCCCTGTCACTGGGTGGCGCTGGCGCGATGCTGATCACCGCCAACCAAAGCCTGCAGGCCGACGCGCTGGACGTGCCAGTGGTCAGCAGCGTGGGAGCCGGCGACAGCTTTCTGGCCGCCCTGGTCTGGGCGCTGGACCGTCAAGTCGATCTGGCCGACGCCCTTGCCACTGCCATGGCCGCCGGGGCGGCAGCGGTAATGGCCAGCGGCACGGGGCTGTGCCAGCCGCAGGACATGGAGCGTTTGCGCGCGCTGGTCCGTGTGAGGAGGCTCTGACATGTTTCATATGTGGCTTGTGAATCTGTCAGGAAACTGTCACCAAGACCTTCTTCAATACTCTTGCAATGTGTGCTGACCGCAGAAAATTACGGATGTCAAGCCTGCAAGTGCTGTTGAAGTGGCTTTCACGCCAAAGCCTTCAGCGCGTGCGCTGGAGCTTGATTGGCGTTCTCGGTTTTTGGTCCGCTGTGCACATTTTGTGGCTTCCCGAGGGGCCCGCCTTTGATCGCAACAGTTATGACCAAATGGTCAAACGCCGGCTGCTGACACCATCACCGGATTCCAAGATCGTGATCGTGGATATCGATGAACGCTCACTTGATGAGCTCAAGCAAGAGTTCGGTCGATGGCCCTGGCCCAGGGAAACACTGGCTTCGGTGCTGGAGTGGGTCAATCGGCAAGGGGCCCAGGCCGTGGTGTTCGATATCCTGTTCGCAGATGCAGACATGCTCAACCCGGCCTCTGATGCAGCTTTTGTTCAGACGGTCCAAGCGTCGGACAACACTTATTTTCCGGTGCTCAGGCTCAATCCTGAAAATGACCACCTGAGCGAGATCCTCGCCCATCAATTGCCTGGTTTCACGTCCCAGGCGAAGACCGAGGCCTTATCCAGCAGCCCTCGTCTTGCGGTTGTCCCGCCCGTCTTTGAAGCGCTGATCCAATCCAGGCGGCTTGGGTACCACAACATTTACGCAGATGACGACGGCGTAAACCGCTTTTATCAGCTATGGGAAGAGAAGGACGGTTGGCGACTGTGGTCCCTTCCTGCACGTCTGGCCATGGATCTGAAATGGCCATTGCCCGAGCAACCGAAGGTACTGATTCAATACACACAGCACAAGGATGCTTTCAAGAGCGTGTCGTTTTCGGAAATATGGAAGCTCAGCCAAACAAGCGCAGGCCAGAAACCATATCCCATGTTCAAGGATGCGGTTGTAGTGATCGGCGCCACGGCCACGAGCCTGTTCGATGTGAAAGTCACCCCACTTGCAACCACGCACCCTGGCGTGATGATTTTGGCCAATGTGATAGACAACCTCAAAAACCAACGTTTTCTGCGCCTGGTTCCAGGCTGGACGCAGGTCGTGATTGCATGGCTGGGTCTTTTGCTCATGGCTTGGGTCAGTGGACGTATTCGGGAAGACCAGATGAAGTGGGCAGTTCCAGCAGCGCCAAGTCTGTTTCTCGGATTGGGCTATCTGGGTCTGAACAGTGGTCAGAACATCTACCTTGATTTGGTCCCTTCCGCTTCACATGCTTTGCTCTTTTTCAGTGCCTGGACCGTGTATCTGAACTGGCGAACGCGTTTTTTCATTCAGCCAGCCCGCTTGGCTGATCAGATCGAACCGACTGCGCAAGAAACTTTTGCCGTCTTCCAAATGCGTTTTCAGACTCCTGAAATGGGGGAGATACTGGATCGGCTTCCGCATGAATGCGTTGACTGCACGGCGATACAACTCGGTGCGTTGGGTCAACTGCCGTATTTGCAGCAGGGTCTGATCTATATCGCCATCCGAACTGCACATGATCGGAATGGCGCCATGCTTTTGCGCCGCATGCTCGACACCCTGCCTCAAACGCCTCAAAAATTTTTCATCAGTCCACCACGATCACCATTGCTGGGTACCGATCGACATTGGCAACAGATCTGGGAAGACACATCAACGGCACAATACGCTTGGAGGAGCACCCATGTCCAAAATTGAAGCTTCTGGTTTTCGCCTTATCGCAAGTCTCATGTTCACTTGCAGTCTCCTGGTGGGTACCATGGGGCACGCACAACACTCACCTGTCGAAACACAGAAAATCATTGACGCACTCAAGCCCGATCTCACATTGCCACTCAAAACACGGGGCCTGCGTAACCTGCATGTGGAACAAACAGGAGAGGCTTCAGAAAAGCCCAGCACGCCCAAGTTTGTCTCGTTGACGGTGGGATTCAAATTCGACTCCGCGCAGATCACGCCCGAGAGCGCCAGCACGCTTGCCACACTGGCTCAGGCCCTGAAGTCAGAAGAATTGGCGACGCTGGAGTTCATGGTTGAAGGCCATACAGATGGAAAAGGCGCTCCAGACTACAACCTCAAGCTCTCCCAGCTGCGTGCTCTGGCTGTCAAGAACTACCTGATTCAGGCAGGCGTTCAGTCCACTCGTCTGCAATCGCAGGGCAAAGGAGACACCGAACTGGTTAATCCAAACGACCGGTTCGCCTCAGAAAATCGCCGCGTCAAAGTCATTGCGCTGTCCCGCTGACCACAAATTGCCGCACGACCACCGGTATGTCATGACAGGAGTTCATCTATGATTTTTTTCAAAAAATCCATTGCCAGGCTTGCATTGATAGCCCTGTCTGGGCTGCCGGTACATGCCGAGAATCTGACTGTGGTGCGGCTCGCAGAACTCAAAGCGGACCGATTTCTGGATTCGCCAACGCTGCAGACCTTGCAAGCAGGACAGGTCGTCGAAAGTTTGCGCTCCGAAGCCGGATGGGTACAGGTCAAGGTTGCTGGACAAGCGGGCTGGATGAGAGCCATGAACGTCAAAGGTGCCAGCACCGCCATGGTGGCCAATGTGGCCACCATCGAATCGGGTCGATCAGGTAAAAACAACAGCATGTCCACCACGGGCATTCGCTCGATTCCCAAAGCCTCTCGTCATGCACTGATCATCGGCATTGGAGAATACAGCAGCCAGGGCATCACATCCCTGAAGGGTGTGAAAAACGACATGCAAAGCGCTCAACTGATTGCGCAGACCATGTCGATTCCGGACGAAAACATCCGCTACCTTCGTGATGAACAGGCCACTGCAGCTCAGATTCGACAGGCCGTAGAAGAACTCAATACGCGCGTGCGTCCTGGCGATCGGGTGTTTGTTTATTACTCGGGTCACGGGACACGTTGGGTAGACCCCAAAGAGCCAGACCATTGCACCGAAGGTCTCCTGACTACCGATGGGAAGGTGATTTCCAACGTCGAGGTCAGCGAACTGTTGTCACCTATTGCCGGCAAAACCGACAAGCTGCTGGTTTTCTACGATGCTTGTCATTCTGGGGGTATTGCCAATCAACCACTGCGCACCCGCTCTTTCAACCTTGCTGATACCGTTCTGACGCCCAAGTTCTCTGGCAATCTGAGTCCGGAAGTCTGTGCCAAACCCAGTAATCTTCGCACCCGATCGCTCAGCACAGAGCTCAGCAGCAAAGGTATCCTGCCAGACAACATCGTGTCGATCGCAGCCTCTCGGCCAGATGAAGTCTCGTTCGATGACGCAAGATCTGGTGGTCTGGCCACTGTAGCCTGGCGCGATTGTCTTCAGGGAAAAGCCAAAGACCTCGACGGTAATGGCTTGCTGAGCGTTGAAGAGATCACCAACTGCGCACAGACCAGCATGAACCTGAAGCTGCGCCAATTCCCTGACATACTCGGCCAGCACATGACGATCGGTGGGAACAGGGCCTTCATTCCGTCGTACATGACGGCATCAAGTGCTCCAACGGTAGGGGCTGCAGCCGAGCAATCACCCACAGTTGCGCATGCGGGGGCGATCACCCCGAGCTCGCCAGCCTCGGCTGTACCAAGCGTTCCGCAACCCTCGCAGTCCAACGTCAAGCCTGTACAGCTTCTGGAGCAGGTACATGCGCAACGGGACGCATCACGAACACTGTCGGTGACCGCTCAACCCGCGGTGATGCGGATCCTGAAAGACCCTCTGCAGCTGACAGTGACCTCGCCACGCACGGGTTACGTCTACGTTGCACTGGCTGGTTCGGATCAAAAAAGTTTATACCTGCTCTTCCCGAACGCTGTAGACGGCGACAACCGCATCGAGGCAAACCAGCCCATGCAGCTGCCTCGCAAGGGCTGGCGAATCACCGCAGCAGGTCCCAAGGGATTCGACACTGTTCTGGTCATGGTCAGCGATTCGCCCAGGGACCTTTCAACTCTTGCGGGCCAAGCCATGGGGCCCTTCGTGAAGACTTTTCTGACGCCACAAGGCCACAGTCAATTGCAAACCCTGCTCGGCAACTCTGCAAATGCCGACCAACTGGTCTGTCAGCAGGGGGGTAGCATGCGCAACCTGAATGTAGAGCGGGAATGCTCCGACAACTTCGCTTCGGCACTGATACAGATTGAGGAGCGAGACGCGCCCTGATCATTGCTCACGCCATGACTCACTTGGTTTCCGGATTTCTTTTGGGCACCAGCCAACGATAGATCGGGGCAGTTTGCACATCCTGCAAAGCACCATCCATATTGTGGATAAGCCTGTCGGCGGTATCCAGGGTTTTGCGGGTTTGTACGAGCGAAGTCTCCAACTCCTTGAGGGTCGAAGTGGCTTGAGCCGCAGTGGGCTGCAAAGCGTTCATGGTGTCGCGGGTCTGCCCCAACACAGCAGGCAAGCCGTTTTGCGAGTCACTCAGGGCCTTCATTGCAAGCGTGCTTTGCTCAAGCACTTCAACCGTTTTCGCCATCACCTTGTGCGATTGCTTCAGATTGGCCCGGATACCGTCCTTGGGATCGGAAATCTGGTTGAGCAGTAACTGAAATTTGACCAGCAAGGGATCGATCCGTTTCGCCAGGTCTGCCGCCATGTCTTCACGCAGTATGGCAATGCGTGCATGTTCGCTCAGTCGCTGATGTTGGGACTCATCCCTGATCAGCGTCAGCTCAGCCGTCACGATCTTGTCTTTGGTGACCTTGAGAACAGCGCCCTCGGTCATGAATGCAGCATAGGCCTCACGGATCTGGACCTGGCCATTGACCACGCCCTCGGGTGACAGACCCAAGCGACTGAGCTTGCCAATCTGAAAGCCCTTGTAGTTGACTTTCATGCCCTCGTGCAAGCTGACTGCGGTGTCGGTTTCAAATTCCAGCGTGAGGCGAGTCTCCCATGCCCCCTTGAGCGAAGCCAGATAAAACATGACCAGGCTCAGGGCCACCAGCGTCAACAGCAATTGCCAGCGCAATCGCAAACCGGAAGTGTTCTTGGGACTTGACATGAACGATCCTGCTAAAGCGTCCAGAAAAAATCAGTAACCTCTATACCGATGATCAGCAACACACCCAGCGTCATGGCTCGTGACATCATCAGATGGGTGTTGCCTTCGTGCGCCTGCAGGAAACGGATTTCCACAAAGGCCAGCAAACTGAGGCAAGCCGCCAGCAGCAGCATGCGAAAACCCGCATGGACGATGTAACTGTATTGAAACTCAACCCAATAGGATTCCCAGACGGTTTGACCATAACCTGAAAGACCTTGCATCATGCCAAGCCATGATCCCGCCAAGGCACTGAGAAAAAACCATATCCAGGCCACCAGACAGACCATGGCACAGGCAAACACATATGCCCGCGTTTGCCGCCCGTCGTGGAGGCGGCGTGCAAGACCAGCGTCAGTGGCCAACTGAAAGTTGACCCGGAGCAGAACAAAGGCCGCCACCAAAAGCGTAGGCAAGCGTCCCAACAGCACATGGGTGAACAATTCGCGGCCAATCGAGGGGTTCAGTACCCCCGACTCGTGCACTGCGATCATCGAAAACACGATGCCTGCCCCACCTCCTGCCAGAACGGCAAACCAGCCGCAGCCTCGCAGAAACTGGTGTGCCAGTTTGAACATCACAACTGGGAATCTCGGCCGTCAGGCATATGCTTCATGAATTCTTGGCTTTCCTGAACAGAATCTTGCCGACCACGACTTGCCCCGCCTCATTGCGCTCAAGGCTGATGACAGCATCGTGACCTTTGACGCTCTGGGTCAACTGGCTGTCACGCAGGTCAGCACTGGCCTTGATGGCATTCCACAAGCCACCAAGGAGACTGATCAGCGCGAGCGGGTTTTTCGGGGTCAGCTCATTGGGCGGTGGATCGACCTCCACCTTGCCACCGTTTTTTTCAACAGCATTGAGCCATTTCTGCAGGCGGTCAGGGGTATTGTTGGGGCTGACTTTGTCGTACATCAGCACCGTGACGACAGGTTCCTGCAGCTTGAGCGCCGAATGAAGATCCCGGTCAAAGCCTGCAAAGTCGACAAAACGCAGGGTAATGCTTGGAATCTGTGGCTGAACGAGCCCAACTTTATCGGCCTGTTGGCTCACGCTTTCACAGCCGGCGAGGACCACAAGACCTGCCAGTAGCGCACAGGCAATAGATGATCTGTTCATGCCTCTGTCTCCTTTTTTCTTCATCGCCCCCCCTCGCCCACCAAAGCATATGGCGCCCAGTAAGCCGGGTGAGAGAACTGAGGGGTCTTCATGGTTTCTAGCATAGCCTGCCGCAAGGCCTCGGCACGGCGCATGCTCGGATTTTTCTTGTAGGCGGCGAACGTACGGGTGGTCAGAGCCATGGCGCTTTCAGACTCGACAGACCAATGGGTCACCAACAAGCTACGACTACCGGCGTAGAAAAAACCTCTGGCCAAACCACTCATGGCTTCTTCAGCCTTTCCATCAGCTCCAGCGGTGTTGCAGGCCGACAGCACAACCCAATCGGCATTGAGTCGCAACCCCAGCACATCCTCAAGAGTCAGCAACGGGGACTCCTTTGGATCTTTGGTGGCCGCCATGGCCAGTGCAGGTTGGTTCAGATTAGGCAGGTCACCGGCTAGCAAACCATGCGTGGCAAACACCACAACCTGCTTTTTAGCCAAATTGCCAGTGGCACTGTGTTTGAGCACCGAGGCCCGAGTGGCCTCTGGTCCAAGGATAAGGTCATGCTTGGGATCCGCCTGCAGGATATTGGCCAACTGGATCACTTCGTCACGTGTTTCTGGCAAGGGAGGAATCTTGCTGTAAGCCACGTAATTCGCTGCATCCATGATGCTGCGCTGCGTATCCACCGATCGCGTGACTGCAACCGAACGAACCGTGCTGGCAGAAGCAGCGCTCGCCACCGTACCCTGAGGATCAAACACGGGATCACCCCAGGCCAACATCGGCTGGGGCGCCACCGCCTGTTTGCTCAGCCGCTTGAGTGCCAACCAGCCATTGGCAGTCGGAACGTGGCTGACCGCAACGTCATGGACCAGCCACGCCACTGCAGCAGCATCGGGCTTGCGCGGCAACACGGCAAAGGGCAATTGAGCCAGCTGTCCTGATGTGGCCACAATCAAATGGGCACGGCCGTTGATTTGCTCGTCGAAGGGCTGGAAAATTTCCTTGTAGATCACATGGCCACTGGCCACATCAAAACGGGGGGCTCGTGTCCCCAAGCCCGCCACATCGAGCGTGTTGCGCACCCTGTTAACGAGCTTGCCCAGCTCTGCCTCAGACAAGGTCGACGCATGAAAGCGGACCTTGGCGTTGCTGTCGATCGCCCAAATGTAGGTGGCATCTTCCAAAGGGATGATGGACACAAACAACTCATCTTGCTGAAGCTGTTTGGCAATCTCAGCTGTGCTGGGCGATTTTGGCTGAATCAGCTGGAAATACTCCGGATAGCCCTTTTGAATTTCCGCCTTGTACTGACGACGCAGCTTTTCGATCTCCTGCAGGCGTTGGCGCATCTGATCAACCACCTGGGGATTGCGGCGTTTTTCCTCCTCTGTGCCCTGTCCACTGATGTAGCTGGTGATGGCCGCAATCTCGTTCTTCGCATCCTGCTCCTTGCGAATGATCTCCGACAAACCAGGTGCAGAAACCCCTGAGCGCACAGCAGCTTCGGCCAGAGCTTGCTGCACCTTGGAGGTATTGAGCTGGTCAGCGATCTGGAAAATAGTTTCTGCGTCTTTGGCATCCTGACTGGCGGTCTGTGCCAGCAACTGCATGTAACTTTGCAAAATGAAACGCTTGGTTTTCTGCTGCAGTGCGTTTTCGACATAGTCACCCGTCAACGACTCCGGCGCCGTCATGTTGCGCACCGCGCGTTCAAACTCCTGACGTGCCTGGGTAACGTTGCCGTTTTTCCAAAGCGAAACAGCCATCATCCCCCGGTTCACAGCCGTGAAATAATGATCCTCGCCAAAGTTGTTCAGGTGCCAAGCCATGTTGGCTTGCAACACCTTCAACGCCCTGTCGTGCTGGTTGTTTTTGATGTAGGTGTAAGCTCGAATCAAGGATTGGTTTTGAGCACCACGCACCGGTCTGCCAATGCGCGCCGCCTCCTGATCGCCCATTTCAAAACTCTCAAATGCCTCACGCCAACGGTTCGCACCAATCAGAGCATTGTTGGTTCGCATGCGTGAAAAAAACCAGAGAGGAGAGCCCTTCTGATAACCCTGAGCAAGCACCATGGACTCGCTAAGGCTGGCAAATTTGAGTGCTTCATCAAACAGGCCTACGGCGTTGTAGTAATCGGCAACCCGGTTGTAAAACCCGGTCATGCTGCTCTCAGTGAATCCATACTCTTTGCTTTTTGCAAATGCAGTACGCATCGTCCATTCAGCATCTGCGTATTGGCCCGCCCTCATTTGCTGGGACCCCAATTCCGCATAAGAAAAAAGCATCGTCCCGTAAGTCCATTGTTTGGCATTTTCATGCGGCGCCATCCGCATCATCTTGGCAAGCTCGGTGGATTTCTCAACCGCGATCTTGGCGTTTTCAGTGCCCTCTTGCCATTTGCCAATTCGAAGATTGAATCGGGACTTTGCGATGAAAAATTCCACCTCGGCACGAGCAATCCAGAACACGGCGTCACCGCGTCTTGGCATGTTGCGCACATCGTTCTTGAGCAAGGCCTCGGCTTCTGACAGGAGACGCCCCGCTTCTTTCAAATTGCTGTCGTTCAGGTACTCATTGGCCACTTGCAGCCTGATGCGAACGGCACTGGGCGGCCACTTCTGTAGCTGAATCAGTTCAAGGCCGAGTTGATAGGCTTCAGCCCTTTTTTCAGTTCCCATCAGATGGCTCATCAACCCCCATTTGCCTTCCATGGGATCAAATTTCGCCCATTCCCGGAGGTTTTCTTCACGCCTGACCGCATCCCCCAATTTGAAAGCTGCCAGATCTTTTTGGCGGTGGATATCGGTTCTTGAACTGAACAAACTGTTGGGATCCACTGGCTTGTCCAAAATCGCCTGCAATCGTTCACGCTCTTGTGGTGCAAGGCGTACACCTGCCTCATCAAAGCCCTGGGCATGCACCAGGCAAGAAAAAGCATACGCCAAGCCAAGCCAGAACCGCTGGAAAAAAAGCTTTGAAAAAAATCTCATGGGCTCGTCTTTCAAAACACACCGGCCAAGGCCAGGCAGGTCAAGGTGCAGCATCTACCGACAGGAAAATTCTAGTATTTAAAACCTCCGAAAAACAGTCTTCTGGCAGGATAAAGACGCATCTCGAAAATGAAATGCCAGGTGACCTGGCGCGAAACCATTCAGCGCAGGTCCGTACCCGCTGTGGTCAAAAAATTTCAGCAGATTCATTCAAGGAATTTTGAATTCAATAGATTTCATTTCTGATTGAAGTCCAGAAACTGAACTGATCGAACAGTTTTTCGGGCTGGATACGGATACGAATTTCAAAAATGAAAAAAGCCGTCAGGCGCGAGTCCTGACGGCTTTGATCTTTTGAAGTGGTGGTGGCCGCGGACCCGGGTTCAATTCCTAACAGCTAGGAGCATGCTAACACCCGTTACGACCCTGCGGAAGGTTGCGGAAAGGTGCTGACACCTACCCCTTCACCCTCACCGGCCGCAACTTTCCGCATCTTTCCGATCCGGCCTTTTGGATCGATTCGAGGTCGCATTTCGAACCAAAGCGCTTTATCGATCTGAATGGCTCATTATTTTGCCGAGTACCAATCGCGAGTCTGATTGACGACACGCACCACCAGCAACATCACCGGCACCTCGATCAATACGCCGACCACGGTAGCCAGGGCTGCGCCTGACTGAAAGCCGAAGAGACTGATCGCAGCAGCCACCGCCAGTTCGAAGAAGTTGGACGCACCGATCAGGGCCGAGGGGCAAGCAACTGAATGTTTCTCTCCAAGCTGACGGTTGAGCCAATAAGCCAGCGCCGAGTTGAAGAACACCTGGATCAGGATGGGCACGGCCAGCAAGGCGATGACAAGCGGCTGCTTGAGAATGGCCTCACCTTGAAAAGCAAAGAGCAACACCAGCGTTGCCAGCAGCGCCGTGATCGACCAGGGTCCGATCTTGGCCATCGTCGCGTCAAATACTTCCTGCCCCTTGGCCAATAATGCCTTGCGCCACCACTGAGCAAGCAGCACGGGGATGACGATGTAGAGCACGACCGAGGTCACCAAAGTGGCCCACGGGACGGTGATCGCGGAGATGCCCAGGAGGAACCCCACCAGCGGCGCGAACGCAAACACCATGATCGTGTCGTTGAGCGCGACCTGCGACAGCGTGAACAGCGGGTCGCCATTCGTGAGACGGCTCCAGACAAACACCATCGCCGTACATGGGGCAGCAGCCAGCAGGATCAGGCCAGCGATGTAGCTGTCGAGCTGGTCTGCGGGCAAAAGCGGTGCAAACCAATGGCGGATGAAGAGCCAGCCCAGAAACGCCATTGAAAACGGCTTCACTAGCCAGTTGACGAACAGGGTCACTCCAATGCCGCGCACATGCTGGCGCACCTCACCCAGCGCACCGAAGTCCACCTTCACAAGCATCGGGATGACCATCACCCAGATCAGCAGGCCCACGGGCAGGTTGACCTGAGCAACTTCCATGGCTCCGATGGCCTGAAAGACACCTGGAAAAAACTGCCCAAGCGTAATGCCCAGCAGGATGCACAAGAACACCCACAAGGTCAGGTAACGCTCGAAGAGGCTCATCGGAGCCTGGGCAGCAGCCTTAGCCGTGACTTCACATTGAACGCTCATGCTCAACCCTTGGCCAGATCGCGGGCGGTTTTCTCGATGGTCATCTTGCTCAAGCTGCTAAGGGGCAGATTCACAAAAATGTCCAGACGCTTACGCATCATGTGCAGGGTCTGCTTGAACGCCTCTCGCTTTTTGTCGTCGTCGCCCTCAACCTCGGATGGATCGGCATAACCCCAGTGCGCCGTCGCAGGTTGGCCTGGCCAGAAAGGACAGACGCTGCAGCGCCGCCGCTTCTATGCTGGCGGCATCCACCCGGAAGAAGGCGCGCAGCGCAGCCCGGGTGTCACTGCGGCCAAAGCCGTCGGTGCCCAGCGTGCTGTAGCTGCGTCCATTCGGTACAAACGCCCGGATGCTTTCAGGCACGGCGCGCACATAGTCGCTGGCAGCGATCACCGGCCCTTGCGTCTGCGCCAGCAGCTGGCCGATGTAGGCCTGCGCCTGCGCCATGCCATCGCGCGCCAGCTCGCTCCAGCTGGTGATGCTCAGCACATCCACGCCCACGCCTTGTTCAGACAGGCGCTGTGCGGCCTTGATGACTTCGGTCAGGATGGCCCCCGAACCCAGCAGCGTGACCCGCTGGCTCGACTCGGGACCATACGACGCCAGCTTGTAGCCCCCGCGCAGCACGCCATCTGCCGCACCGGCTGGCAAATCGGGCTGGGCATAGTTCTCGTTCATCAGGGTGACGTAATAGAACACGTCCTGCTGCTCGACCAGCATCTCGCGCATGCCGGCATCCAGGATCACCGCCAGTTCCCCGGCGAACGCCGGGTCGTAGCTCTTGCAGTTCGGGATCGTGGCGGAGATGAGGTGGCTGGAACCATCCTGGTGTTGCAGACCTTCGCCGCCCAGGGTGGTCCTGCCTGACGTGGCCCCCAGCAAAAAGCCGCGCGCCCTTTGGTCGGCTGCCGCCCAGATGGCATCGCCCACCCGCTGGAAACCGAACATCGAGTAGTAAATGTAGAAAGGCAGCATGGCCGTGCCGTGCACGCTGTAGCTGGTCGCGGCAGCGGTCCAGCTGGCAATCGCGCCAGCCTCGCTGATGCCCTCTTCCAGAATCTGGCCGTCCAGCGCTTCGCGGTAGCTCAGGACCGAGCCAATGTCCTCGGGGGCGTATTTCTGCCCTACGCAGCTGTAGATGCCGACCTGCTTGAACAGGTTGGCCATGCCGAAAGTGCGCGCCTCGTCGGCCACGATCGGGACGATGCGCGGGCCCAGCGTACTGTCCTTGAGCAGGTTGCCCAGCACGCGCACAAAAGCCATCGTCGTGCTCATCTCCTTGCCATCGGCCTGCAGCGCGAATTTGGCATAGGCATCGATCGGCGGCACCGGCACCACATCGCAACGGGTCTCGCGGCGCGGCATGGCGCCGCCCAGGCGGGCGCGGTGCTCGCGCAGGTAGGTCATCTCCGGGCTGTCTTCGGCCGGTTTGTAGAACGCCATGGCTTTGGCCTGCTCGTCGGTCAGCGGCAGGTTGAAGCGGTTGCGGTAGCCTTCGCGCCGTCGCTGCTGCCACATCAATATGATCGTATCCTACAGAATGTGTTGCAAGAACCTTAATGCTCGGAGACAGTCTACCAATGAGATCTCTATCGAGTTTATCGTCAGGCATAACTAAGACCGCATCAAACCCGGAAGATTTTTCCACCAATCGAACCCCAATTGGATCTGTCTCACGCCAAAACTGCACATCGAATTCATCAATAGCACGATCGACAACAGCATCCGTTGGAATACCAGTCACCAACAACCTGCAACGCCGATTAGCGTTGGTCACAGTTTTCGAATTCATTTCAATATCTCTCATAGTCTTTGAGGGCGTTGTTGCACAAAGGCCCGGGCGAACGCAGTAACCCCAACCCCAGACGGACTTAGGCCACGGCCACCGTCACCGGGCGTCCGAGTTGGCTGAACCGTTTGAGCAGGGCCACACGGATGTGCAACTCCGTCACCTGACGCTCAAACGTCCTGGCCATCACCCGCTCGCCCAGCCGCTTGAAGCAGTTCATCTTCGTCTCCACCAGGCTGCGCCGGTGGTAACCAATCCACTTCTTCCAGATTCGTCGTCCCAGCCGTTGGCACGCTCGCAAGGCTTCGTTGCGTGAAGCGGCCCCCGTCTGGTTGTTCTTCCACGCCCGGGCGTTCTTGCGTGGGGGAATGATGGCCTGGGCGTTGCGTCTGGCTATCGCCGCATGACACGCCTTGGTGTCGTAGGCTCCGTCACCGCCCACGCTGGCAATCGGCTCATCTGCGGGTATCTGGCTGAGCAGTTCAGGCAGCATGGGTGCGTCACCCGTGCCGTTGTCGGTGACTTCGATGGCCCGGATATCCAGTGTGTGGGCATCAATGGCCAGGTGCACCTTGCGCCACTGGCGCCGATAGTCCGCCCCATGCTTCTTGCGCTTGCATTCACCTTCACCCAGGAACTTGATGCCGGTGCTGTCGACCAACAGGTCCAACGCGGTGGTGCTCGGTCGGTAGGGCAGCTTGACGCTCAGGTGCTTCTGACGTCGGCACACGGTGCTGAAGTCCGGCACCTTCCAGTCCAGACCGGCCAGTCGCAGCAGGCTTTCAACCATTCCCAGGCTCTGGCGCAGGGGCAAGCTGAAGAGGCTCTTGATGCTCAGGCAGAACTGGATGGCGGCATCGGAGAAGATGGGTTGGCGACCCCGCTTGCCGGTGGCTGGGGCGTACCACTGCATGCCTTTGTCCAACCAGACCGTCAGTGACCCGCGTGCCTTGAGTGAGGCGTTGTAGCTGGCCCAGTTCGTCGTCTTGTACTTGCCCCTGGGGCGCTTGCTCTCACTCATGCTGCGAGCCTAGCAGCTGATTGGGGTGGATTTGTGCAACAGAGCCATTTGGATGCCTTGTTCAGCGTAGCCCTAGGACGGTGAGCATCTGGCGGCGGTTGGGGCGTAGCTGGGAATTGGCGTTCATCTGTTTTGTCTCCATGTCGTAAGTGTTGGCTGTCACGGGAGGAATGCACCTGGCAGCCCTTGCGGGTCCGGGACACCGGCTTTCCACCGACGTCCCCCAGCCGCTGCCCCGGCTGGCATTGCGCGGGCTCAGCCCTGGAAGTAGGCGGCCTTCACGTTGGTGAAGAACTCCAGGTTGCTGTGGCCGATTGAGTAGGCGCCCAGGCCGGAACCCTTCACGCCGCCGAAGGGCATGTGCGCCTCGCTGTTGGTGCCGTGGTTCACGTGCACCATGCCGCTCTCGCTCTCGCGCACGAAGCGCAGCGCCTCGTCGACGTCGCGGGTGAAGATGGAGGCGGCGAGGCCGTATTCGACGGAGTTCGCGACTTCGATCGCCTGGTTCGCGTCGCGTACGGCGATCAGCGACAGCACGGGTCCGAACACCTCCTGCTTCGCCAGTACGTTCTCTGGCGACACGTTCTCGATCAGCGCGGGTTCCAGGAAGTTACCGCGGGCCAGCTCGCCGTCTTCCAGCACGCGGCCGCCGAAGCGGATGCGCGCGCCCTGGTCGAGGCCCATGGCCAGATTGCGCAGCACCGAGGCGCGATGCTGGTCACTGACCAGCGGGCCCATCTTGCTGGTGGGGTCCCATGCCGGCCCGACCTTGATCGCCGCGAGTTCACCGACGAGCGCCTCACTCAGTTCAGCCGCCAGCGATTGCAGCACGATCACGCGGCTGACTGCGGTGCAGCGCTGACCGGTGGTGGTGAAGGCGGCCTGGGCGATCTGCTTCGCGATGTTCGCCGCGTCGGTGTAGCTCAGGACGACCGCCGGGTTCTTGCCGCCCATCTCGAGCTGGGTGCGCACCATGCGCCGGCCGGCTTGCGCGTTGATGTCGCCGCCGGTCTTAGTGGAGCCGGTGAAGCTGATGGCGCGCACCAGCGGATGCTTGACCAGCGCCTCACCGACGCCGCGGCCGGAACCGAGCACCAGATTGATCACGCCCTTGGGCACGCCGGCTTCCTTGAACAGTTCCACCAGCTTCACCGAGCACCAGGGCGTGAAGTTGGAGGGCTTCATCACCGTGGTGCAACCGTAGGCGAGCGCCGGGCCGATCTTGCGTACCGGCGTCAGGACCGGGAAATTCCAGGGCGCGATCGAGGCGATCACACCCACCGGCTCGCGGAAGGTCATCGCCAGGCCGTTGCGCTTCTCGCTGGGCAGCGTCCAGCCTTCCATGCGGCTCGCTTCGCCAGCGGCAAAGCGCAGTTCCTTCACCGCCCGGCCGACCTCGCCGCGCGACTCGGCCAGGATCTTGCCTTGTTCGGCCGAAACTAGGAAGGCGAATTCCTCGGCCCGCTTTTCGATCAGTTCGGCCGCGCGGAATAGGATGGCGCCGCGCTCCGGGCCGGGCACCTCGCGCCACGCCTTCCAGGCGCGATGCGAGGAGCTGACGGCGCGATCCGCGTCTTCCGCGGTGCCTTCGGCGAAGTGGCCGAGGACCTGGTCGCGCCGCGCGGGGTTCGTGATGGCCACGGCGTCGGGGCCGGCCTGCTCCCACTCCCCGTCGATGTAGTTGCCGTAGCGGCCGCCGATGTTCTGGCCGAGCCAGGTCTGCATGTCCATGGGTCTGTCTCTCTTGGTGGTGTCGTGTTTACAGCTTGGCGCGCAGCAGCGCCTTCATGTCTTCGAGCGTCGGCTTGCGCGGATTCACCGCGACGTTGCCGGACAGCATGGCTTCGGCGGCCACGTCGTGCAGGTCGGCCTCCGTCATGTGGAAGTCGCCCAGCTTCGCGGTGATGCCGATGTCGGCCTGCAGCTGCTCGATCGCGATCACCGAACGCTCCGCCGCCTCGCGCAGGCTGAGGCCGTCGGTGCGCTCGCCGAAGATCTGCGCGATGCGTGCGAACTTCGCCAGGTTGCCCGGGAGGTTGAAGCGCATCACCGCCGGCAGCATGATCGCGTTCGCCAGGCCGTGCGGGATGTGGAAGCGCGAGCCGAGCGGCATGGCAAAGGCGTGCGCCAGGCCCAGGCGGGTGCTGTTGAACGCCATCGCCGCGATGGTGCTGGCCAGCAGCATGTCGGCGCGGGCTTCCTTGTTGCCCGGCTGGGCGACCGCCAGGCGCAGGCTGCGCGCGATCAGGGCCATGGACTGCTCGGACATCGCCTCGGAGATCGGCTGGGTGGCCGTGTTCACGTACGACTCCAGCGCGTGCGTCAGCGCGTCGATGCCGGTGGCGGCCGTGATGGCCGGCGGCAGGGACATGGTCAGCTCGGGATCGAGCAGGGCGATGCGGGCGCAGTTCAGGACGCTGCCGACGCCGAACTTGGTCTTCTGCTCCTTGTCCGACAGCACGGACCAGATCGTCAGCTCGCTGCCGGTGCCGGAGGTCGTGGGGATGGCGATCACGGGGGCGCCGGGCTGACCGATCTTGCCCATGCCGTTGTAGTCGCGGATGTTGCCGGGGTTGGTCAGCATCACGCCGATCACCTTCGCCACGTCCATCGCGCTGCCGCCGCCGATGCCGACGATGACGTCGCACTCCTTCGACCGGGCGAGCTGCACGCCGGCATCCACGGAGCGGGCGTCCGGGTCGCTCTCGACGTCGGTGAAGATGGTGACGGGGAACGCGCCACCGAGCGCGGAGACCACCCGTTCGACCAGGCCGGCCTTGGCGACGCCGGGATCGCCGACCACCAGGACCCGCCGGCCGCCGACGCTCTTCACGAGCTCGGGCAGGCGCGCCAGCGCACCCCAGCCGAATTCGATCGCCGTGGGGTTGTGGTAGCTGAAGGAGGTGATGGAGGAGGTGATGGAGGAGGTCATGCTTGTCTCGGTTGCCTTGTTCGATCGGGTTGCTGGCTGCCGCTTGCACGGCAACGCGGGGGCCAGTGTCCCGCGGGGCCACCATATCCGTCCAATACATAATTGGGCCTCCATTGATACTTGCGCGGCATCAGGAATGATCGACCTCCGGCACTTCCGCTATTTCCAGGCCGTGGCCCAGGAGCTCCACTTCGGGCGGGCCGCGGCCCGCCTGTGCATCGTGCAGCCGGCGCTGTCGCGCCAGATCCAGCAGCTGGAAGGGGAAATCGGCACGCCCCTGCTGCGGCGAACGCAGCGGCGGGTGGAACTGCTCCCCGCCGGCCAGCTGTTCCTGGAGCGCAGCAACCTCATCCTCGAGGAGGTGGAACGCGCCGCGATCGACGCGCGGCGCACCGGCGCCGGCGAGTGCGGGCGCCTGTCCGTGGGCTTCATCCACTCCGCGACCTACGGGCTGCTGCCCTCCATCATCGAGCGCTTCCTCCACCTGTATCCGGACATCGAGCTGGAACTGCACGAGATGCCGATCACCGAGCAGCACGTGGCGCTGACGCGCGGCGTGATCGACGTCGGCGTGCTGCGGCCGCAGCCGGCGCCCTCCGAAGTCCAGGTGCAGGCGGTGCTGGAGGACCCGTTCCTGGTGGCGGTCCCGCACAAGCACCGGCTGGCGCGGCGCAAGGCCGTGCGCCTGAAGGAGCTCGAGGGCGAACCGATGGTGATGTTCCCGCGCCGCGGCAGCCCGCTGTTCCACTCGCGCATCGTGGCCATGTGCGAGCGCGCCGGCTTCACCCCGCGGGTGGTGCAGCAAGCCACCCAGATCCATACGGTGGCCGGGCTGGTCGGGGCCGGCATCGGGCTGGCGATCATCCCCGGGACGGCGCGCAACCTGCAGTCGCGGGGCGTTCACTTCCTCGAGATCGTCGACGCGCCCGAGCCGGTGCACGTGGCGCTGGGATGGCTGCGGTCCAAGGAAGACATGCCGGCGGTCCGCTCGTTCCGGCAGGTCACCTTGCTGGTCGCGCAGCAGCTCGGTGCGGGCCGGCGCGTGACGCGGGCGCCGCGCGAGGACTGCGGGTCAGTTGCGCGGGAAGCCGGCCGTTGAGGTTCGTGTAGGCGTTCGGGCAGGTGTTGACGGTGATCGAGCCGCCAGCGCTTGTCAGGGTCGTGAAGCGGGCCGGGTTGGGAGATGCCATCAGCGCCCACACGTCGACAACATCTCCAGCGTCAGACGTCGCTGGTTGCGCTGGCGGCGCAGGAAGGCGGGAATCAAAGTGTCCATGGGCGAAGCGTAGCGCAACGACGGAAGAATTACTCATACGATCGTGTGAATTCGTGCCCTTCGAGGTCCTGATTCTTGGATTTCAAGGGCTTCAAGCATTCCTGAGTAGTAGTACTCGCTCTGCTTCGCGGCGGCTGACCAGTCCGGGCAAAATCTTGCCCGCACCGCGAACCCACCGTCGCAACTCGTGTGCGGCAGCAGCCCAATCCCGCTGATTGATTCTTCGCCGCAAGGTCGAAGTCTGCAGCCGCCCGGCACCGAGGTTGAATGTGAAGTCCACGATGGCTGCGAGCCGCCCCTCTGACTCAGTGGCCAACACAGGGCAGTAGCGCAGCGTCGCCGCCAGTGCCGTCTGTAAATCGCGCGCCAGATAAACCTCGGCTTCGACCTCCGTAATCGGTGGGTGTTTCGGGTCACACAGATGGCCGTAGCCAATCGTCCAGTAGCCTGCCGGGCAGACGTAGGGATAAGCACGGCCAAGATCGTGCTTGGGAACCCGATGGAAACCTTCGAACCTCTTAGCCAGGTCAATGGCAGCCTGAGGAACCGCACTCATGACCGCACACGCTCAAAGACGCGACCGAGGAACCAGAAATTGAGGACGCCAGCCCAAAGAGCCTGGTCAGCCTCAGTCCAGGCATGCAGGATAGCCTCGCCCCAACCTGCGCCAGCAGTCACCGCGGCGGCAAAGGCTGCCGTCTTAGCAGCGCAATACAGGCCCATGAACCAATAGGTGATCACTGGACGCACGCTGGCGGAGAGTGCATCGGCCCACCTGACACCTGACCGGTGCCCTTGGGCTGCTACCGCTTCCTTCAAAGCATCGATAGCGCCGGTGTTCCAGGCCGCGTCAGCCGCCGCACCGATCTCAGCCATACGCTGGGCGCCACGGAGTTTCTCGAACTCAAGCGCCTTGTCTTGCATTGCAAGTTCATGACCACGCTCTCCCTTGCGGTCAAGCCACTTGAGGATTTCCGGAGCCAGACGAAATGCACCGCCCAGAAGGCCTCCAAGAAGGGTCTCGATCATTGGGCGCCTCCCATCAACTTAAGCTTGATGGCGGCGCCGACCAACAGCGCTGCCAGGATGCCAGTTGTGGCGACCTTGATGGTCGTTTGCCAAGCGGTCCTACGGGCATCACGCCACGCTTCGAGAAGATCGCGAAGCTCCCTGATATCCCGCGCTGCACTCCCGTTTTCAAGACCTAGGTGCGCGAGACATCGCTCAGCTCCGCGTTCAGCAGCACGAGTCAGTAGCTCGTCGAGGTCCTCCTGGCGCATGCTGAGGACCGAGGGGTTCTGGGTGTCATCGGTCATGGTCGTCTCCAAATAGAAAAAGCCCGCTCTGGTAGGAGCCAGGCGGGCCAAACAAAACGGTATCTAATTAAGCGGCTACAACTCGGATCGGAAACAGCCGAGCAGGATGATTGATAGCTTCCACTCGAACGGCACGCAGTTGACCAAAAATGTCTTTTCGATCATCACGCTGCGGTCCGTCGATATGGATCGGTACCAAGCCGGTCAGAAACTCGACGCCTGCTGCAAAAATAGGTACAGCGTCCGAGAACGCGTTGTCGCAGGATCGGTCCCACAAGGGTCCTTCCAGGAACATGCAGGAGCCTTGGCAAATCTGCAGCATTGGGCAGTTCGGGCAGTCGTCTCGCAGAGTCTGAATGGCGGGACGCGACCCAAAGTCGTCATTGAATTGAACCGAAGCAGTCATCCTTTGTGCGAAAACACACAAAACGACAAGCCAAAAATCATTTAGGCAAGCAAATAACTTGGCTTGTCTGTGTGATGCCTAACATTTGTATCCAGCTCAATATTCGCGAAGTTTTCGGATAATTTTCGCCTCTAGATACCATCGGCCAGCTTATGATTTAAGGCTAGCCCGTTCGCCCATGTCTTGCAGTTGGAGGCCATGCGAGCAACAACTTAAGGCCCTATGCCGCACCCCAAAGCCAACGCCATCCTTTCCCAACTGTCTAGCGAAGAATTCCAGTTTCTCTTACCCCACCTGAAAATGGTTAGCCTTAAGAAGGGTGAAGTTCTTTTTGAGCCGGGCCGCGCTATCGATCATTACTATTTTCCCCTCACTTGTACCCTTGAATTGGCAGTGGACTTAGCAGACGGCAATGTCGGCTCCACCACCGTCATCAACATGAACGGGATCTATCCGCTACACCTAATCGGCTCGACCCCAAGTCACAACCGAGCGACGGTCAGCAGCCCAGGCCTTTGCTACCGGGTGCCTGCCTGGGTGATCCATGAGGAACTGAGGCGCAGCCAGAGCCTGTTGTGGCTGCTGCTCAGAGAGGCCGTAAAACTTTTTGAACTGGCTTCGGTGGAGTCAGTATGCCTGCGCCATCACAGCCTAGAACAAATCACCTCAAAATTGATCTTACTGAGCATGGACAACCTCGGGTCATCGGTTATCTCATTCACGCAGCAAGAGATGGCCAACTCATTAGGGGTCAGGCGTGAGGGGGTTACTATCGCGCTTAGAAAGTTCAAGAAAAGCCTGTTAATTGCTACCCATCGTGGGGGCTTGAAGGTTCTGGACCGGGTTGGACTGGAGCGCTGCTCATGCGATTGCTATAAGACCCTGCGCGATTTGAGACACACTACACATACCGCAACAAAATTGGTGCCCAATGGCCGATAACCTTCAACAACTGTCTGCCGAGATGGCGCGCATCAGGGAAGAATTCGAGGACCTAAAAAAGAGCAACCTCGAAATGAATGCTCGCTATGCCACGACCCTTGGCGTTCTCCGGGATTTAACCTCTCACACCACCGAATCGGCGGAGCAAGCGGCCAAGGCTGCTCAGTTTGCCTTCGAGTCTTCTAAGCAATCTCTGGCAGCTGCGCGACAGGCTGCTGCTGTATCTGTTATCGAGGCAGCTCAGGCAGCCTCAGAGGCGGCCAAAGCTGCAGCCCATTCGGCAACGCAAAGTGCAGCTGCAGCAGCTTCTGCTGCTGCAGCTGCTGCTCTGGCGGTTTCTCATCATGCTGAGGGCGCATCTGCGCACTCGTCGTCGTTAGCGGCCGAGGCCTCCAAAAAAGCAGCCGCTTTTGCCGCTCAGGCGGTCGAATTGTCCAACAAGGCGGCCGAATTTGCTAAGGCGCCACACAAGTAGGCAATCTGGTGTCCCACGATAGTTCATTGCGATATTTCTGAGGCAAGCAATCGGTCCATGTTGACTGCAAACGGCTGGTATCGGGATGGACCATGACCGACCGCTTTTGGCCGGCTCCTGCCTTTCTCAGTCCACCACATCCGAAACCGCTTGGTTGTGATTTTTGGTCACCTACCAATGCCGCAAATAAACCGATCGATTCGTCCACTCGTAAGTTGTTGATCTTCTTGGCCATAGACAAAGAGCCTTGTGGACTTCGGCCCATTTCCGGGCGCCTGGGGTACTGAGAGAAATGGCCGGAAGAGAGAGAATCAGGCGCAGAACCGGTCTGACCGCGCAGAGGGCGAAGTCCGCAAGTTTCCGCACGAACCCGCAACAACACGGGGCAACACGCGCTAACGGACGAAAAAAATCCCCAACTCAGACGAGTTGGGGATTGTGTATTGGTGGAGATAGGTGGATTTGAACCACCGACCTCGGGGTTATGAATCCCGCGCTCTCACCAACTGAGCTATATCTCCTGAGGTCGCCGACATCGGGCAAGACCCGAAATTCGGTAAGCTGTGCATTATAGCCTGTTTGGACAAAGGTACGCTGCCATGCAAAACACCACCGGAAAATTCCTGGGCGCCTGCCTGCTTTGGCTGTCGTTGCTGGCCGGAGCTTGGGCGCAGCATCCTCCAGTGGTCCCGCTGAGGGATCTGCCCGATGCGCTCAAGCAGCAGTGGCAGCAGGCGCGCCCGGAAATGAACAGCAACAGCCGCTGCGCTGCCGCCTATGACTCCCACAGCGACCACGAACGCATGACGCTCAAGTGCTCCATTTACATCAAGCTCGCTGCCGAAGGCGCCCGCCGGGCCATGCGCTACTGCGAAGAAGATCGCGAGAAAAAGCGCATCCACGCCCCCTGCCGCCTCGTCCAGGAATGAGGGTTCAGCTGGCGTAACGCAGTCGCAGTTCCCGCTTGAGCAGTTTGCCGCTGGGGTTCTTGGGCAGCGCCTCTGTGAACACCACCCGCTTGGGCGCCTTGAATCCTGCCATGTGCTGCGTGCAGTGCGCGATCACCGTGGCTTCGTCCAGCGTCTGTCCCACCTTGACCACGATCACCGCCGTCACCGCCTCCACCCATTTGGCATCGGGCAGGCCGATCACGGCGACCTCGCTGACCTGGGGCAGGCGGTAAATCATTTCCTCGACTTCGCGGCTGGCCACGTTTTCGCCGCCGGTCTTGATCATGTCCTTCTTGCGGTCGACCACCGTGATGTAGCCCTCCTCGTCGATGGTCGCCAGGTCACCGCTGTGGAACCAGTCGCCCTCGAATGCGGCTTTGGTTCGTTCATCGTCATGGAAGTAGCCCAGCATCAAGTGCGGCGAACGGTGCACGATCTCGCCGACCTCGCCCGGTTTCACGTCCCGCATCTGGTCGTCCACAACACGGGTCTCGACGTTGCGCACCGCCTTGCCGCACGAGCCCGGTTTGCGCAGCTGGTCCTCGGGGCCCAGCATGGTGGCCAGTGGCGCGATCTCGGTCTGGCCGTACAGGTTCCACAGGCGCACCTTGGGCAGCCGCGTGGCGATTTCCTTCATCACCTCAACCGGCATGATGGACGCGCCGTAATAGCCCTTGGCCAGCCTGGAGAGCTTGGCCGGGTCGAACAGCGGTGAGCGCAGCAAGGCAATCCACACCGTGGGCGGCGCAAAGAAGCTGCTGATGCCGAATTTCTCGATCATGGGCAGCAGGTTGTCGGGCGTGGGTTTGGCGGTGATGACGTTGGTGCTGCCCATGTAGATGGCCGGGCCAAAGAACACATCGAGCTGGGCGCAGTGGTAGAGCGGCAGCGCATGCAGGGCCACGTCCTGCTCGGCGATTTCGGCATCGATCACGCAGCTGACGTACTGCCACAGCACCGCATCGTGGGTGAGCATGGCGCCCTTGGGGCTGGATTCGGTGCCGCTGGTGTAGACGATCTGCGCCACATCGGTGCTGGTCATCTGCAAATCGGGCAAGGCATCCTGGCAAGCCGCCAGCGCATCAAAGCTGTGCATGCCCGCCACGGGCTGGCTCGGGTCTTCGGAGGGCAGCCAGATGAACTGCTGCACCTGCGTGTCGAGTTGGGCAGCGGCCTGCGCCAGCTCGGCCAGGCCGCTGTCGGTGGCCAGCGTTCTGGCGCCCGCATGGCGCAGGATGTAGGCCACCTCGTCGGCCTTGAGCATGAAATTGATAGGCACCATGACCGCGCCCCGGCGGGCCAGCGCAAAGCGCAGCGCGGCAAAGCCGTGCGAGTTGCGTGCCAGCACCGCCACCTTGTCGCCCTCGGCCACGCCGATGGAGGCCAGACCGGCCGCCAGCCGCGTGACCAGCGCGTCGAATTCGGCGTAGGTCCAGATGGTGTCGCCGCAGACGATGCCGGTCTTGGCAGGCAAGCGCTGTGCGGTACGGCGCAAGGCGTCGGCAATGGTCTGGCGGCGCACCGCCGGGGCGATCGTGTGCGACATGGTCTTTGGCTCCTCGTCTTTATGATTGGACGATTGGAAACCCAAGACGAGAGACCGACAAGTGGCACTCCCCCCAGCCTCCCCCCGAAAACTGTCACATACGCGAACTGTGGTGTACCGCGGCTATGACCGCGAGGATGGCCTGTGGGACATCGAGGCCGAACTCACCGACGTGAAGCCCTACACCTTCCGGGTGCCCAACGAACGCCCTTTTCCCGCCCACGAAGCCATCCACCACCTGTCGATCCGCGTGACCCTGGACGACGACATGGTGATCCACGACATCGTGACGTCCATGGACAGCATCCCGCATGCCGAGTGCAGCTCAGCCCCTCTCAACATGCACAAATTCAAGGGGCTGCGCATGGGCGGGGGTTGGCGCAAGCTCATCAACGAGCACATTGGCGGCACTGCCGGATGCACCCACCTGCGCGAAATGCTGTTCAACATGGCCACCGCCGCCTTCCAGACGCTGCCTTCTGGCCAGTGGCTGCGGCGCGAACAAAGCGGCAAAGCCCATCCGCCCATGCAGGAGCCGGCGTTCTTTCTGAACCAGTGCCACAGCTGGGCTTACGACAGCCCCACAGTGCAACGCAGCTACCCCATGTTCTACAGGCCCAAGGCCACGGAACCTGCCACCGGCGATAATTGAGGCTTGGCGGGAAGGCGTGGCCCTTCCCTTTTCACTTTCAGCCTCTGGATCTACACCATGAACCGCTGCACCACCGCCCCCGAGGGCACGGACACACCTGCGCCCACCAAAAAAGTCTTCATCAAAACCTTCGGCTGCCAGATGAACGAGTACGACTCGGACAAGATGGCCGACGTCATGAAAGCCGCCGAAGGCTACGTGCCCACCGACGACCCCGAACAGGCCGACCTGATCCTGTTCAACACCTGCTCGGTGCGCGAAAAAGCCCAGGAAAAAGTCTTCTCCGACCTCGGTCGCGTGCAGCACCTCAAGGCCAAGGGCGTGCTGATCGGGGTGGGCGGCTGCGTGGCCAGCCAGGAAGGCGAAGAGATCATCAAGCGCGCGCCCTATGTGGACGTGGTGTTCGGCCCGCAGACCCTGCACCGCCTGCCCGAGCTGCTGGCCGAGCGTGAACGCAAGGCGCGTCCGCAAGTGGACATCCGCTTTCCCGAAATCGAAAAGTTCGACCACCTGCCGCCCGCCAAGGTCGAGGGTGCGAGCGCCTTCGTCTCGATCATGGAAGGCTGCAGCAAGTACTGCAGCTACTGCGTGGTACCCTACACCCGCGGCGAGGAATTCTCGCGCCCATTTGAAGACGTGCTGGTCGAGATCGCCGGTCTGGCCGAACAGGGCGTCAAGGAAGTCACGCTGCTGGGCCAGAACGTGAACGCCTACCGCGGCCCCATGGGCACGTCCGGCGAGATCGCCGATTTTGCGACGCTGATCGAGTACGTGGCCGATATTCCGGGCATCGAGCGCATCCGCTACACCACCAGCCACCCCAACGAATTCACCCAGCGCCTGATCGACGTGTACGCCAGGGTGCCCAAGCTGGTCAGCCACCTGCACCTGCCGGTGCAGCATGGCTCCGACCGCATCCTGATGGCTATGAAGCGCGGCTACACCGCGATGGAATACAAGAGCACCATCCGCAAGCTGCGCGCCATCCGCCCCGACATCGCCATGAGCAGCGACTTCATCGTCGGCTTCCCCGGAGAGACCGAAGAAGACTTCGGCAAGATGATGAAGCTCATCGAGGACGTGGGCTACGACACCAGCTTCTCCTTCATTTTCAGCCCGCGCCCCGGCACCCCGGCGGCCAACCTGCACGACGACACACCGCACGAGGTCAAACTCAAGCGTCTGCAGCACCTGCAGGCCACCATCGAGGCGAACGTGCAGCGCATCAGCGACAGCCGCGTGGGCACGGTGCAGCGCATCCTGGTCGAACGCCCGGCCCGCAAGGACCCGAGCGACCTGGCGGGCCGCACCGAGTGCAACCGCGTGGTCAACTTCCCTGGTGGGCCGAACATGGACCGGCTGATCGGCCAGATGGTCGATGTGCGCATCACCCAGGCTTACCCACACTCGCTGCGCGGCGAGCTGGTGATCCAGGACTGAGCGCTTTCAGGAATCGCGCCCGACCTCGCGGATGTAGCGGCGGTAGTCACCGTGCGTGATCGGCGTGAGGCCGTCGACCGGCCGGTTATAGACATAGGTCCAGACCTGCTGCCCGGCCAGAGCGCCGTCCCGCACCTGCACCCGCTCGCGCCAGTACTGCGAGGCGGCGCGGTCGCCGGCCACCATGTCTTCGACCGCATCGAGCCGGGCCAGCTGGGCATCGCTTACGCGGTACACCTCGCCGCTCACCAGGCCGTCGCCATGCAGCAGCCCGGGGTAACGCCCCACATCCACCAGCCACCCTGGCACACGCGCAGGCCCCAGGTGCTCGGCGCCGTGCATCTCGGCTTCCAGCCGCAAACCGGGCATCAGGGTGCCGTAAATGAACAAATCGTGCATCGCCAATTCCTCCAGGACAATGCGATGCAACGATTGTGCCCACCCCCATGAAGCCGCCCGCCATGACCGACCGCTACCGCCTCACCTTTGTCTGCATGGGCAACATCTGCCGCAGCCCCACTGCCGATGGCGTCATGCGCCACAAGGTGGCCGAGAGGAACTGGCAACACTGGATCGAGGTCGATTCGGCGGGCACCCACGCTTACCACGTCGGCGAGGCACCGGACCGGCGCAGCCAGCAGCATGCGCAGCAAAGGGGCTACGACCTGTCCATGCTGCGCGCGCGGCAGCTGGTGGCGCAGGACTTTGAAATCTCCGATCTGGTGCTGGTCATGGACTGGGACAACCTGGCGTTGGTCGAGCAGCTCTGCCCGGAGCACCTGCGCCCCAAATTGCGGCGCCTGACCGAGTTCTGCATGCACCACGACAGTCCGGTGGTGCCCGACCCGTACTACGGTGGTGCACAAGGCTTCGAGCAGGTGCTCGATCTGGTGGAAGACGCCTGCGAGGGCCTGCTGACCCACATTGCTGGCCTGCCGAAAAAACAGGCACCGCGCTGAAAGCCTTGCCGGACAAGGCTTGCGACACTTATTCCGTCAGTTATCCACAAAGTGAACCACAGGCGCTGGGGATGAAGCCCATTCACCAGAGGTGAGTGACCACTGTCAGCGCGGCATACCGGGGAAGCCACCCCCGCCCATCAGCCCCTTCATGGCACCCATGCGCTTCATCATTTTCATGATACCGCCGCCCTGCATCTTCTTCATCATGTCCTGCATCTGCTCGAATTCCTTGAGCAGGCGGTTGACGTCCTGCACCTGAACGCCGGCACCGGCAGCGATGCGGCGCTTGCGCGTGGCCTTGATGATCTCGGGCTTGCTGCGCTCTTTGAGCGTCATGCTGTGGATGATGCCCTGCTTGCGGGCGATGTCCTTTTCGATCTTGCCCATGTCCATCTCGCCGGCCTTGGCCGTGAGCTGGCTGGGCAGCTTGTCCATCAGACTGGAGAGCCCCCCCATCTGCTTCATCTGCTGGATCTGCGCAAGGAAATCGTTCAGGTCAAAACCGCCACCGCCCTTGACCTTGGCGGCCAGCTTCTGCGCGGCCTCCATGTCCACGCCAGCGGCCACCTGTTCGACCAGGGCCACGATGTCGCCCATGCCCAAGATGCGGCCCGCATGGCGCTCGGCGTCGAACACCTCCAGGCCGTCGATCTTTTCGCTCGTGCCCGCAAACTTGATCGGCGCACCCGTGATCTGGCGCACCGATAGCGCCGCACCGCCACGCGAGTCGCCGTCGAGCTTGGTCAGCACGATGCCTGTGAGCGGCAGCGCTTCGCCGAAGGCCTTGGCGGTGTTGGCGGCGTCCTGGCCCTGCATGGCGTCGACCACGAACAGGGTTTCGACCGGCTTGAGCTCGGCGTGCAGCCCCTTGATCTCGGCCATCTGCGCTTCGTCGATCGCCAGGCGGCCGGCCGTGTCCACCAGCAGCACGTCGAAGTAGTGCTTGCGCGCGTAGTCGATGGCGGCGCGGGCAATATCGATCGGCTTCTGGTCCGGCGTGCTGGGGAACCATTCGGCCCCGGCTTGCGCGGTCACGGTTTTCAGCTGCTCGATGGCGGCGGGGCGGTAGACGTCGCCCGACACGGTCAGCACCTTCTTCTTTCGCTTTTCGATCAGATGCTTAGCCAGCTTGGCGGTGGTGGTGGTTTTACCCGCCCCCTGCAGACCGGCCATCAGGATCACGGCGGGAGGCTGCGCGGCCAGATTGATGTCGGCCACGCCTTCGCCCATGGTGGCGGCGAGCTCCTTGTTGACGATGCCCACCAGCGCCTGGCCGGGCTTGAGCGAGCCCATGACCTCCTGTCCAAGCGCTTTGTCTTTGACGCGGGCAATGAAGTCGCGCACCACG
>Ga0255196_1000020_pt1 | contig 63470 bp, 57 predicted proteins | sample Miss_Law_RepA_8h_FD_183637 | JGI IMG/M metagenome (GOLD analysis project Ga0255196, IMG submission 183637) | Freshwater microbial communities from Mississippi River, Louisiana, United States - Miss_Law_RepA_8h | ecosystem: Environmental > Aquatic > Freshwater > River | place: USA: Louisiana... | reverse complement strand
TAATGGCGCGTCCCGACACCCCTTTGACCGAAGGTGCCGAGGTGGGCCTGTTCCCGCCCGTGACCGGGGGCTGAAGCCATGGCCCGCGTGCGCATCCAGACAGAAGACTTCGACGTGGGCGCCGAGCTCGTCAGTCTGCGCGCGGGCGACCAGCGCGTGGGCGCGGTCTGCAGCTTTGTCGGCACCGTGCGCGACACCCGCGCCATCACCGGCGTGGCCGCAGACGAAATCCGCTCCATGGAGCTCGAGCATTACCCGGGCATGACCGAAAAAGCCATCGAGGCCATGATCGACGAGGCCCACCAGCGCTTTGATTTCTACGAAGCCCGCGTCATCCACCGCATTGGCCTGCTCCAGCCCGCCGACCAGATCGTGTTCGTGGCCGTGACCTCTGCGCACCGCGGCGAGAGTTTCAAGGCCTGCGAGTTCCTGATGGACTACCTCAAGACGCAGGCGCCGTTCTGGAAGAAAGAGCAGACCCCGCAGGGCGCCCAGTGGGTGGATGCGCGGGTCAGCGACGACGCGGCGCTGGCGCGCTGGGGCATCGACGCGAACAACGCCTGAACAGGAAACGTTGCAGGAGCGCGCCCCTGCGCGCGAACAGTCCTCGGCCGCGGGGGCAGCCTTCCACGGAGGCATGAAACATGGTGGGCGCGTGCCTTTGGCCGCAGCAGACCCGCTGGGCCTCAGTGTCGGTAACCTGTGGCGGGCACCTCGACGGACGGCATGGGCTCAGGATGGGCGGCCGCAGTCTGCCATGCGGCTTTGTCGATGGCCTGCCCGATCAGGTGGATCAGGCCATGCACCAGCGCCGGCTGCAGGTTGAGCTGGCAGGTCTGGGCCAGTCCCCCGGGGGCCCCCTTGTCCTGCAGCGTGACCTGTACCCCCGAGCTCTGGAAACTCAGCTGCACATCGGTCACCAGCATGGGCTCGTCGCCCAGCGGCAGCTGCTGGGCCTGCTCGGTGTAGGGTGTCTTGAAGTCGGCCTGCTGCAAAAAGGCGTCCCGCTTCAGGTCGGTGAGAATCTGTTGTGAGGTGGGATCGGGCGCCACCATCTGGGGCTGGGTCGATTCCATGCGTCCCAAGGCCTGTTGCAGGGCGGGCAGCAGGCGCAGCGTCAGGCGCCGGGTCAGCCAGAAACGGAACTCTTCGGCCGTCTGCGTGTTCACGCGCAACAGCAGCCGGTCCTGGCGGTCGTTGTGGCTGACATTGAGCTGGTGGATGTTCATTTATTGATTTTAGGCAAGCACCGATGGCGGCACAGCCCTTGAAATCGGGGCAGGCAGCCCAAGGTGTCCGCCAAGGAGAAATTCCATGCGCATTGACAAACTCACCACCAAATTCCAGGAAGCCCTGGCCGACGCCCAGAGTCTGGCCTTGGGCAACGACCACGCCTACATCGAACCGGTGCATGTGTTGGCCGCCATGCTGCGCCAGCAGGACGGCCCGGGGGCCTTGCTGCAGCGTGCTGGCGTGCAGGTGCCCGCGTTGTCGCAGGCCGCCGAGGCCGCCGTCAAGCGCCTGCCGCAGGTCAGCGGGCAGGAGCAGGTGCAGGTGGGGCCAGAACTGGTCAAGCTGCTGCAGGCGGCCGAGAAAGAGTCCATCAAGCGCGGCGATGCCTTCATCGCCAGCGAACTGTTCCTGCTGGCGCTGGCCGACAGCAAGAACGAAGCGGGCCGCATCGCCAAAGAGAACGGCCTGAACCGCAAGAACCTGGAAGCGGCGATCGACGCCGTGCGTGGAGGACAAAACGTGAACAGTGCCGAAGCCGAAGGCCAGCGCGAAGCGCTCAAGAAATACTGCCTGGACCTGACCGAGCGCGCCCGCATCGGCAAGCTCGACCCGGTGATCGGCCGTGACGACGAGATCCGCCGCGCCATCCAGGTGCTGCAGCGCCGCTCCAAGAACAACCCGGTGCTGATCGGCGAACCCGGCGTGGGCAAGACGGCGATTGTCGAAGGGCTGGCCCAGCGCATCGTGGCCGGCGAGGTGCCCGATTCGCTCAAGGGCAAGCGCGTGCTGAGTCTGGACATGGCGGCGCTGCTGGCCGGCGCCAAGTTCCGAGGCGAGTTCGAGGAGCGCCTGAAATCCGTGCTCAACGAGCTGGCCAAGGACGAAGGCCAGAACATTGTCTTCATCGACGAACTGCACACCATGGTGGGCGCCGGCAAGGCCGAAGGCGCGATGGACGCGGGCAACATGCTCAAGCCTGCGCTCGCGCGCGGCGAGCTGCACTGCGTGGGCGCGACCACCCTGGACGAATACCGCAAATACATTGAAAAGGACGCCGCGCTGGAGCGCCGCTTCCAGAAGATCCTGGTGGAAGAGCCGAGCGTGGAGGCGACGATTGCCATCCTGCGTGGCCTGCAGGAAAAGTACGAAGTCCACCACGGCGTGGACATCACCGACCCGGCCATCGTGGCTGCGGCCGAATTGAGCCACCGTTACATCACCGACCGTTTCCTGCCCGACAAGGCGATCGACCTGATCGACGAGGCGGCGGCCAAGATCAAGATCGAGATCGATTCCAAGCCCGAGGTGATGGACAAACTCGACCGCCGCCTGATCCAGTTGCAGATCGAGCGCGAGGCCGTGCGCAAGGAAACCGACGAGGCGTCGCAAAAGCGCTTTGCCCTCATCGAGGAAGAGATTGCGAAGTTGCAGAAGGAAGCCGCCGACCTGGAAGAAGTCTGGCGCGCCGAAAAGGCGCAGGCCCAGGGCAGCCAGCAAGTGCGCGAGCAGATCGATCAGCTGCGCCAGCAGATTGAGGAACTCACCCGCAAGGGCGACTTCAACAAGGTGGCCGAGCTGCAGTACGGCAAGCTGCCCGAGCTGGAGAAACGCCTGAAGGAAGCGCAGGCCAAGGAATCCGGCGCCGAAGCGCAGGCCCCGCGCCTGCTGCGCACGCAGGTCGGCGCCGAAGAAATCGCCGAGGTGGTCTCGCGTGCCACCGGCATCCCGGTGTCCAAGATGATGCAGGGTGAGCGCGAAAAGCTGCTGCAGATGGAAGGCAAGCTGCACGAGCGTGTGGTGGGGCAGGACGAGGCCATCTCGGCCGTGGCCAACGCCATCCGCCGCTCGCGCTCGGGCCTGTCCGACCCGAACCGCCCCACGGGCTCTTTCCTGTTCCTCGGCCCCACTGGCGTGGGCAAGACCGAGCTGTGCAAGGCGCTGGCGAACTTCCTGTTCGACTCGCCCGAGCACCTGGTGCGCATCGACATGAGCGAGTTCATGGAAAAGCACTCGGTGGCCCGCCTGATCGGCGCGCCGCCAGGCTATGTGGGCTACGAGGAGGGGGGGTACCTGACCGAGGCCGTGCGCCGTAAGCCGTATTCGGTGCTGCTGCTCGACGAGGTGGAAAAAGCCCACCCGGACGTGTTCAACATCCTGCTGCAGGTGCTCGACGACGGCCGCCTGACCGACGGCCAGGGCCGCACGGTGGACTTCAAGAACACGGTGATCGTGATGACGTCGAACATCGGCTCGCACCTGATCCAGTCCATGGTCGGCCAGCCGTATGACGACATCAAGGACGCGGTGTGGGACGAGCTCAAGAGCCATTTCCGCCCCGAGTTCCTCAACCGCATCGACGAGACGGTGGTCTTCCACGGGCTGGACGCCCAGCACATCGCCTCGATCGCGAAGATCCAGTTGCAGGCCCTGCGCGAGCGCCTGGCCCGCATGGATCTGGAGCTTGATGTCAACGAACCCGCGCTGGCCGAACTGGCCAAGGTCGGTTTCGATCCGGTGTTCGGTGCACGCCCGCTCAAGCGCGCCATCCAGCAGCGCATCGAGAACCCGCTCTCCAAGCATTTGCTGGAGGGCAGGTTCCCGCCGAAGACGCGCATCGGGGTGTCGGTGGATCCGGTACGCAACCCGGGTGTGTTCGACTTTGCCGGGCAGGCCATCGATTGATGGCTGGCGTCTTGTAGGAGCGCGCCCCCGCGCGCGAAAATTTTTCGACCGCAGGGGCGGTCTCCTACAGCACGGCTTGTGAGGGCCTTGTCGCCTGTGGACCGCGGGCTGGAGGGTGGGGACGTATGATCCCGCCTTCCGGCCCGCGGCCTTTTCGTTTTGCAGGATTCCTCGATGACCTCCGCCACGCTCGAAACTCCCGTGCCTTTGCGTCAGGACGCCTCCGTCATGGGGCTGGTGGGTCTGGCCCATGCCTGCTCGCATTTCTCGCACCTGCTGCTGCCCGTCATGTTCCCGGTGTTCATGAAGGAGTTCGGCTGGTCTTTTTCCGAGTTGGGTCTGATGTCCACCGTGTTCTTTGTGGTCTCGGGGGTGGGGCAGGCTTCGGCGGGTTTTGTGGTGGACCGTCTCGGCGCACGGCCGGTCATGTGGGCCTCGGTGGCCATGTTCGTGCTGGCCTGTCTGGTGGCGGCGAGCGCCACTGGCTACAGCGGCATGCTGCTGGCGGCGGTGCTGGCGGGCCTGGGCAACTGCGCCTTCCACCCGGTGGACTTCACCATCCTCAACCAGCGCATCTCGACGTCGCGTCTGGGCTATGCCTTCAGTGTGCACGGCCTGACCGGCAATCTGGGCTGGGCGGCGGCCCCGGCTTTCCTGATGGGCATCACTGCACTGGCGGGCTGGCGTGCCGCCTACATTGCTGCAGCGCTGCTCTACGCGGGCATCCTTGCGCTGCTGGTGCTGCGCAAGGACCTGCTGCAGACCACGCCACGTCCGAAACCGCAGAGCGGGCATGCCGGCGAGTCCGACCTGGCTTTCTTGCGCCTGCCGGTGGTCTGGTGGTGCTTCACCTTCTTTTTGCTGTCGACCATGACACTGGCCGTGGTGCAGAACTTCTCGGTGCCCATCCTCAAGGCCCTGCAGAACGTGAGTCTGGAGACCGCCTCGATGACGCTGACGGCCTACATGCTTTGCGGAGCGGTGGGCATGTTCGTGGGCGGCTTTGTGGCGGCCCAGTACCCGCGCTGGAGTGACCGCGTGGTGGCTTCCTGCATGACCGGTGCCGCCGTGTGCATGGCCTTGTGCGCCAGCGGCGTGTTTGGTGCCACCGGCACGCTGGCCGTGCTGGCGGCCACAGGGTTTGCCGTGGGTGTGGGCGGTCCCAGCCGCGACCTGATGATCAAGAAAGCCACGCCCAAAGGCGCTACGGGCCGTGTGTATGGCCTGGTGTACTCGGGACTGGATACCGGCTTTGCCATCTCGCCGCTGATCTTCGGCGTCTTCATGGATCGGGGCTGGTACGCGGCCACGCTGCTGGGCGCAGCGCTGGTGCTGCTGCTGAGCGTGGGCGCGGCGCTTGGCGTGGGCAAACGCACGGCACACGCCTGATTCTTTGCAGGAGCACGCCCCGCGCGCGAAGTTTGTTCGGCCGCAGGAGCAGCCTCCTACAGGAAGATGGACCTGCCTTTGTGGGAGCGCGCCCCCGCGCGCGAACGCCTTCCGTCGCAGGGGCGACCTTCCACAGGTGACAGCTGTCGATATGGCGCGGTTGCACAATGCGGACATGACTGCACCACTTGCCGGCCACCTGCTTGTCGAATGCCTTCTGGCCCAAGGCGTTACCCATGCGTTTGGCGTGCCGGGCGAAAGCTATCTGGCCGTGCTGGACGGTTTTCACCTCTACCGCGACCAGATCCGTTTCATCACCTGCCGTCAAGAGGGGGGCGCAGCCTTCATGGCCGATGCACAGGGCCGCCTGACCGGGAGACCAGGGGTGTGTTTCGTGACCCGCGGCCCGGGTGCCACCAACGCGTCCATTGGCGTGCACACCGCCTTTCAGGACTCGACGCCCATGGTGTTGTTCGTCGGTGATGTGGCAAGCGACACTCGCGACCGCGAGGCCTTCCAGGAACTGGATTACACCCATTTCTTCGGTCCGTCTACCAAGGGCATGGCCAAGCGGGTCGAGCGCATCGACGATCCGAAACGCATTCCCGAATACATTGCCCGTGCCTTTGCCACCGCCATGAACGGTCGTCCCGGACCGGTGGTACTGGTGCTGCCTGAAGACATGCTGACGCAGCCGGTGCCCGGTTTGCGGCCCTTGCCTCGGGTGGAGCCGGTGCAGTCCTGGAGTGATCCGGGTGCGCTGCGCGACTTGCGCGAACTGCTTGTGCAAAGCCAGCGCCCGTTGGTGATCGCTGGCGGTGGTGGCTGGACGCCACAGGCCGCGCAGGCGCTGCAGCGCTTTGCAGAGAACTGGCAGCTGCCGGTCACCAATGCCTTCCGCTACCAGGACACCTTCGACAACCGCCACCCGCTGTATGCCGGTGACGTGGGCATTGCCATCAACCCCAGGCTGGCGCAGCGCGTCAAGGACGCCGATCTGATCATCGCCATCGGCCCGCGTCTGGGCGAGATGACCACCAGCGGCTACACCTTGCTGCAGGTCCCCAAACCTCACCAAAAACTGGTGCACATTCATTCTAGTGCCGAGGAGCTCAACCGCGTCTACCAGGCCGACTTGGCCATCTGCGCCACCATGAATGCGGCCGCCCGCAGCCTGGAGGTGCTGGCGGCACCCGCGCAACTGCCCTGGACCGATTGGACGCAGCAGGCCCATGCCGACTATCTGGGCAATCTGCAGCCGCAGGCCTTGCCCGGACCCATCGACATGCACGCCGTGGTGCGGTGCCTGCAAAAGCACTTGCCCGAAGATGCGGTGCTGACCAACGGCGCCGGCAACTTTGCCAGCTGGGTGCACCGCTTCTACCAGCATCCCGGGCTGGCATTGGGCCACAAGGTGCAGCTGGCGCCGACAGCAGGCTCCATGGGTTACGGCGTTCCGGCGGGCATTGCAGCCAACCTCCTGACCGGGCGGGTGGCTTTCACGATTGCCGGTGACGGTGACTTCCTGATGACGGGGCAGGAGCTGGCCACGGCCATGCAGCACGGCGGCAAGAGCATCGTCGTGCTGCTCAACAACGGCATGTACGGCACCATCCGCATGCACCAGGAACGCGAGTACCCCACGCATGTGTCGGGCTCCAGTCTGGCCAACCCCGACTTTGCGGCGTTGGCGCGTGCCTATGGCTATGCCGGCACGCGTATCACCAGCACGGCCGAGTTCGAGCCTGCACTGCTGCAGGCCCTGCAGCGGCCCGAAGGCACGCTGATCGAGATCATGCTGGACCCCGAGGTCATCACCACGCGCGCCACGCTGCAGTCCATTCAGCAGGCGGCATTGCAAAAGCGTTGAAGCGTGTTTGCAGCAGACAACAAAAAACCCGCCTCGGCGGGTTTTTTGTTGGGCGGTCAAAGCATCACTTGAGGTGCTTGCCGATCAGGCCGGCCATTTCGAACATGGTGACCTGGGCTTTGTTGAAGATGGCCTTGAGCTTGTCATCGGCATTGATGGCGCGCTTGTTCACGGCGTCTTGCAGACCGTGCTTCTTGATGTAAGCCCACATCTTGCTGACCACTTCGGTACGGGCCAGCGGCGTCGAACCCACCACAGCTGCCAGAGCAGCGCTGGGGGTCAGGGCTTTCATGAACGCTGCATTGGGGGTGCGCTTCTTGGCGGGAGCCTTTTTGGCTGCAGGTTTTTTGGCCGGGGCGGCTTTTTTGGCGGGCGCGGCCTTCTTGGCGGCTACTTTCTTGGCGGGAGCTGCAGCTTTCTTGGCTGCGGGCTTCTTTGCCGGTGCTGCCTTCTTGGCGGGAGCAGCTTTTTTGGCCGGGGTCTTCTTTGCAGTTGCCATGGATGTTTTCCTTTGATCGGAATAGGTTCAAACGCTGGAAACAGCGCGTCTCCAGCTCTGGGCATGCTAAAGGAGAAGGCGAGCGTTTCCAAGTGGGAAGACCATATTTTTGATGTCGGTGTTGCGGATTTGTCGCCGCTTTCGGGTGCGCGCGCGGATGTGGTGCAAGGCTCTTGGCTGTGGTGCATGTCAGGGCCCGCTTTCAGGGCATTTCATGATCGTTTGTTATTTTTCTCAATGTGGAATATGGGGTCGGGTAGATTGTTTTTGTATTTCTCGATATGGAAAAGACGTTTTCATATTGAGAGATTGTGTTCATAAGTTGTTGAATTAAAACAAATAAAAAAATATCTTGTATAAGACATAAGATGTTTTCTTGGTCTTATATAAGAGTTAAGATGAACCCATCGATGCAGACCACAGGGTGTCATCGACAGGGTTCAACTTCACTCTTGTCAGGAGCTTCAAATGCCTCAAAACATCACCGAACAACTCAGCCGCGAACAACAGATCGCTGCTCTCGAAAAAGACTGGGCCACCAACCCCCGCTGGAAAGGCGTCAAGCGTGGCTACTCTGCCGCTGACGTCGTGCGCCTGCGCGGTTCCATGCCCATCGAGCACACCCTGGCCAAGCGCGGCGCCGAGAAGCTGTGGGACAAAGTCAACGGTGGCGCCAAGAAGGGCTATGTGAACGCTTTCGGCGCCATCAGCGCTGGCCAGGCCATGCAGCAAGCCAAGGCCGGCCTCGAAGCCGTGTACCTGTCGGGCTGGCAAGTCGCCGCCGACGGCAACACGTCCGAGACCATGTACCCCGACCAGTCGCTGTACGCCTACGACTCGGTGCCGACCATGGTGCGCCGCATCAACAACACTTTCAAGCGCGCCGATGAAATCCAGTGGGGCCGTGGCATCAACCCTGGTGACAAGGAGTTCATCGATTACTTCCTGCCCATCGTGGCCGATGCGGAAGCCGGTTTCGGCGGCGTGCTCAATGCCTTCGAACTGATGAAGAACATGATCTCCGCCGGTGCGGCCGGCGTGCACTTTGAAGACCAGCTCGCTGCGGTCAAGAAGTGCGGTCACATGGGTGGCAAGGTGCTGGTGCCTACGCAGGAAGCCTGCGAGAAGCTGATCGCTGCCCGCTTCGCGGCCGACACCATGGGCGTGCCCACGCTGATCCTGGCCCGCACCGACGCCGAAGCTGCCAACCTGATCACCAGCGACCACGACGCCAACGACAAGCCCTTCCTGACCGGTGAGCGCACCCAAGAAGGCTTCTACCGCGTCAAGAATGGTCTGGAGCAAGCCATCAGCCGCGGTGTGGCCTATGCCCCCTACGCCGATCTGGTGTGGTGCGAAACCGGCACGCCCGACCTGGGCTTCGCCCGTGAATTCGCCCAGGCCGTGCACGCGGCCTGCCCTGGCAAGCTGCTGTCCTACAACTGCTCGCCGTCCTTCAACTGGAAGAAGAACCTGGACGATGCCACCATCGCCAAATTCCAGGACGAGTTGTCCGCACTGGGCTACAAGTACCAGTTCATCACGCTGGCTGGCATCCACATCAACTGGTACAACACTTTCCAGTTCGCCCACGCTTACGCCCGCGGCGAAGGCATGAAGCACTACACCGAGATGGTGCAGGAGCCCGAATTCGCCGCCCGCGAAAAAGGCTACACCTTCGTGTCGCACCAGCAGGAAGTCGGTGCTGGTTACTTCGACGATGTGACCACCGTGATCCAGGGCGGTTCGTCCTCTGTGAAGGCCCTGACCGGTTCCACCGAAGAAGAGCAATTCCACTGATCTTGAGCAGCGTCTGAAAAGGCGCTGGCTTCAGCAAGCCACCTGATGCTTCGGTGTCGGGTGGCTTTTTTGCGTCTGGGGTCTGCAGGGTCATGCATTGGCACAGGCGTAAAAAAACCACCCCATGCGGGGTGGTTTGGCGATGGCCGCAGAAAACGGTCAGGCCACGCTGGCCAGTGCGGCATTGAAGGTCTGGCTCGGGCACATGATGGCCTTGAGCTTGTCGACAGCGGGCAGGTAGTAGCCGCCGATGTCGACGGCCTTGCCTTGCACGGCCTGCAGTTCGGCCACGATCTTGGCTTCGCTGTCGGCCAGTTGCTTTGCCAGCGGTGCAAACTTGGCAGCCAGCGCCTTGTCTTCGGTCTGCGCAGCCAGTTCCTGCGCCCAGTACATGGCCAGGTAGAACTGGCTGCCGCGGTTGTCCAGCTCGCCGGTCTTGGGCGAGGGGCTCTTGCGGTTGTCGAGCAGCTTACCAGTGGCAGCGTCCAGGGTCTTGGCCAGCAACTTGGCTGCGGCGTTGTTGTTCTTGATGCCCAGATCCTCCAGCGACACGGCCAGGGCCAGGAATTCACCCAGCGAATCCCAGCGCAGGTGGTTTTCTTCGACCAGCTGCTGAACGTGCTTGGGCGCGGAGCCGCCTGCACCGGTTTCGTACATGCCGCCGCCGGCCATCAGCGGGACGATGGACAGCATCTTGGCCGAGGTGCCCAGTTCCATGATGGGGAACAGGTCGGTCAGGTAGTCGCGCAGGATGTTGCCGGTGGCGCTGATGGTGTCCAGGCCGCGAATCACGCGCTCCAGGGTGTAACGCATGGCACGCACCTGGCTCATGATCTGGATGTCCAGGCCGGTGGTGTTGTGCTCGTGCAGGTACATCTTGACCTTGGTGATCAGCTGGGCTTCGTGCGGACGGTAGGCGTCCAGCCAGAAAACCACAGGCATGCCGGAGTTGCGTGCGCGGGTGACGGCCAGCTTGACCCAGTCGCGGATCGCGGCGTCCTTGCACTGGCACATGCGCCAGATGTCGCCTTCTTCCACTGCCTGGCTCATCAGTACTTCACCGGTGTTGATGTCGGTGATATTGGCCACGCCGTCTTCAGGGATCTCGAAGGTCTTGTCGTGCGAGCCGTACTCTTCGGCCTGCTGGGCCATCAGACCGACGTTGGGGACGGTGCCCATGGTGCGGGGATCGAAGGCGCCATGCCACTTGCAGAAGTTGATCATCTCCTGGTAAATGCGGGCGAAGGTCGATTCGGGCATCACGGCCTTGACGTCCTTGAGGCGGCCGTCGGCGCCCCACATCTTGCCACCGTTGCGGATCATGGCGGGCATGGAGGCGTCCACGATGATGTCGTTGGGCGAGTGGAAGTTGGTGATGCCTTTGGCCGAGTCCACCATGGCCAGCTCAGGACGGTGTTCGTGGCAGGCGTGCAGGTCGCGCTTGATCTCTTCCTGCTTGGACTGGGGCAGGGTGGCGATCTTGTTGTAGAGATCGACCATGCCGTTGTTGACGTTCACACCCAGATCCTTGAAGGTCTGAGCGTGCTTTTCAAAGGCTTCCTTGTAGAAGATCTTGACGCAGTGGCCGAACACGATGGGGTGCGAAACCTTCATCATGGTGGCCTTGACGTGCAGCGAGAACATCACGCCAGTCTTGCGGGCATCTTCGATTTCCTTTTCGTAGAAGGCCAGCAGGGCCTTCTTGCTCATGTACATGCTGTCGATGACTTCACGATCGAGCAGCGACACCTTCTGTTTGAGCACGATGGTCTTGCCGGACTTGGTGATCAGCTCCATCTTCACGTCACGGGCGCGGTCCAGGGTCATGGACTTTTCGCCATGGTAGAAGTCACCGTGGTGCATGTGCGAGACGTGTGTGCGCGAGGCCTGGCTCCACTCGGCCATGCTGTGGGGGTTCTTGCGGGCGTATTCCTTGACAGCCTTGGGGGCGCGGCGGTCTGAGTTGCCTTCGCGCAGTACGGGGTTGACGGCCGAACCCAGGCACTTGCCGTAGCGGGCTTTGATGGCCTTTTCTTCGTCGTTCTTGGGGTTTTCAGGGAAGTCGGGAATGCCGTAACCCTTGCCTTGCAGCTCCTTGATGGCGGCCACCAGCTGGGCCACCGAGGCGCTGATGTTGGGCAGCTTGATGATGTTGGCTTCGGGGCGCAGGGTCAGCTTGCCCAACTCGGCCAGGTTGTTGGGGACCTGCTGCTCGGGCTTGAGGAACTCGGGGAACTCACCCAGGATGCGGGCGGCCACCGAAATGTCACTGGTTTCGACCGTGATGCCAGCGGGCTTGGTGAAGCTGCGGATGACGGGCAGAAATGCTTCCGTCGCCAGGCGAGGGGCCTCGTCGGTGAGCGTGTAAATGATCTTGGATGCGTCGGCAGAGGTTGTCATCGTGGTACGTCTTTTTGCAGGATGAAATCGAAAGACATGATCTTAAACCAGTCCACCCAACGTGGGGCTGACGACAGGCCTGAGACAATTGCAGCATGAGCGAACAACAAGAGAATTTCAACCCTGCCCCCGATGCCCCTTCCAGCGACAACCTGCCCGAGGGCTGGCTGCGCGCGGGCGCCCTGGACATGGACGCCCAGGGCATCGCCCGTCGCCCCGACGGCAAGGTGGTTTTCATCGAAGGGGCGCTGCCTTCCGAGATCGTGTCGGTCAAGGTCAGCCGCAAGAAGAACAACTGGGAACAGGGGACAGTCACCGAGATCCACCACGAGTCTAGCCAGCGAGTCTCGCCCGGCTGCCCGCACTTCGGCCTGCATCAAGGGGCCTGCGGCGGCTGCAAGATGCAGCATCTGGACGCGTCTGCGCAGGTGGCCATCAAGCAGCGGGTGCTCGAAGACAACCTCTGGCATCTGGCCAAGGTCAAGGCCGAGTCTTTGCTGCGCCCGATTCAGGGCCCGGCCTGGGGCTACCGTTACCGCGCCCGCCTCTCGGTGCGCTACGTGGCCAAGAAGGGGGAGGTGCTGATCGGCTTTCACGAGCGCAAGAGCCGCTACATCGCCGACATGCAGGTATGCCCCATCCTGCCCCCAAAAGTGAGCGCCATGCTCTTGCCGTTGCGCGAGCTGATCGGCAGCCTGCAGGCGCGCGAGACCTGCCCGCAAATCGAGCTGGCATGCGGTGACGAGGTGACGGCGCTCGTGTTGCGCCACCTGGAGCCGCTGTCGGCAGGCGACCAACAGAAGCTGAGCGACTTTGCAGCTGAACACGGTGTGCAATGGTGGCTGCAGCCCAAGGGGCCGGACACGGTAAAGCTGCTGGGTGATCGCCCGCAGCTGGATAAACTGGCTTACGGCCTGCCGGACTTTGGCATCACCATGCCCTTCAAGCCGACCGACTTCACCCAGGTCAACCCATACATCAACCGCGTCCTGGTCAGTCGGGCGCTGCGCCTGCTGAAGGCCGAAAAGACCGACCGCGTGATCGACTGGTTCTGCGGACTGGGCAACTTCACACTGCCGATCGCCACCCAGGCGGGCGAGGTGCTGGGCATCGAAGGCTCGGATGCACTGGTGCAGCGTTCGCACCAGAACTACGCGTTCAACCAGGCAGGCCGCAGCCAGCCGTTGGCACCCACCTCCTTTGTGGCCCGCAACCTGTTCGAGATGACACCGCAGATGCTGGTGGCCGACGGTGTGGCCGACAAATGGCTGGTGGACCCGCCGCGCGAAGGTGCCTTTGCCTTGTCCAAGGCCCTGGCCGAGCTGCATCAGCAGCCTGAGCTGCGCGGTGACTGGACACCACCGAAGCGCATCGTCTATGTGAGCTGCAACCCCGCCACGCTGGCGCGCGATGCCGGTTTGCTGGTGCACCAGGCGGGCTATCGCTGCGTGGCTGCGGGCGTGGTCAACATGTTCGCCCACACAGCGCACGTGGAGAGCATGGCGGTGTTTGAGCTGGCTTGAGTTGAGCTTGCAGGGTGTGTTGTGGGAGCGCGCCCCTGCCCGCAAATCACCATCCTGAGTCCCGCGGATCTACGGCTGCAGGGGCGGCCTCCAACAGAAAAGGGCTCCCTCGGGAGCCCTTTGCGTTGAGCGCTTGGTCGCTTAATCGCGCTCGCCGCCCATGATGCCCAGCAGGGCCAGCAGGCTCTGGAACACGTTGAAGATGTCCAGGTAGAGCGCCAGGGTGGCGCTGATGTAGTTGGTCTCACCGCCATCCACGATCTGTTTCAGGTCGAACAGCATGTAGGCGCTGAAGATCACGATGGCCAAGGTGGAAAGCACCATCATGCCAGCGGTGGAGCCGACAAAGACGTTGACGATGCCGCCGATCATCAGGCCGATGGCGCCGACAAACAACCATTTGCCAATGCCCGAGAGGTCACGCTTGATGGTGCTGGCCAGACTGGCCATGACGAAAAACACGCCCGCTGTACCGGCAAAGGCGGTCATGACGAGTTCGGAGCCGTTCTTGAAGCCCAGCACCATGGCGATCATGCGCGAGAGCATCAGGCCCATGAAGAAGGTGAAGCCCAGCAGTACCGGAACACCCGTAGCCGAATTCTTGGTCTTTTCAATGGCGAACATGAAGCCAAAGGCGCCAGCCAGGAAAACCACCAGGCCCAGCCCGCCGCCCAACGAAGCGGTGATGCCCGTGGCTACGCCCAGCCAGGCGCCCAGAACGGTGGGGACCAGGCTCAGCGCCAGCAGCCAGTAGGTGTTGCGCAGCACGCGGTTGCGCTCGGCCAGAGTGCCGTGCCGGCCCCAGGTGGCGGTGTCGAGTGTGCGGATGTCGCTCATGTGTGTGCTCCGTATGGAAAAACCCTGACATCAGGGCCAGCGCATTGTAGGTCGTGTGGGTAAAGGTCAGTGTTTTTCCTCAACCGACAAGGGTTTTCCTTGTGAATCAGTTTTGCGCAGGGGTTGCGAATTCGGGCAGGGGTGGCGTGTATCCTCACTCCCTCCCTTTTTGATGAACTCCTGAACCATGAAAACCCAATCCGTCCTCGAATCGGCCGACATCAAGGCCATTGCCGCCGCTGCCGAAGCCGAAGCCCTCAAGAACAGCTGGGCTGTGTCCATCGCCATTGTGGATGCGGGTGGTCACCTGCTGCATTTCAACCGTCTGGATGGCGCGCCTCCGATCTCCTCGCACATCGCACCGGCCAAGGCGCATACGGCGGCATTGGGCCGTCGCGAGAGCAAAGGCTACGAGGATGTGATCAACGGCGGGCGCTATTCCTTCCTGTCGGCACCGACCATTCAGGGCATGCTCGAAGGCGGTGTGCCGATCATGAAAGACGGTTTCTGTCTGGGCGCTGTGGGCGTGAGCGGTGTGAAATCGAACGAAGACGCACAGATTGCCAAGGCCGGCATTGCAGCCATCGGCCTGTGATGGATTCTTGGCCGCCAAGCGGCCACAAAAAAGCCCGCCAGCTTGACGCTGCGGGCTTTTTGTATGGTGCCTCAGAAAATCACTTCTGGCTCAGCACCCAGGCGGCCAGCTTTTTGGCTTCGGCTTCGCTGACCTGCGGATTGGCAGGCATGGGCACAGCGCCCCAGACGCCAGACCCGCCCTTGACGATCTTGGTGGCCAGCTTGTCAACGGCGCTCTTGTCGCCGGCGTATTTTTTGGCCACCTCTTTGTAGGCCGGACCGACCAGCTTGTTGGCCACTGCATGACAGGCCATGCAGTTTTTGGCTTTGGCAAGCGCTTCATCGGCCATGGCAGGCGCCATGGCAGCAGCGCTCATGAACAGGGTGAGAAAAATCTTCTTCATGAATGAGTACCTCTGTGTTGCGTGGAAGTCCAGCACCATGGTGCAGCTGGCTGAGGGCCATCTTGCCAAAATCAACCAGGCGCAGGCCATGCAGTGCCTAGTGTAGCGCGCTGCAGCCGCTGATTTGTGCGCTGTCCCCTGAGTGGCAGTGGGCATTGCGTGGCAGCATTGGCTCCAGCAGGGGCTCGGTGATAATTCATTTTTTAACGATGACCCGTTTCGGAGTAGACATGCCCGCTTACCGTTCCAAGACCTCCACCGCCGGCCGCAACATGGCGGGTGCCCGTTCGCTGTGGCGCGCCACGGGCATGAAGGACGAGGACTTCAGCAAACCGATCATTGCGATCGCCAACTCTTTCACCCAGTTCGTGCCGGGACATGTGCACCTCAAGGACCTGGGTCAGCTGGTGGCGCGGGAGATCGAAGCTGCGGGTGGTGTAGCCAAGGAGTTCAACACCATTGCTGTGGATGACGGCATTGCCATGGGCCATGACGGCATGCTGTATTCGCTGCCCAGCCGCGATGTGATTGCCGACTCGGTCGAATACATGGTCAACGCCCACTGCGCCGACGCGCTGGTGTGCATTTCCAACTGCGACAAGATCACGCCCGGCATGCTGATGGCCGCGATGCGCCTGAACATTCCTGTGATATTCGTCTCCGGCGGCCCGATGGAAGCTGGCCGCGTGCGCCTGGCCAATCCTGAGACCAAAACCATCGAGATCAAGAAACTCGACCTGATCGACGCCATGGTGATGGCCGCCGATGACAAGGTGTCGGAGGCCGACCTGGCCGAGATCGAACGCTCGGCCTGTCCGACCTGCGGTTCCTGCTCGGGCATGTTCACCGCCAACTCGATGAACTGCCTGGCCGAGGCGCTGGGCCTGGCCTTGCCGGGCAACGGTACCGTGGTGGCCACGCACGCCGACCGCGAGCAGCTGTTCAAGCAGGCCGGCCGCAAGATCGTGGAGTTGGCCAAGCGCTACTATGAGCAAGACGAAGTCTCCATCTTGCCGCGTGCCGTGGGCTTCAAGGGCTTCGAGAATGCGATCGCACTGGACATCGCCATGGGCGGCTCGACCAACACCATCCTGCACTTGCTGGCCATCGCCCAGGAAGCCGAAATCGAATTCACCATGGCCGACATTGACCGCATGTCGCGCGTGATTCCGCAGCTGTGCAAAGTGGCGCCCAACACCAACAAGTACCACATCGAAGATGTGCACCGTGCCGGTGGCATCATGGCCATCCTGGGTGAACTGGACCGTGCCGGCAAGCTGCACACCGATGTGCCCACAGTGCATGCCAAAACCATGAAGGACGCGCTGGACCAATGGGACATTGCCCGCAACCCGAGCGAAGCCGTCAAAACCTTCTACATGGCCGGACCTGCCGGTATTCCGACCCAGGTGGCCTTCAGCCAAGCCACCCGCTGGCCCAGCCTGGACACCGATCGCAAGGAGGGCTGCATCCGTTCCTACGACAGCGCTTTCAGCAAGGAAGGCGGTCTGGCGGTACTGCGTGGCAACATTGCTTTGGACGGCTGCGTGGTCAAGACCGCGGGCGTTGATGACAGCCTGCTGGTCTTCGAAGGCCCAGCCCATGTGGTCGAGAGCCAGGATGAAGCGGTGGAGAACATCCTGGGCGACAAGGTCAAGGCGGGCGACATTGTGGTGGTGCGCTACGAAGGCCCCAAAGGCGGCCCGGGCATGCAGGAAATGCTCTACCCCACCAGCTACATCAAGTCCAAGGGGCTGGGCAAGGCCTGTGCGCTGCTGACCGATGGCCGCTTTTCTGGTGGCACTTCGGGTCTGTCCATCGGGCACTGCTCACCCGAGGCGGCCGCTGGCGGCAACATTGGTCTGGTGCGCAATGGTGACCGCATCCGCATCGACATTCCGAATCGCACCATCAACGTTCTGGTGAGCGACGAGGAACTGGCCAAGCGCCGCGCCGAGCAGGACAAGCTGGGATGGAAGCCGGCCAAGCCGCGTACCCGCAAGGTGTCGGCTGCGCTGCGTGCATACGCCCTGTTGGCCACCTCGGCCGACAAGGGCGCCGTGCGTGACCTGTCCAAGTTGCCCAACTGAGCTTTGTGACCTGTCCGGATGGGCCTGCCACAAGGCGGGCTCCATCTGCGGGCACAATCCGGGTCATGCTGCAACAACCTGTGATTGACCCCGTCGCCCTGCAACTGGGACCCTTGGCCATCCACTGGTATGGCTTGACCTATCTGGCCGCGTTCGGCCTTTTTTACTTTCTGGGCACGCGCCGGCTGGCTCACCTGCCGTTTGCCAGGCTGCCGCAATGGACACGCAAGGACATCGAGGACATCCTGTTCCTGGGGGTGCTGGGGGTGGTGCTGGGCGGACGCATCGGCTATTGCCTGTTCTACAAACCGGCCTATTACCTGGCCCACCCACTGGAGGTTTTTGCTGTCTGGCAGGGGGGCATGAGTTTTCACGGGGGCATGCTGGGGGTGATTGCGGCCATGGTCTGGTTTGCACATTCGCGCCGGCGGCCATTTCTGCAGGTCATGGACTTTGTGGCGCCGTGCGTGCCGACCGGGCTGGCGGCGGGTCGTTTGGGCAATTTCATCAACGGCGAGTTGTGGGGGCGGGTGGCTGATCCGTCCTTGCCGTGGGGCATGGTGTTCCGTGGGGCCGGAGATCTGCCCCGCCACCCTTCCCAGATTTACCAGTTCCTGATGGAAGGCCTGCTGCTGTTCATGCTGCTGTGGCTCTATGCCCGCAAGCCACGTCAGCAGGGGCAGGTGGGGGCGGTCTTCCTGCTGGGCTACGGCTTATTCCGCTTTGTGGCCGAGTTTTTCCGTGAGCCTGATGCGCACCTGGGCCTGTTGAGTCTGGGCATGAGCATGGGCCAGTGGCTGTGTGTGCCCATGATCGCGGGGGGCGCGTTGCTGTGGCTGTGGTGCGGCCGCAGACAGACGTAAGCCCGGGTCAGTCTGGACGACGCTGTAACCAGTCCCAGCGCACCGCTTCGTAGCCGGCGGCTACCTGCAGCAGTTCCACATCACCCTGTGGTTTGCCGATCAGCTGTATGCCCATCGGCCAGGGCTTCTTTGGGTGAAAACCCGCTGGCAGGCTGATGGCGGGCAAGCCAGCCAGTGTGGCGTAGATGGTGCATTCCATCCAGCGGTGGTAAGTGTCCATGGGCCGGTCACCAATCCGCTGTGGCCAGCGCTCTTCGATGGGGAAGGGCCAGACCTGCGCCACCGGCAGGGCCAGTACGTCGACTTTCTCGAACACCTTGAGCAGGTGGTGGTAGAAACTGCTGCGCCGCTGGCTGGCCCGCTGGAAATCCATGTACGAAAGCTTGAGGGAGTTCTCGTATTCCCACATCGCTTCGGGCTTGAGCAGCGCGGCCGCGTTGGGCAAGGGCAGCAAGGCGGCCACTTTGGGACCCACCAGTGCTCGGCGCCAGACCAGCCAGCAGTCCCACAAGGCTTGCCTGTCGTAACCCAGCTTCGTGGCTTCAACCACAGCGCCCGCGTTTTGCATGGCGCGCAGCGCGTCCTCGCAGACGCCCAGAATGCCGTCCTCCAGGGCCATATGACCCTCCAGATCACCCAGCCAACCGACGCGCAGGCCCTTGAGTGCTTCGGGCGTGTAAGGGATGGTGGAAACATCGAGTACACCGTTGATCGACAGGGGCTGGCGTGGGTCATGCCCCGACTGTGTCGCCAGTAGCCGGGCCAGATCACGCACACAGCGTGCCATAGGCCCTTCGGTCCCGAGCTGGTCCACCCAGACGTCAACCCCCGGACCGTAAGGGACGCGGCCCTGTGAGGGGCGCATGCCAAAAATGTGGTTCCAGCCGGCTGGATTGCGCAGGCTGCCCATGAAGTCCGAGCCATCGGCCACTGGCAGCATGCGCTGGGCCAAGGCCACCGCTGCACCGCCGCTGGAGCCGCCTGCGCTGACCGCCGTGTCCCAGGCGTTAGGGGTGGGACCGAACAGGTCGTTGAAGGTGTGCGAACCCAAGCCCAGTTCGGGCATGTTGGTTTTGCCGATGACGATGCAGCCAGCCGCCTTCATGCGAGCGGTCATGATGCTGTCGGCGCGCGGCATCTGCTTTTCCAGCACACGGCTGCCCATGGTGCTCGGAAAGCCCAGTGCATGACCGGTGTCCTTGATCGCCTGCGGGATGCCGTGCAGCCAGCCGCGCGACTGGCCTCGGCTCAGTTGCTCGTCGCATTGGCGCGCCTCGGCCAGCAAGGTCTCGTCAGCGGCGCGGTTGACGATGGCATTGCAGGCCGGATTGAGGCGCTCGATGCGCTGCAGGTAAGCCTGCATCACATCGACGCAGGAGACCTGGCGGGCATGAATGGCGTCGGAGAGTTCGCTGGCAGACAGGGACGTGATGTCAGTGCTCATGGCGGGCAAAAACGTGTGCAGAGTGTCGGCTCTGATCGTGACATGAAACCCGGTGGTCATCGCCCCCGGGTTTGTCACAGGCGTGTCAGTCGGCGAGCAGTGCGAAATGTGCGTTACGCTTTGCCCTGAAGCACAGGGGCTTTGATCTGCAGGAGGTCTGATGAATCCGGCATCGTGGTGGGGGCAGAAGGTTTCGGACTGGTTGCCCAAAGGCAAGGGGGCTGTGCCCACGGACGGCCATGCATTGGCTGCAGGCAGTGGCGCGGCGACCGTGAAAGCCGAACGTCCTGCAGAAGTACTGGATGCAGCGGTGGTCCGCAAGGTGCTCAAGCCCCTGCAGGCAGTCGCCGACAGTACCGTCAGCGAGGTTGAGGGCGGTCGTCGTGCCCGCGCCTTTGCCCAGTGGTACGCCGCTGCCAGCGCCCAGGAGCGCCGCCGGGCCTGCATCCTGATGAGTGAGCGTTTCGCCCCCGACCCCCAGCGCATCCGACAGGCGCGCGAAGCTTACGAGACGGCCGTGGGCACCGCCGAGGAAGGGGTGGCTGAAATCCGGCTGCGCAAGGCGCTGTATTCGGATCGCACACGGCTCTTGCAGCGGTTTGCCGTGTTCCCTGAAGGTATGCGTTTTCTGGTGGACCTGCGCGCCGAACTGCTGCCCCAGCTCAAGGCAGAGAAGCGCCTGCTGGCGCTTGATGCCGAGCTGGAGTCGCTCTTTAGCACCTGGTTCGATGTGGCTTTTCTGGAGTTGCGACGCATCAGCTGGGACTCGCCTGCTTCACTGGTGGAAAAGCTGATCCAGTACGAGGCGGTGCACGACATCAAGAGTTGGGCCGACGTGAAAAACCGGCTTGACTCGGACCGCCGCTGCTACGGTTTTTTTCATGCCCGCCTGCCCGATGAGCCGCTGATTTTTGTGGAGGTGGCCTTCACCCGCGAGATCGCCTCCAACATCGTGCCCTTGCTCGACGAAACCGCCGAAGCCGTCGACCTGAAGCAGGCCACCACGGCCATTTTCTATTCGATCAGCAACACCCAGACCGGTTTGAAGGGCATCAGTTTTGGCGACTCGCTCATCAAGCGTGTGGTGGAAACACTCAAGGCCGATTTCCCGCAACTCAAGACCTTTGCCACGCTCTCGCCGATCCCGGGCTTTCGGGGCTGGTACCGCAAAAACGCAGCGCGCTTGCTGCAGGAACTGCCCGACAAGCATCGCCGTACGTTGGGGCGTTTCATCGGCTTCGAGCCGGTTACGCCCGAGCACATCCAGGCCTGGCTGGACCAAGGACCGCACCTGGACGCCAAATGCCCTGGCGCACGCTGGCTGCTGCATTGCGCCAGCCGCTATCTGGGCCACGAACTGGAGCAGGGCCGGCCGGTCGATCCGGTGGCGCGTTTCCACCTGGGCAATGGCGCGCGTATTGAAAACATCCACTGGATGGCCGACCCCTCCGCCAAAGGCATGCAGCAGTCCTGGGGGATGATGGTGAATTACTTGTACGACCTCAAGAAACTGGACCGCCACCGCAAGATGCTGGGCGAAGGAAAAATACCGCTTGCTGGCGGGGTGGCCGATCTGTCCCTATGATCCGCACCATCAACAAAACAGGAGACAAAACCATGACCGATCCGATCGTTGCTGTTTCGCGCCGCCAAGCCCTGCAGGCTCTGGCCGCCATGGGGGTGGCATCGTCCGCCTGGTCGCTGGCGCAAAGTGCTTGGCCGGCCAAACCCGTGACCATGGTCGTGCCCTTTCCGGCCGGTGGTGGCACCGACGCCTTTGCACGCCCGCTGTCGGCGCAGTTCTCTCGCCTGACAGGCAAACAGATGGTCATCGACAACCGGGGCGGAGCTGGTGGCACGCTCGGCGCCGGTATCGCGGCCAAGGCCACGCCCGACGGTTACACCCTGTTCATGGGGGCGGTGCACCATACGATTGCGCCCTTCATGTACCCGAAACTGGACTATGACCTGGAGCGCGATCTGGTGCCGCTGATCCTGGTGGCCAACGTGCCTCAGGTGCTGGTGGTGAATCCGAAAAATGTGACCGCACCAGACTTCAAAAGCTTTCTGGACTTCGTCAAGAAGAACCCGGCGCGTCTGAACTACGGCTCGGCCGGTGGCGGTACCTCGCACCATCTGGCCGGTGAACTCTTCAAGCTGCAAAGCAAGACCTTCATCACCCACATTCCTTACCGTGGTGCTGGCCCGGCGCTGCAGGATCTGATTGCAGGCAATGTGGACATGATGTTCGACGGTCTGGGCTCGTCGGCCCAGCACATCAAGGCCGGCCGCATCAAGGCGCTGATGGTGTCGGGCAGCAAACGCAGTCCGGCGTTTCCGGATGTACCGTGCTCCACCGAGCTGGGTCTGCCGGACTACACCGTGTCCACCTGGTATGGGGTGTGGGCGCCCAAGGGTACGCCAGCCGATGCACAGGCCCGCGCCATCGAGGAGATTCGGCGCGCCTGCCAGGCCGACGAGGCCAAAGCCGTTTGGGCCGGGCAGGGCGCCGAGTTTCCCAACCTGATCGGTGCCCAATTCGATGCCTTCATCAAAAAAGAGCTGGCCAAGTGGTCTCAGGTGGTCAAGGCCTCGGGGGCTAAACTCGATTGATCTCTCGTCGCAAGGGCCGCGGTGCGCGGCATGCTCTTCTGTTTCCCTGCATTTATGAACTCTCAAAACCTGTTTTCGGCGCTGCGCGCCGCCTTCCCGTCTGACCTGGATGCCGTGGCGGTCGAAACCGACGAAGGTCTGAATTACAGCTGGCGTGACCTGGACCGTGCCACGGCCATGATGGCCAACTTGCTGGATTCGCTGGACCTGCCCGAGGGCAGCCGCGTGGCGGTGCAGGTTGAAAAATCGGTCGAGGCCATGATGCTGTACCTGGCCACACTGCGTGCCGGCTACGTGTTCCTGCCGCTCAACACCGCCTACCAGAGTGCCGAGATCGAATACTTCATCGGCAACGCCGAGCCCGCCGTGGTGGTGTGCAGCCCGGCCAACTTTGGCTGGATCAGCAAGATCGCCTTCAAGGCTGGCACAAAGCATGTTTTTACACTGGGCGATGACCGCAGTGGCAGCCTGCTCGAGCGTGCCGCGCACCACAGCGACCAGCACCAGGCTGCGGTCAAACAGGCCGATGATCTGGCCGCCATCCTCTACACCAGTGGCACCACCGGCCGCAGCAAGGGGGCCATGCTCACCCACGGCAACATGCTGTCTAACGCGGTGATGCTCAAAGACTACTGGGGCTGGAAGAAAGGCGATGTGTTGATCCATGCGCTGCCGATTTTCCATGTGCATGGCCTGTTTGTGGCCATCCATGGCGCGCTGATCAACGGCAGCAAGATGATCTGGATGGCCAAGTTCGACCCGAAACGCGTGATCGCTCGTCTGCCCGAGGCCACCGTGTTCATGGGCGTGCCCACGCTGTACGTGCGCATGCTGGCCGAGCCAGGCCTCACGCGCGAGGCCTGCAAGAACATGCGCCTGTTCATTGCAGGTTCTGCGCCGCTGCTGATCGAGACCTTCAACGACTGGATTGAGCGCACAGGCCACACCATTCTGGAGCGCTACGGCATGAGCGAGACCGTCATGCTGACCTCCAACCCCTACGCTGCTGACAAGCGTTATGGCGGTCAGACCGAGCGCCGTGGCGGCACGGTGGGCTTTCCGCTGCCAGGCGTGGCATTGCGCGTGCGCGGTGACGACGGGCAGGACATGCCGGTGGGCGAGATCGGTGGTATCCAGGTCAAGGGGCCGAACGTGTTCAAGGGTTATTGGCGCATGCCCGAGAAGACCGCCGAAGAATTCACCGCTGACGGTTTCTTCAAGACCGGTGACGTGGGCAAGGTCGATGAGCGCGGCTATGTGACCATCGTGGGCCGCAGCAAGGACCTGATCATCAGCGGGGGTTACAACGTCTATCCGGCCGAGATCGAGGGCTACATCAACGAGATGAAGGGCGTGGCCGAAAGCGCGCTGATCGGTGTGCCGCACCCCGACTTCGGCGAAGTGGGGGTGGCTGTGGTGATCGCCAAGCCAGGCGCTGCGCTCACACCCGAGGCGATCGTGGCCGACCTCAAGTCGAAGCTGGCCAACTTCAAGATTCCCAAGAAGTGTTATGTGGTCGCCGAGCTGCCGCGCAACACCATGGGCAAGGTGCAAAAGAACCTGCTGCGTGAGCAGTACAAGGGCGAGTTCGCCTGAGCCTGACGGGGAGACTTCAGCGCGGGTGCGGCACGAAACTGTTGCGCTCGTGCAGCCGCTGGACCTGCGCTGCCGCCTCGGCAGGAGACAGGCTGTTGTCCAGCACCTTGACGTTGATGTACCAGAGCTCGTCCTCCATGGACGGCCAGACCCGGTTGAGCTTTTCGGCGTTCAGGCGGATGGTTTCATCGCATTGCTGGCGCCAGGCCATCATTTCCTGACCAACGGGGTCGTTGACTTTTACTGGATGTTTGGAGAGCGGGTAAAAGCCGCTGAGGTGGTCGGTCAGCAGTTGCGCGAATTCCGCTGTACCCAGCCATCTCAGGAACTTCATGGCCGCATCCTTGTTCAGGCTTTCGACATTCATGCCAATCCCAAAGTCCGGATGGACCGACACCTGACAGCGCTGGCCCGGCTGCTCCACCGGGAAGCGGAAGACGCCCAGATCGATGGGGGTGGACTTGTGGGAGTACTCGGTGTGGCGCAGGTAAGGCAGATCCCATGAACCCGAAGGAAAGAGCAGGGCAGCGCCTTTGGCAAACATGACCTGCGCATCGCTGTTGATCACCAGGTGGGGAGCGGGAGGCAGGTAGGTTTTGAGACGGGCCATGAAGCGCCAGGCATCCACGAAGCCCTTGTCGGTGAAGCGCGCACGGCCTTGTAACAAGTCTTGCCGCCCTTTTTCTCCACCCCAGAAATTGGGGCCGGCGCCGGTGAACAGAACCTGCGTGCTTTCCCACATGTCGGCCAGTCCCAGGGCCATGGGTATCTGCTGACCGCGGCGTCGCGCGTGTTCCAGCAGAGCGAAAAATTCTTCCACGGTGACAGGTGGTTTTTCCCCCATGTCTTGCAGCAGGCTGCGGTTGTAGAAGACCCCGTGAATCACCTGTGCCACTGGCACGCAATAGACCTTGCCATCGTCGGATGTCCAGGGCCTGCGAGCCTGCTCGGAGAAAGACGCCAGCACGTCTTCCGGCAGAGGCGCCAGTTGCTTGCGTTCATACAGCCGGACACTGCCGTCAAAGGGGCGGCAGAAAATCAGGTCGCCGGCCTTGCGGCTGGTCAGCTTCGTGTCGAGCAGGCTGTCGTAACGCAGCTTCGCATCCAGCCGGCTGTCGTACTCGAGGGGGTTTTCAGGGGCAAAGTTGACCTGCAGTTCCGGGTGGCGCCGATGAAACTCCGGCAGCAGCTTCTGCTCCCAAAACATCTGGTCGTCTGTGCGCCAACTCTCCAGTCGAAGTTCGGTTTTGTCCGGCGCCGCCATCGCCGCGCCTGCGCTGCACAGACTCCATCCCAGCAGCAGGCCAGTGCGGAGGGTTTGGCGACACACTTGTGCGATCGCCTGCAGGGAGAAAAGTGGCTTGAGAAAAGCGTTTCTGGACGGCATGGGAATGACCCGACTGCAAATCGGGTCATTCTATAGTCAGTTTGTATTCAATAAATCAACGCAGCACCAGCACCGGGGTGTGGCAATGGGTGAGTACCTGCTGGGTTTCGCTGCCCAGCAGCAGGCGCTTGATGCCTTTGCGGCCATGTGAGGCCATCACGACCAGGTCCACTTTCTGTTTCTTGGCGGTGGCGATGATGGCGTCTGAGACCACGTCGGATTTGACGGTCACGGTCTTGCAGGCAACACCCTTGGCGGTGGCGGATTTCTGCACGGCCACCAGGTTTTCAGTGGCGGCATCTGCCCACTGCTTTTCGATGCGACCGATTTCGGCTGCAGACAAGGGGATGCTGCCCTCGAAATAGGTCTGTGGATAACGGGGCACCACTTTCATGGCCACCAATTCGGCGCCACAGCTCGATGCCAGCTGGATGGCGTTGGCAACGGCTTTCTTGGACAGGCTGGAGCCGTCGGTGGCAACCAGAATGCGCTTGTACATGGTGATCTCCTCGGTTGGTTGATGAATGCATCTAGCTTAAGAGGCCCTCAATCCTGACGGCTTGATGAAAGTCAAGCAATGGTTGGGGCCAATCGCCTATCTTCGGAACATGACTTCCGTCAATCTTGCCCAGGACTTGCCATTGACCCTGCCCGAGCACAAGGCGGACGATCGCCTGACCTTGCTGGACGATCCGCAGGAGTGGGCCAGCTTCAGTCAGAACGAAGCAGGGCAGCCGGGCTGTTGGGCATCCAGTGTGGTGTTTGAAGGCATGCACTGCGCTGCCTGTGCCATTTCAATCGAAGAAGCGCTGCGCAGTGTGCCGGGCGTCAAATCGGTACAGGTGAGCGCGGCCAGCCACCGAGGCCGCATCGTCTGGTCTGAACAGGAAACCCGGCCTTCGCAATGGATGCAGGCCAGTGCCATGGCGGGTTACAAGGCGCTGCCTGCAAACGATGCCCATGCCCACGAACGGCGCAGGCAGCAGGCGCGCCGCATGGTCTGGCGTGTGGCGGTGGCTGGCCTGTGCATGATGCAGGTGATGATGTATGCCACCCCAGCCTACGTGGCCGAACCAGGCGACATCACACCGGACATGGTGCACCTCTTGCGCTGGGCCAGCTGGGTGCTCTCGCTTCCAGTCATCCTGTTTTCGTGCACACCGTTTTTTTCTGCCGCATGGCAGGACCTGAAGCATCGCCGCATCGGCATGGACCTGCCGGTGGCCATCGGCATGCTGGGCACTTTCGTGGTCAGCAGCCTGGGCACGTTTGAGCCGCAAGGCCCGTTCGGGGCCGAGGTGTATTTCGATTCACTCACCATGTTCGTGTTCTTCCTGCTCATGGGCCGCTGGATGGAACTGCGCATGCGCGACCGCACGGCAGGGGCGCTGGAGGCTGTGCTCAATCGCCTGCCCGACAGTGTGCGCAGGCGCTCTGCCGACGACAGCTGGGAGCGGGTGTCGATCCGGCAACTCCGGGCCGGGGACGTGGTGGAGGTATTGCCAGGGGAGGCTTTCCCGGGCGATGGGACCGTTCTGACCGGACAGACACAAGTGGACGAGGCTTTGCTGACCGGAGAGTCCATTCCCCTCAATCGCCAAGCGGGGGATGCAGTGATTGCGGGCAGCCACAACCTCAGTGGCCGTGTCGAATTGCGTGTGGAGCAGGTGGGCGCTGCCACCCGTTATGCGCAGATCGTGGCCCTGATGGAAAGTGCTTCGGTCCACAAGCCCGCCATGGCCGAGCTGGCGGACCGCATGGCCAAACCCTTTCTGATCGGGGTGCTGCTGGCATCGGCAGCGGCAGCCATTGCCTGGTGGCCGCAAGGGCCAGGCCACGCCGTCATGGTCGCCGTCGCCGTGCTGGTGGTGACTTGTCCCTGCGCCCTGTCTTTGGCCACGCCTGCCGCCATGCTGGCCGCTGCGGGGGCGTTGGCGCGCAGTGGTGTGCTGGTGCGTCGTCTGCAGGCCTTGCAAAGTTTGGCCGAGGTGGACACGGTGGTGTTTGACAAGACCGGCACGCTGACGCTGGACAGTTTCAGTGTGTCGGCCCTGCATGTGCGTACGGGTGTTACGCACGGTGATGTTTGGCATTGGGCCGAGCGCATGGCCATGCATTCCCTGCATCCCGTATCCAGGGCCATTGCTGCCGAGGCAAGGCAACGGCGTTTGCAGCAAGGGCAGGGCGGTGACGCACAGGCTTTGCCAGCGGGCTGGGTATTGACGGAGCACCCCGGTCAGGGCCTGAGCGTTCATTGGCCGGCAAGCGATGGCTTTCAGCGCGTCTTGCGCTGGGGGTCGGCCACTTTTTGTGATGCGCCCAATGGCCCGCGCGAGCGCCTGCAGGTTAGCCTGGCCGACGAGCAAGGCTGGATGGCGACCTTCGAACTGCAGGAAACCCTGCGCCCAGAGGCCATCCATGTTGTGACGGCTTTGAGTCAGCAAGGCCTGTCGGTCAAAGTGCTGTCCGGTGACGCGCCTGGTGCGGTCGAGCTTGTGGCCCGCAGCTTGGGCATCGATGATTTTCGTGGTGGGTGTTCGCCGCAAGACAAGCTGGCGGCCCTGCAAGCCATGCAAAAACAAGGCCATCGGGTGGCCATGGTGGGCGATGGCCTCAACGATGGCCCTGTCCTGGCGGGAGCGGATGTGTCTTTTGCGCTGGGGCAGGCCGTGGCCCTGACCCAGTCCCAGGCCGACATGGTGCTGATGTCGGGGCGGCTGGATTTGCTGGAGCACACGCTGGTGCGCAGTCGCCAGACCTTGCGCGTGGTCCGTCAGAACCTGATCTGGTCTGTGTTGTACAACGCGGCATGCGTGCCGCTGGCCCTGATGGGCTGGTTGCCGGCCTGGGCGGCTGGTCTGGGCATGGCGCTCAGTTCCTTGCTGGTGGTGCTCAATGCCTTGCGCCTGTCCGCCAGCCTAGGTCGAAATTCCTGAAAGTTCATCCCATGGACATCCTTTTTCTCTTGATCCCACTCTCGGTCGCCTTGGTGTTCTTCATTCTGGGGGCGCTGTGGTGGGCGGTGCATCGTGGGCAATTCGAGGACATCGAAGCCGAAGGCGAGCGCATTCTGCGCAACGATTGATTTTCATCAAGTCGACCCGCCGGGGAAAACCCGACACTCCAAGGGTCTTTCATCAATAAGAGGTAGAAATGAACTTTGCGAACATGCAAGCCTCTGTCTACAACGACAAAGTTGTACGGCAGTTCGCCATCATGACGGTGGTGTGGGGCGTGGTCGGCATGCTGGTCGGCGTGATCATCGCCGCCCAGCTGACCTGGCCGGAGCTGAACTTCGGAATCCCGTTCCTGAGTTACGGCCGTCTGCGCCCGCTGCACACCAACGCGGTGATTTTCGCGTTCGGTGGCTGTGGTCTGTTTGCAGCCGCCTATTACGTTGTGCAGCGCACCTGCCATGTGCGTCTGTTCAGCGACAAGCTGGCCGCGTTCACTTTCTGGGGCTGGCAGCTGGTCATCCTGCTGGCGGCCATTTCCCTGCCTCTGGGTTACACCAGCGGCAAGGAATATGCAGAACTCGAGTGGCCCATCGACATCCTGATCACCCTGGTCTGGGTGGCATTTGCGGTGGTCTTCTTCGGCACGGTGGGTACGCGCAAGGTGCGTCACATCTACGTAGCCAACTGGTTCTTTGGCGCCTTCATTCTGGCGGTGGCCCTGCTGCACCTGGTCAACAGCGCCGCGTTGCCGGTCGGCGCCCTCAAGTCCTACTCGGCTTACGCTGGTGTGCAGGACGCCATGGTGCAGTGGTGGTATGGCCACAACGCGGTGGGTTTCTTCCTCACTGCAGGCTTCCTGGGCATGATGTACTACTTCATCCCCAAGCAGGCCGAGCGCCCCGTGTACTCGTACCGTCTGTCGATCGTGCACTTCTGGGCCCTGATCTTCACTTACATGTGGGCCGGTCCGCACCATCTGCACTACACCGCGCTGCCCGACTGGACCCAGTCGATCGGCATGCTGTTCTCCCTGATCCTGCTGGCGCCCAGCTGGGGTGGCATGATCAACGGCATCATGACCCTGTCGGGCGCTTGGCACAAACTGCGTGACGACCCCATCCTGCGCTTCCTGATCGTGTCCCTGTCGTTCTACGGCATGTCCACCTTCGAAGGCCCGATGATGTCCATCAAGACCGTCAACGCGCTTTCGCACTACACCGACTGGACCGTGGGCCACGTGCACTCCGGCGCTCTGGGCTGGGTGGGTCTGGTGACCATGGGCTCCATGTATTACCTGATTCCGCGCCTGTTCGGCCAGAAGAAGATGTACAGCGTCAAGGCCATCGAGATTCACTTCTGGACCGCCACGATTGGCATCGTGATCTACATCGCCGCCATGTGGATTGCCGGCGTGATGCAGGGCCTGATGTGGCGCGCTGTCAACGCCGACGGCACCCTGACCTACACCTTCGTCGAATCCGTCAAGGCCACCTATCCCTTCTATGTGCTGCGTCTGCTGGGCGGTCTGCTGTACCTGGGTGGCATGGTCCTGATGCTGTGGAACACGATCAAGACGGCCACGGCCGGCCGCTCGGTCGATGTCCAGATTCCTGCTGCTGCAGCCCACGCCTGAGGAGTACACAAACATGGCTAACAACCAACATTCGGGCGGCGGTCTGTCCCATGAAAAGATCGAAACCAGCAACTTCCTGATGATCGTGCTGATCCTGATCGTGCTGCTGTTCGGCGGCCTGGTCGAGATCGTGCCCCTGTTCTTCCAGAAGTCCACCACCCAGCCGGTCGAGGGCCTCAAGCCCTACACCGCGCTGCAGGTGGCCGGTCGTGATGTCTACATCCGCGAGGGGTGCTACAACTGCCATTCGCAGATGATCCGTCCCTTCCGTGCCGAGACCCTGCGCTATGGCCCGTACTCGGTGGCTGGCGAGTTCGTCTACGACCACCCCTTCCAGTGGGGCTCCAAGCGCACCGGTCCGGACCTGGCCCGTGTGGGCGGTCGCTACAGCGACGAGTGGCATCGCATCCACCTGAACAACCCGCGTGACGTGGTGCCCGAGTCCAACATGCCGGCTTACCCCTGGCTGGAAAAGAACACTGTGGACCACACCACGATTAGCTCCCACATGAAGGGTCTGCGTACCCTCGGCGCACCTTACTCGGACGAAGAAATCGCCAAGGCAGGTGATGACGTCAAGGGCAAGACCGAGCTGGAGGCCGTCATCGCCTACCTGCAAGGTCTGGGTGTGCACCGCAAGTAATCCGGGAGTCGAACACCATGGACATCAACACCCTGCGCTCCATCGTGACCGTGCTGGCCTTTGCCTGCTTCGTGGGCATCGTGCTGTGGGCCTGGTCGCGGCGCAACCAGGAACGCTTTGACGATGCGGCGCGCCTGCCGCTGCGTCATGACGACTGAGCCATGACCGACAAGAATTCAAAGGAAACGAAATGAGCGACTTCACTGGCAACTTTTGGCACCTGTTCGTGGCCGGCATCACCGTGGTGGGCATGATCGCCTGCCTGATCCTGCTGTGGTTCTCGGGCAAGACCAAGGCCATGACGGCCAACGACAACACCACCGGCCACGTCTGGGATGGCGATCTGCGTGAAATGAACAATCCTCTGCCGCGCTGGTGGGTCGGTCTGTTCATCATCACCGTGGTCTTCTCCCTCGTGTACCTGGCCTTCTACCCGGGTCTGGGCAACTTTGCCGGCAAGTTCGGCTGGTCTTCGCAGGGTCAGTACGACACCGAAGTGGCCAAGGCCAACGAGCAGGTGGCGCCGCTTTACGCCAAGTTCCAGGGCATGCCGCCCGAAGAAGTGGCCAAAGATCCGCAAGCCATGGCCATTGGCGACCGCCTGTTCATGAACAACTGCGCGCAGTGCCACGGCTCGGATGCTCGCGGCAGCAAGAGCTTTCCCAACCTGGCAGACGCCGACTGGCTGTGGGGGGGCACGCCTGACAAGATCAAGGAAACCCTGGTGCAGGGCCGCAACGGCGTGATGCCGCCCATGGCTGCTGCCGTGGGTTCGCCTGAAGATGTGCGCAATGTGGCCCACTATGTGCTCAGCCTGTCGGGCAGCCCGCACGACTCGCTGCGCGCCTCGCTGGGTAAGTCCAAGTTTGGTGCCTGTGCAGCCTGTCACGGCATGGACGGCAAGGGCAACCACGCCATGGGCGCCCCCAACCTCACCGACGACGTCTGGCTGCACGGCTGGGGCGAGAATGCCATCGTCAACATGATCAACAACGGCAAGAACAACCAGATGCCGGCGCAAGCCGCCAAGCTGACCGAAGGACAGATCCATGTCCTGGCCAGTTACGTCTGGGGCTTGAGCAATGTCAAGGCGGCAACAGCCCAATAAGCTTACAGTCTGAGGGCCCCGCAAGGGGCCCTTTTCAATTTGACGGGAAGCAGTTTTGGATCCTCAGGAAAATTCCCCACGCAAGATCGTGCCCATCACTCCGGTGCCTGCAGGCGACGAGAGCACGCAGGAAATGATCTCCCTGTATGCAGCGCACAAAAAAATCTATCCCCGCAGTGTGCAGGGCATCTTTGCGTACTGGCGCTGGATTTTGGTGTTTGCCACCCAGCTGGTGTTTTACGGGCTGCCCTGGCTCGAGTGGGGCCAGCGCCAGGCGGTGCTCTTTGACCTGGGGGCCAGGCGGTTTTACATCTTCGGCGTCGTTCTGTATCCGCAGGACTTCATCTACCTGACCGCGATCCTCGTCATTTCGGCGTTCTCGCTGTTTCTGTTCACTGCAGTGGCGGGCCGTTTGTGGTGCGGCTATGCCTGTCCGCAGACCGTTTACAGCGAAATATTTCTGTGGGTGGAGCGCAAGATCGAGGGTGACCGCACCGCACGCATGAAGCTGGATGCGGCCGACATGTCCCTCGAGAAACTCTTCAAGAAGTGGTACAAGCACATCGTCTGGATTGGCATCGCCATGTGGACAGGCTTCACCTTCGTGGGGTATTTCACGCCGATTCGTGATCTGGGGATGGAATTCCTCACCGGCAGCATGAGCTCCTGGGAGGTCTTCTGGGTGTTCTTCTACGCGTTTGCGACCTACGGCAATGCCGGTTTCATGCGCGAGCAGGTCTGCAAGTACATGTGCCCTTACGCACGCTTCCAGAGCGCCATGTTCGACAGGGACACGCTGATCGTCACTTACGATGAGGCGCGAGGCGAACCCCGTGGCGCCAGATCCAAAAAGGCCGACCCCAAGGCCCTTGGCCTCGGTTCCTGTGTGGACTGCAGCCTGTGCGTGCAGGTCTGTCCGACGGGTATCGATATCCGCAAAGGTCTGCAGTATGAGTGCATCGGCTGTGGCGCCTGTGCCGATGTGTGCGACACCGTGATGGACAAGGTCGGCTATCCCAGGGGCCTGATCAAGTATTCCACCCAGAACGCCATGGCGGGGGGCTGGAGCCGTGAGCAAACCTGGAAACGGGTGCTGCGCCCGCGGGTGTTGCTCTACACGGGCATCCTGCTGGCGGTGACGCTGGCCCTGCTTTCGAGCCTGGCGCTGCGCAAACCCTTCAAGGTCGATGTGGTGCGCGACCGCGCCGCTCTGGCCCGCATCGTGTCGGGTGGTCAGATCGAAAACGTCTACCGTTTGCAGATCATGAACGCCGCAGAAAAGACCTTGCACTTCAAACTCGAAACCGAAGGCCTGCCTGGCCTGCGTATCGTGACCGAAACGGACGTGCTGGTGCCGGCTACCGAATCCCGTTGGGTGTCCGTGCGGCTGCAGTTGCCTTACGATGCCGCCAAGCCGGGCTCGCACCCGATCCATTTCCACATCCAGTCCTATGAAGAGGGTCAGCAAGTGGTCGGTCGGATCGAGGAAAAATCGGTTTTCCTGGTGCCCCGCTGATCAGAGGACATTCATGAACACATCCCAGAATCCGCAAAACTCGCAGCGCCCCTGGTGGTCTTTTGGCCATGTCTGGCTGCTGATCGCGGGACCGGCCGTCGTGGTGGTCGCTGGTTTCTTCACTTACTACCTGGCGGTGCGCTCGCCCGATCCGGTCTTGCCTACGCAGGTGCCGGTCAAAGCCGAGAGCCAGGGTGGTGGGGACATCAGCCAGGCGCCGGCGGTACAGGCCCGAAACCATGCCGCTACCGGCGAGCTGCCGGTGCAAGCAAACAAAAAGCCCTGAACACGGCATCCAAGGAGACGCAAATGCTGATGCAACGAATGATGTGGATTGCCTGGCCCGCTTTCCTGGTGGCCGGTCTGCTGGAGATACTGGTCTTCGGGCTGGTGGATCCCGAGGATCTGCACTGGTTCGGGCACCCGCTGGCGCTCAGCCGGCAAGGGGTTTACACGCTGGCGTTTTTTGCGTTCTGGATCCTGACCATGGCCTCCAGTGCGCTGACGACCTTGCTGTCCATGTCACCGTTTGAAGTCAACCGTTGCCCGGTGCCCGAAGACCAACGCCCCCAGGATTGCGCGCGCAATTGCTGCTGACTTCCAGCGGCCCCGTGTCCGGGGTGCTGCAAGGTCAGTGGCAGGCAGCCTGGTGGTTCACCAGGCGTTGCAGGGCCTCGGTGCTCAGGATGCGCACGTGGCGCTGCTTGACCTCGACGATGCCATCTTCGACGAATTTCGAGAAGGTGCGGCTCACGGTTTCGAGTTTGAGTCCCAGATAGCTGCCGATTTCCTCGCGCGTCATGCGCAGGACCAGTTCGGATTGGGAAAAGCCGCGCGCATGCAGGCGCTGCACCAGGTTGAGCAGGAAGGCTGCCAGACGCTCTTCGGCGCGCATGCTGCCCAGCAGCAGCATCACGCCGTGCTCGCGCACGATTTCGCGGCTCATGATCTTGTGGACATGGCTCTGCAGGGCGGTGACTTCGCGCGAGAGCTCCTCGATGCGCTCAAAAGGCATGACGCAGACCTCGGCGTCTTCCAGGGCCACGGCATCGCAGGTGTGGTGGTCGTTGACGATGCCGTCCAGGCCAATGATCTCACCGGCCATCTGAAAGCCAGTCACCTGGTCGCGGCCATCTTCGGTGGCCAGGCAGGTCTTGAAGAAGCCGGTGCGGATGGCGTAGAGCGAAGTGAATTTCTCACCATTGGTGAACAAGGTGCTGCCCCGCTTGATTTTCCGGCGCGTAGCGACCAGATCGTCGAGGCGATTGATATCGTTTTCCGAGAGGCCCATCGGCATGCACAGTTCCCGCAAATTGCAGTTGGAACAAGCGACTTTGATGGTTTGGGGATTCATATCGGTGACTTTCAATGCTGTCGGTCTTGCCTTGGATCAACTTCTTATTGGACACCAAAAATCAGGGTTTCTACGCATTCCGACCGGTTCGGTGCCAATTTAAGGCCTGAGTTGATGTGGGTCAAGACTCCAAACGGTATATCTCGGCACAGTGCAGGCTACGTTTAAAACAATTGTCTTCGCCTTGTCGCAATGTCTCTGATCACGCCCGAATTGCTGACCCGTTTTGATGTGGCGGGGCCGCGTTACACCTCTTATCCGACGGCCGATCGGTTCGTTGAAGCCTTTGCCGAAGCCGATTACATCCAGGCGCTGGAGCAGCGCCGAGAGGCCACGCGCCTGAAAGGCCAGCCGCTGTCGTTGTATGTGCACATCCCGTTTTGCGAATCGCTGTGCTACTACTGTGCCTGCAACAAGATCATCACCAAGCACAAAGAGCGTGCAGCAACCTATTTGCGTTACCTGACGCGCGAGGTGGAACTGCAGGTGGCTCACTTGGGGCAGGGGCACTCGATCAGCCAGTTGCACCTCGGGGGAGGCACGCCAACTTTTCTGAGTGACGATGAACTGCGCGAACTGGTGGCCATGCTGCGTCGGCATTTCCATTTCGTGCCGGGCGGTGAATACTCGGTCGAGGTAGATCCCCGCACCGTGGATGAAAACCGCCTGTCCGTCTTGGCCGAGTTGGGTTTCAATCGCCTGAGCTTTGGCGTGCAGGACTTCGATCCTGCCGTGCAAAAAGCCATTCACCGCGTACAGCCTGCCGAGAAGGTTTTTGCCATGGTGCATGCCGCGCGCGCCTTGGGTTTTGAGTCGGTCAATGTGGACCTGATTTACGGCCTGCCGCTGCAGACGCCCGAATCGTTTGCGCGGACGTTGGCACAAGTCAACGAACTGCGTCCTGACCGCATCGCGCTGTACGCGTATGCACACCTGCCCGAGCGTTTCAAGCCGCAGCGCCGCATCCACGCTGCCGAGTTGCCGCTGGCGGGTGCCAAGGTGGCCATGCTGGCCCAGTCGCTCGATGCCTTCAACGACGCCGGCTATGTCTACATCGGCATGGACCACTTTGCCTTGCCCGACGATGCGCTGGCTGTGGCCAAGCGTCAGGGGCGGCTGCACCGCAACTTTCAGGGCTACAGCACCCAACCCGACTGCGACCTGATCGCGCTGGGTGTCTCGGCCATTGGCCGCATGGGGGCGACCTACAGCCAGAACGCCAAGACCATCGAAGAGTATTGCGATGCATTGGACCAGGGGCATCTGCCGATTGTTCGAGGCATGGCGCTCTCGCGCGATGACCTGATCCGCCGTGCCGTGATCATGGCGCTGATGTGCCAGGGCCAGCTGCAATTCGAGTCGATCAATCTGGCCTGGCTGATCGACTTCAAGACCTACTTCGCCAGTGAAATGCAGATGCTGCAGGAGATGCAGGATCAGGGCCTGGTCCAACTGACCGATACAGGTATTGAAGTGAGCACCATGGGCTGGTTCTTCGTGCGGGCGGTGGGCATGGTGTTTGACCGCTATTTGCAGCAAGGCCTCAGCCGCGCGCAGTTCTCCAAAATTCTCTGATCTCTTACGATCAGGACATGCAAAGTTCCCTGGCATTGACAGCCCTGCTCATGGGCTTGGCGGGTGGCCCGCATTGCGTGGCCATGTGCGGTGCAGCCTGCGCAGGTTTCGGGCAGGCTGCTGGTGAACGCAGGGTGCAGGCACTCACCGCGTTCCAGCTGGGGCGTCTACTGGGTTACAGCGTGATGGGGGCCTTGGCTGCAGTGAGTGTGCAGGGCCTGGGCTGGCTGACCACGCAATCTGCCGTGATCCGTCCGCTCTGGACGCTGCTGCATCTGGCTGCCATGGCTTTGGGCATCCTGTTGATGCTGCAGGCCAGACAGCCCGTCTGGCTCGACCACTCTGCCCGGCGTTTGTGGGCCCAGGTTCGCCGTTTTCATGAACGCCGTGGGGCGCTGGCCCCCTTGCTGGTGGGGGCACTGTGGGCGCTCATGCCTTGTGGTTTGCTGTATTCAGCCTTGATGGTGGCGGCGCTCACCAGCAGCGCCGCTGATGGCGCCTTGACCATGGGGTTGTTTGCGCTGGGCAGCAGTGTGAGCCTGTGGGCCGGGCCGTGGCTGTGGTTGCGTTTGCAAACCTTGGGCGATGGCGCCTGGGGCATCCGCTTGGCCGGTTTGGCCCTGTTTGCCGTGTCGGCCTGGGGTCTGTGGATGGGGCTGGTGCATGACCAGGCCCCGTGGTGCGCGACGCCCGCCTGATCAGGCGATCAGACCTTTGTAGAGCATGTAGGCGGCCAGCAGGTACAGCACGCCCGCAAACACACGCTTGAGTTGTTTGACAGGCAGTTTGTGCGCAGTGGATGCGCCGACCGGTGCCATCAACACGCTGCAGCTGGCGATCACCACCAGGGCAGGCAGCCAGAGGTAACCAAAAGAGTAGGGCGGCAAATCGTTGAGCGACTGGCCGCTGACGATGTAGCCGGCCACATTGGCCAGCGCGATCGGAAAACCCAACGCAGCGCTGGTGGCCACGGCATTGTGGATGGCCACGTTGCACCAGGTCATGAAGGGGACGCTGATGAAGCCGCCACCTGCGCCGACCAAGCCCGACAGCAGGCCGATCAGGCCGCCCGCCCCCACCTGACCGGCAAAGCCCGGCATCTGGCGCGAAGGTGCCGGTTTCTTGTCCAGAAACATCTGTGTGGCCGAGAAACCCACGAAAGCCGCAAAAAACAGGGCCAGCGATGTGCCCTTGACCACTGCAAAAATCCCTACACTGCCCAGCAGGCTGCCCAGCACGATGCCCGGGGCCAGACCCTTGACCAGGTCCCAGCGCACCGCACCTTTCTTGTGGTGGGCACGCACGCTGGAGATGCTGGTGAAGATGATGGTGGCCATGGAGGTGGCAATCGCCATCTTCACCGCCAGGTCCGGGCTGACGCCTCGCTGGCCCAGCATCCAGGTCAGGAAAGGCACCATGACCATGCCTCCGCCAATGCCCAGCAGGCCCGCAAGAAAACCGGTGCACAGGCCAAGAATCGCCAGTTCAATGATCAGGGTGGGCTCAAGCATCATGGGGAGGTGAAAGGAGTGAAGAAGGTGTCTGCGAGTGCCACCGGACCGGCATCCTGAACCGGGGGTTCAGGTGGGCGAGGGCAGACTGGCGTTGGGTTCATCTGACGCGAGACGATCACGCTCACCAGCCGATGTACCAAGCCCGGGCTCAATGAGCATTGGTTCAAGGAAATATAAAGCCCGGCACGCACCGCAGACACATGCGATTGTAGGCGTTTGAGCGCCTGCTTGCCGGGCGTCAGAGCAGCTGACCGTCCTGGCCCAGCGCCTGATCGAGCCGCTGCAGCAGGCCGCTCAGACGCTCGGAAACGCCCTCTGGAGCAATGGCTGGGGCAGGCTGACTGGCTGGCGCAGCCGTCCCCTCGTGCTGATCAAAAGCCAGGTTCAGCGCGGCCAGCACGGCGATGCGGTCACGGGCCTTGATCTTGCCGGCATCCCGAATCTTGCACATGGCCACGTCCACCCGGTTGACGGCAGCTTGCAAACGCTCTTCACCACCTTCGGGGCAGCCGAGCAGGTAACTCTGGCCCATGATCTGGACTTCGATCTGTTTGGCAGTCATGTGGAGGACTCGCTCGAGGATGCGGCAGGCAGGCGGTCGATCAGGGCGTCGACCCGGGCGCGCGCTGCCGACAGGCGGGACTTGAGCTGATCGCGTTCCTGGGTCAGGGTCTGGACCTGTTGGGACAGCAGGGCATTGGTGCGCTGCAGCTCTTCATGGCGAAGCAGCAGGTGTTCCACACGTTCGGCGATTTGGTCGATGAGATCGTTGTTGGCCATGGCACACGGAGGCAGCGGGCGATTCGCCATTGTAGGGGGTCCGTCACCTGAGCAGCCCAGGCCCGGCCGGCCCGTAGGAATGGCGAAAGGCAAGCCCGTAAAATATGGATCTGTTGGTGCTCGCGGGTCTGTTCACGGCCTGCAGTTCAACGGGAAGCAGGGGGGAGATTCCGCCTTGGAGTCACCTAACCTGCGCTGCCCCCGCAACGGTAAGCAGACGAGTCCCGGTTTCAAACCGGCTCCGCTTTCATCTCACAAGCCACTGGTCGCCCTGAAACAGGTGACCGGGAAGGCGATGAAGGTCGCATCTGCCAGCCCGGATACCGGCCAACAAGGTGGTGTGCCTGCCAAGGTACACCGTGAAGCCCATGCACTGTCGGGGAAGGCGGTGAGGGCGTTTGACTTGTTTGTTTCTCATGAAAAAAAACCTCCCATGGCGCGTGGCTATGCCTGTGCTGTATGCGGCTGTTGCCGGCGTTTCTTCGACTCACGCGCAACTCCTCGAAACCAATCCCGTAGTGATCACTGGCAGTCGAGTTGCTGAGCCCCTCGCGGATGTATTGCCGTCCGTATCGGTGATCAGCCGCAAAGACATTGAAAAGGCTCAGGCTCCTACATTGGCCGACTTGCTCCAGGGTGAAGCCGGTGTGGAGTTTGGTCGTAATGGCGGTCCAGGCAGTGTGACTTCTTTCTTCCTGCGTGGGCAAAACAGCGTTAACACTGTGATCCTGATTGACGGTGTTCGTACTCAGGTCGACGGTGGGGGCAACCTCACGATCACAGACATGCCGCTGGACATGATCGAACGCATTGAAGTGCTGCGTGGTAATGCCAGTGCGCTTTATGGTGAGGCGGCCATTGGTGGTGTCATCAATATCATCACGCGACGCAGTCAGGGGCGGACCAAAGTCTACGCCAACCTTGAAGCCGGATCGTTTGAAACACGCCGTGCGAGTGTGGGTTACGGTGGCGTCTCTGATGATCTGAGTTACGACTTGCAAGCGGGCAAGAATTACTCCAAGGGCTTTTCGGCGATTGATCCTGCACTTAAACCGCTAGCCAACCCTGATCGAGATGGCTCGGAAACGACCTTTGGGAATGTTCGTTTTGAGAAGCGCCTCAGTGCGAACCGCCAATTGGGATTGCGCCTGAGTGCCAAGAGCACCGACACCGACTTTGACATGACCTCGGGGGCTCCCAGTGATACACACCGTTTCAAAACCCGTACCGAAGGTATCAATATTTTCTGGCGAGAGAACATCAGCCAACAATGGTTGAGCCAACTGGACTTGTCGTATGCAGATTTTGCGAATGACAATCTCAAAAATGGCGCAATAGCAGTTAGCTTCGGTACGCCTAATGGTGAATACCGCGGTCGTCAAAACAGTGTTCGCTGGTTCAATACCTATGCATTGCAGTCCAATTCAACGCTGAACTTCGGGCTTGACTACAGCGATGAAACCTACAAGCAACTGAACACTTACGAGGCCAAGCGCCATTTGACGGGTTATTTCGCTGGTATGAACCACAAAGAAGGCCGCTGGACGTGGCAAGCCAATGCACGCCAGGATACCGTTTCGCTGGATCGTGTGGCTTCAGGAACTTCTGCGTCCAAAGACAACAGCGCTTCATCGTATTTGTTAGGACTGGGCTACACCTTGACTGCGCAATGGCGAGCCACAGCATCGGTGTCCACCGGTTTTCGTACCCCGACGGCTGATGAGCTGATGGGCTATGGGGGTACTTTGTCGTTGTCGCCTGAAAAGCACAAAACCGAAGAGTTGGGTGTGACATTTCAGCAGGCTCAGACGCTGGCCAGGCTGGTGTACTTCCACACGCGCAGTGAAAACGCCATTGCCTGGAGCGGTTCCTTCAGTTGCTATGCGGATTGCTACAAAAACATTGGGGAAACCCGTAATCAGGGTCTGGAGTTGTCGGTCCGTACGGAATGGGCCGGGAACAGCGTTCGACTGAGTGCTGTGTCGCAAGACCCATGGAACGTTACGGAAAACAGTGCTTTGCTGCGGCGTGCCAAGCGTTATGGATCTCTGGATGTGTCGCGTTCTTTCGGTGCCTATGAAGTTGGCACACGTTTGTATGCGGCCAGTGCCCGCTCTGACTGGGACAATGTGAACCTTCCGGGCTATGGGTTGGTCTCTTTCTATGCAAGCCGCAAGATGGACGCCAACTGGACATTGCGCGTGCGACTGGACAATGCGCTGGACAAGCCATACCGACTTGCAGATGCATATAACACTGCCGGTCGTGGGTTCTTCGTTGCACTTCAGTACAGTCCCAAGCAATGAACCCCATAGCTCCCGCCCCCCAACGCATCGTCTGCCTCACCGAGGAGACGACGGAGTGGCTTTACCTGTTAGGGCAGGAGCATCGCATCGTCGGCATCTCGGGCTACACGGTGCGTCCGCGCCGGGCCCGGGAGGAAAAGCCCAAGGTCAGTGCGTTTTTGAGCGCCAAGATCGACAAGATCCTGGCGCTCGAGCCAGACTGTGTCTTTGGCTTTTCCGATCTGCAGGCGGACATCGCGGCGGCGCTGATTCGTGCTGGTGTGCAGGTCACCGTGTTCAACCAGCGCAGCGTGGCCGAGATTTTTGCCATGCTCTACCAAGTTGGCGCGATGGTGGGACAGGCCGAACAAGCGATCGAGCGCATCGCGCAGATGCAGGGGCAGCTGGACGCCATCCGGCAGGCAGCGTCAGGCTTCAAACGACGGCCCAGGGTCTTCTTTGAAGAGTGGGACGAGCCCCATATCAGCGGCATCCGCTGGGTGTCCGAGCTGATGGGCATCGCCGGTGGCGACGACATCTTTCCTGAACTTGCGCAGCAGCCCATGGGCAAGGACCGCATCATTGCCGACGGGCAGACCATCGTTCAACGAACACCGGACATCGTGATCGGATCCTGGTGCGGCAAGAAATTCCGTCCCGAAAAGGTCGCAGCACGCCCAGGTTGGCAGGACTTACCCGCAGTGCGCGACGCACAGCTCTTCGAGATCAAGTCGGCCGACATCCTGCAGCCGGGCCCGGCGGCCTTGACCGATGGTGTGGCGCAACTGCACCGTATTTTTTCTGAATGGGCGCAGCGCCATGCTTGAACGCCTGTTCTGTTTCCTGGCTTTGTGCGTGCTGTGTGGCGCGGCCCAGGCTGTGACCGTGCTGGACGATGCCCGGCAAAAAATCGAGATCACCCGAGCACCCCAACGCATTGTGAGCCTGTTACCCTCGCTCACCGAAACCGTCTGCGCGCTGGGGCAGTGCCAGCGTCTGGTGGGGGTGGACCGTTATTCCAACTGGCCCGAAGGCATCCAGGCCTTGCCGCGCATGGGTGGAGGCATCGACCCGAACATCGAAAGCATCGTGGCGCAAAAGCCCGATCTGGTGTTGCTGGCCGGCTCTACGCGCGGGGTGGAGCGCCTGCAGTCGCTGGGCATCACGGTGCTGCGGCTGGAGCCGCGCACGCATGCCGATGTGCAGCGTGTGCTGCGCACCGTGGCCGAGGCGATCGGCGTTCCTCGCAGCGAGGCGGACCGTGTCTGGCGCGAGATCGATGCCGGTGTTCAGGCGGCCGTGCAATCGCTCAAGCCCCAGGCCCGCAGCCTGCGGGTGTACTTCGAAGTCAGCCCCACCCCTTACGGGGCCAGTGAATCGTCTTTCATCGGTGAAACGCTGCTGCGCATGGGTGTGAGCAACATCCTGCCCGCCGCGTTGGGGCCGTTTCCCCAGATCAATCCGGAATTTGTCGTGCGTGCCCAGCCGGATGTGATCATGGCAGGGGACAGTTCGCGTGCCAGCATGCTGCAGCGCCCGGGCTGGGCGCAGATGCGCGCGGTGCGCGAAGACCGCATCTGTGTATTTCAGCCAGAACAGGCGGACATCGTGGTGCGTGCCGGACCGCGCATGGCCGAAGGCGCCAGGCTCATGGCCGAGTGCCTGAACCGGACCGCTGGAGGCGCCAGATGATGCGCACCCGTCCGGCCCCGTTCTGGGCGCTGGTCTTGCTGATGCTGGGCGGTGCAGGCCTGGTGCTGGGCACGGCGGTCGGCAGTCAGGGCTGGGAGGTCTGGTGGACGGCTGCTCAGGACCCGGTCATGCAGCAGATCGTCCGGGACATCCGCCTGCCGCGAAGCCTGGGCGCCTGGCTGGGCGGTGCCTTGCTGGGCCTTGCTGGTGCCGTTGCGCAAGGCCTGTTTCGCAACCCGCTGGCCGATCCGTATCTGCTGGGCAGTGCCTCGGGGGCTTCGCTGGGCGTGAGCCTGTACCTGAGCCTCTTTGGTGGGTCCATTCTGGCCACAGCCTGGCTGCCTAGGCTGGGCATGACCGGGGCCGCATTCATCGGATCGGTGCTGGCCGTGGTGCTGACTTTGACGCTGGCACGCGGCGTGCAGCAGACCCTGCGGCTCTTGCTCGCGGGGGTTGTGGTCGGGGTGGTGCTGGGCGCGCTGGCCTCGCTGGTGGCCCTGTTCGAGCCGCAAGTGCTGCAGGCCATGCAGGGCTTCATGCTGGGGTCTACCTCGTTTGTGGGGTGGACATCGTGTGCCCTGATGGCCGTGGCGCTGTCGCTGTCGTTGATCGTGGCGGTGGCTCTGGCGCGCGTGCTGGATGCACTCACCTTGGGCGAAGCCACGGCCCAGAGTCTGGGCATGCCTTTGCGTCAGGCGCGCTTGCTGCTGGTGGCGGCCATGTCGCTGACCACGGCAGCGGCTGTCGCGCAAATGGGGCTGATCGCTTTTGTAGGTCTGGCCGCGCCGCACGCGGTGCGTTCCCTGGTGCGCTGCAAGCACTCGGGGGTGCTGCTGCTTTCGACCTTGATGGGCGGTGCCTTGCTGTTGCTGGCCGATGTGCTGGCGCGTGGACTGCTGGCGCCGCAGGATCTGCCGGTCGGTGTACTGACGGCGGTGCTGGGCGGGGTGTACCTGCTCTGGCGCATGAAGCCTGCCAGCGAAGGCCGATCATGAGCATCGCATTGCAGACCCGAGGTCTGAAGGTGGCGCTGGGCGGCCACGAGGTGTTGCATGGCATGGATCTGGATGTGACCGCCGGGCACTGGACCTGCGTGGTCGGTCCCAACGGGGCTGGCAAGTCCACCTTGCTCAAGGCGTTGGCCGGTTTGTTGCCTTTTCAGGGACAAGTGCTTTGGCAGGGCCATTCCTTGCTGGAGATGGCGCGTCGTGAGCGGGCACTGGCGCTGTCCTGGCTGGGGCAGGGCGAAGCCACCTCGCTGGATCTGCGGGTGCTTGATGTGGTCATGCTCGGCCGCTTGCCGCACCAGGACTGGTGGTCTGCACCGAGCCCCGCAGACCATGCCATGGTTGAGGCTGCACTCAAAGCCACGCAGGCCTGGGACTGGCGCGAGCGCAGCCTGGGCGAGTTGTCTGGCGGCGAGCGCCAGCGTGTGCTGCTGGCCCGCGCCATGGCGGGCAATGCGCCCATCATGCTGATGGACGAACCGCTGGCCAACCTGGACCCGCCGCACCAGGTGGACTGGCTGGAGCAGGTGCAATGCCTCAAGGCCCAGGGCACCACGGTGGTCAGTGTGCTGCACGAGATCGGCATGGCCCTGCATGCCGACGATGTGGTGGTGATGGACAAGGGCCAGGTGGTACATCACGGGCCTTGTGACCATGAGGCCACACGCCGTGCCATGGAGGCCGTCTTTGAACACCGCATCCGCATCCTGCTGGCGGACGGTCAATGGGTCGTCGTGCCCCGCAGCGCATGAGCGCCCGGTGCATCATGGTGCTGGGTACCTCCAGCGGGGCGGGCAAGAGCTGGCTGGCCACGGCGCTGTGCCGCCATTACGCCCGACAAGGCCTGAAGGTCGCGCCTTTCAAGGCGCAGAACATGAGCAACAACGCCAGGGTGGTTGAACACGGCGAGATCGGCAGTGCCCAATATTTCCAGGCCTTGGCCGCCAAGGCCGAGCCCGATGTGCGCATGAACCCGTTGCTGCTCAAGCCCGAGGCCGACACCCGCAGTCAGGTGGTGCTGCTCGGTCAGGTCAGCCAGACCTTGAGCGAGACACCCTGGCACGAGCGCAGCGAAAAAGTCTGGCCGCAGATCGCGGCCGCGCTCGACGAGCTGATCGAAGCAAACGATGTGGTGGTGATCGAAGGCGCAGGCTCGCCCGCCGAGATCAACCTGATGGACAGCGACATCGTCAACCTGCGCGTGGCACGGCATGCCAATGCCCGCTGCCTGCTGGTCACCGACATCGACCGGGGCGGTGCCTTTGCGCATCTGTACGGCACCTGGGCGCTGCTGCCGCTTGAGGACCGTCATCGTATTCGGGGTTTTGTGCTCAACAAGTTTCGCGGTGACGCCAGTCTGCTCGCCCCTGCGCCCGAGATGCTGGAACAACTCACCGGTGTGCCCACGGTGGCCACGCTGCCCATGTGGTGGCAGCATGGCCTGCCCGAAGAGGATGGCGTCTTTGATGATCGATCACGCACGGCAGGTCCGGTGACCCGAACCGTGGCCGTGGTGGCTTATCCGCGCATCAGCAATCTGGACGAGTTTCAGCCGCTGCGCAATGTGCCGGGTGTGCGCTTGCGCTGGGCGCGCACGCCTGCTGATCTGACCACGCTCGGCTCCGATGACTGGATCATCCTGCCCGGCAGCAAACACACCAGCAGTGATCTGGCCTGGCTGCGCCAGCAGGGGCTCGACGCTGCCATTACCAGCCATACCCGAGGCGGCGGGGCCGTGCTGGGCATTTGTGGAGGACTGCAGATGCTGGGCGAAGCGCTGATCGACCCCCATGGCATTGACGGTAACGCACCGGGATTGGGCTTGCTGCCCTTGGTCACCCAGTTTGTGCCGGAAAAAAAGGTCACCAAGACCGAGGCGGCATTCGCCCAGATGCACGGCCCTTGGTCGGCTCTGAGCGGGGTCACTGTGCAAGGCTACGAAATCCACCATGGCCAGACACAAGCCCATCCGGCCATGCTCGCCGCTGGCACGCTCGTGCACGAGGTGATTCCCGGGTTGTGCTGGCAAAGCGGGGACGGCTTGGTGCTGGGCACTTACCTGCACGGTCTGCTGGAAAATCCGGCGGTGCTGCAGGCCTTGTTCGGCGCGCAAGTGCCAACGCTTGAGTCGGTGTTCGATGGACTGGCCGATTACATCGAACAGCACTTTTCCCCAAGTACGCTGGACGAACTCGTCAGGTAATGAGCTGATCAAGAATCGCCCGTTAAAGATGAGGTTGCCGGTAGGGTCTAGCCGGGCTGGCTTGCCCTTGTCGGGTCTCAGGCGCAACATGTCGCAGTGGCATGTCTGCCAATGTTCGCTGGCAGACGGCAGGGCTTGAAAGACGGAGGAATCATTTCCGGATTGCTGCGCTCTGCAGCGCGAAGCCACCCGCGGTGGAACCGGTGGCGCTTTTCAAGGAGTTGCCATGTCCAAAGTTCTGGTGCTGTATTACTCCACCTACGGTCATATCGAAACCATGGCGCAGGCTGTGGCCGAGGGCGCCCGGTCTGCCGGGGCCAGCGTGGACCTCAAGCGGGTGCCTGAAACCGTACCGGCCGAGATCGCCAAATCCGCGCATTTCAAGCTGGACCAGGCCGCCCCGGTGGCCACGGTGGCGGAGCTGGAACACTACGACGCGATCATTTTCGGTGCGCCTACCCGCTTTGGCCGCATGCCCGGCCAGATGGCCAGTTTCCTTGACCAGGCTGGTGGCTTGTGGGCGCGCGGCGCGCTGCACGGCAAGGTCGGTGGCGCTTTCACCTCGACCGCCACGCAGCACGGTGGGCAGGAGGTCACGCTGTTTTCCATCCTCACCAACCTGCTGCATTTCGGCATGGTGATCGTGGGCCTGCCCTACAGCCACCAAGGCCAAATGACTCTGGACGAGATTGTGGGGGGCAGCCCTTACGGCGCGACCACGATCGCCGGCGGTCAGGGGCAGCGGGTACCCAGTGCCATTGAGCTCGAAGGCGCAAGGCATCAGGGACGACTGATCGCCACCACGGCCAACCGCCTGTTTGACAGGCCGGCCTGACGGACCGGGGCGGGCCAGCATGGCCTCGGCGACGCATCGTCAGGAGCGGGATTCACTGGGCACGGTGGATGTCCCGGCCGGGTGTCTTTGGGGTGCACAGACCCAGCGCGCACTGCTGCATTTCCACATCTCGAGCGAGCGCATGCCGCCGGTGCTGATCCACGCGCTGGCATCGGTCAAGCGGGCGTGCGCCCTGGTCAATGCCGAGCTGGGTCTGTTGTCTGCAGACAAAGCGCAGGCCATTGTCACGGCCGCGCAGGAGGTCGTGTCGGGTGTGCATGACGAGGCGTTTCCGCTGGTGGTCTGGCAGACCGGCTCGGGCACGCAGACAAACATGAACATGAACGAGGTGCTGGCCAACCGGGCTTCGGAATTGCTGGGCGGTGGGCGAGGAGCGCAGCGCTTGTTGCACCCCAACGACGACATCAACCTGGGACAATCGTCGAACGATGTGTTCCCCACGGCCATGCATGTGGCCGCCGCGCTGGCGACCCGTGCCAACGTGCTGCCCGCGCTGGAGGCCTTGCGCTTTACCCTGCAGGCCAAAGCCCAGGCCTTTGCTGGGCTCGTCAAGCTGGGTCGTACCCATTTGCAGGACGCCACGCCGATCACGCTGGGGCAGGAGCTGTCGGGCCATGTGGCTCAGCTCGAGCAAGCCGGACAATTGCTGACCGACGCCATGGTCTGGCTGTATCCGCTGGCCATCGGCGGCACAGCGGTGGGCACGGGTCTGAACACGCACCCTGAGTTTGGTGCGCGCGTGTCGGCTGAGCTGGCGCGGATGCATGGCCTGCCGTTTGTCAGCGCCGACAACAAGTTCGCGGCCCTGGCCGGGCACGAGCCACTGGTGGCTGTGCACGGCGCCCTCAAGACACTGGCCGTGGCCCTGACCAAGATCGCCAACGACCTGCGCTGGCTGGCGTCTGGGCCCCGTTCGGGTTTGGGGGAAATCCGACTGCCCGAGAACGAGCCGGGCAGCTCCATCATGCCCGGCAAGGTCAACCCCACCCAGTGCGAGGCACTCACCATGCTCTGCGCGCAGGTGATGGGCAACGATGTGGCCATTGCCATCGGCGCGGCTTCGGGCCATTTCGAACTCAATGTCTACAAGCCACTGATTGCCCACAACCTGCTGCAGAGCATCCGCCTGCTGGGCGACGGCATGCGCAGCTTCGACGTGCATTGTGCGCAGGGCATCGAAGCCAACCCGGAGCACATGCGCGAACACCTGGAGCGCTCGCTCATGCTGGTCACCGCGCTGGTGCCGCACATCGGCTACGACCGCGCGGCCCGCATCGCCCGGCTGGCTTTTGAAAGCGGTACTTCGCTGCGTGAGGCGGCACTCTCACTGGGCGATGCCACGCCTGCGCAGCTGGACGAGTGGCTGCAGGCTGGAGCCATGCTGGGGCCGCACAACACCACCCCGCAGCACAAGGCCTGAATGCGCCGGTCGCTCAGTGTGCCAATGCGAAGTCGATGAAGCCGCGCTCCACCGAGGTGGAGACCAGTCGCACCTTCACCAACTGTCCCACCTTGAGTAAAGGGAATTCGCCCGTCAGCCGACCCTCGGTCGGCGGCTGGAAGATGCGCACCCAGGTGCCCTTGTCGCTGGCGCCGGTGACCACGCCATCGAAGCGCTGGCCGATGCGATCGTGCAGCAGCAAGGCGGCTTCGGATTTGCGGACCTGACGCTCCACCTTTTGCGCTGCATCTTCCTGCTGCGTACAGTGGCTGGCCAGCGCCTCGAGTTCGTCGTTGGAGTAGGGCGGTTTGTCCCCCGCCAGCGCCGCCTTGATCAGACGCAGCGTGATCAGATCGGGGTAGCGCCGGTTGGGAGCGGTTGAGTGCATGTAGTCGCGCACCGCCAGACCAAAGTGGCCGATGGGCTGTTTGCCGGGGCGTTCCACCACGTATTCGCCCGAACCCATGAGCTTGATGATGACCAGCGACAGGTCGGGAAAACGCAAGGGATCAAGCTTGTGCTGCTGTGCCAGGAAGGTTTCCAGTGCCTTGCCGTCAGGCTGTCGGGGCAGGGTCGCGCCATGCTCGAGTGCCACCTCCACAATCCGCTGCCAGCGTTCGGGCGAGCGCACCACCCGCCGCAGCGACGGGCGACCGTGGCGCGCCAGAAAGTGGGCGGTGCAACCGTTGGTGGCGATCATGAATTCCTCGATCAATTGGCGCGCGCGGTTTTGCTCTTGCTGCCTGATCTCGCTGATCCGGTCACCTTTGAACTGCGCCCGGGGTAGAAAGGTTTCGAATTCCAGCGAGCCTTCGGCACGCCGCAGCACGCGCAGTTTCTGGGCCAGCTCGTCCTGCAGGCGCAGTTGGGTGGCCATGCCCGGCACTCGCCGTGCCGGCTCGGGCAGGTCGCCTTCGCCGACGATCCAGGCCGATACCGCGTCGTAGGCCAACTGCGCCTTGTTGCGCACCAGCGCCCGGTAGCTCAGGGCATGCACCAGCATGCCGTCGCCGCTGAAGACCATTTCCGTGACCAGGGCCAGCCGGTCTTCATCCGGATTGAGAGAGGTCAGGTCGGTGCACAGCCGCTCGGGCAGCATCGGGAACACACGCGCCGAGGTGTAGACCGATGTCGTGTTCATGCGGGCATGCCGGTCAACCGGAGAGTCCTTTTTGACCAGAGCGTCCACATCGGCCACGGCCACATACAGGCGCGCCTCGCCGTGGTGCAGCGGCTCGATTGCCGTCAACTGGTCCAGATCGCGCGAATCGTCGTTGTCGATCGAGCACCAGGGCAGAGCGGTCAGGTCACGGATGTCGCTGCCGGACTCGCTGGCTGCCTGTTTGAGCCGAGCCACCTGCTGCTGCACGGCAGTCGGGAACTCGGGCTCGAGCCCGCGACTGAACATGGCCCAGGTGGCGATGGTGGTGAGGCTGGTGCGGTGGTTGGACAGGGCGTGGCGCATGGGCTTTCCGTGGTACGGCCCTTGCACTTATACGCCAAACCTTCGCGTCTGTGTCGCTGCCGGCCTTCGGTGTGTTGGCTACACCACCACAGCAAGGCCTTTCAGGTCTTCTTCTTTTTCTTGCCGGCTCGGGAGACTGGGGGGGTGGCCTTTTTGGGCGACAGTTGCTGACGTGCGGCTTCGTCGAGACACAGCAGCGTATCGACGTGGTTCATGAAACGGTTCAGATAGTCCGGAGAGATGTCGCGCATCAGGCCGAGTGCGCGAAGCACCAGCATGTGCGAGTTGATGGGGCCCGCATTCTGGGGAGCCTGCGCCATGGCCTGCGAGACCTGCTTTTGCACACTGATCTTGCGCAGTTGTTTCCGGAACTGCTGCACACGGGGGCTCTCGGCACGCCAGCCTGCGTTCTGCAGCGTCTGCACGGGTGAAGTCCCCGTGCTCGGCGGCTTCATGTCCCGCAGCAAGAGGGCCAGTGGCGAGGGCGGTGCAGACTCCGTGGGGGTGAGGGCCTTGCTGGATGCGGCAGCCATGCGCGATCTGAAATCCTGCAATGCCTGGTTCAACCGGGTCTGGAGCAATGCTTGAGCCGGACCGTTGTGGCTGCGGATGCGTTCGGCCAGCACTTCGATGTAGTGCCAACCTACGGGATCCATGCGTGCAGCGCCCGCTTCGCGCAGCGCGAGCAGTGGGTCGCAGGTGGGCGAAAGCTCGGTCATCGGCGGGAGCTTGCAATATCGTTGGTGGTCTTGGGTACCGGTGCCATTTCCACACGGCGGTTCTGGGCGCGGGCTTTCTCGCTGGTGTTGGGCACCAGGGGCTGTTCCTGGCCGAACGCGGCAGCAAACAGCATGGACGAAGGCATGCCTTCTTCAATCAGGGTGCGGGTCACCGTCAGGGCACGCTGGGCCGAGAGTTCCCAGTTGTCTTCGAACTTCTTGTTGCGGCTGCGGATGCTCTGGTCATCGGTGAAACCGCTGACCATGAGGATTTCCTCGCGCGAAGCCAGGTAACTTTTGAGTGGCCCGACCAGACTTTTGAGCAGTTTGCGGCCTTCAGGCTGCAGCTGATCGGAATTGAGTTCAAACAGCAGCTTGCCGCTGATGCCAATGCGACCGTTGCTGAGCGTGATGCGGCCAGTGGCCAGCGGGATGGCCAGGGCCTGTTCCAGCGTCTGGCGCTTTTGCTCCTCGATCTGGCGTTTCTGGACTTCGGCTTCGAGGTTGGAGGCCATTTCCAGTTGGGTGGCCATGACGCCCACCAGCAGCAGCACAAAGGCGCCCAGCAGGCCGGTCATCAGGTCGGCGAACGAAATCCACGTCGGGGTGGTGGCTTCGTTTTCGGCTTCCATCTCCAGCATCAGACGGCTCCTGCGGTCTGGCGTTGCTGCAGGGCTTCGAGCACGTCTTTCTGGCTGCTGATGCTCAGGTCGATGATTTCGCGGGCCTGGGCCACGTAGTAGGCCAGTTGCTCGTCGCTGCGCGTCATCGACTGGCCAATCGCCGCCTCAATGCGCTGCAGGTTGGCGATCAGTTTTTCGTTGGTCTCGTTGAAACTGCGCACGGCAAAGCCGAAGGTCTCGCCCAGGCTGGCCACGTCCACCGCGCTGGCCGTCAGTTGCGCGGCCACATCGCCCAGCTTGCCGGTCTCGGCGGCCACATGGGCATGGAACTGCTCGCTGGCCTCGGCCAGCGAGGCCTGGCTGGCGCTGACCAGTGCGTCGATCACGCCGCGCTGTTCGGTGGAGGCGTGGTTGATCGCGTCCAGCAGGGTGCTGAGCGTGCCCAGGATGCGGGTGCGCTCTTCGAGCAGGGCGTTGTCGCGCGCCACGCTGACCGAGATTTCCTGGCGCAGCTGGCCAATCACTTCGGCTGCGGCTTTGGGCGCTTCGGAGGCCGTCTCGATCAGGCGGGTGATCGGGTCTTCCAGTGCCGTGCCCAGCGAGGTCAGGTGCTGCGTCACGGCGGTCTGTAGCTCGGCCAGGCGGGCCACGGCGGCTTCGCCGCGCTGGGCTTCCTGCTCGCGCAGGGCAGACAGTTCAGTGCGCAGCAGGCTGGCCAGTTCTTCGGAGCGGCGGGTGTGCTGGGCGGCGGCCTCGGCTTCGGAGGCGATGCGCGCACGCACCAGCTCTTCGCTGCTGGCCAGCAGGCGGGTGATCTCGGCCACGGTTCGGGTGCTGTGGTGTTCGCTGTCGCTGCGGATCTGCGCGGCGGCCTGGCTCAGGGCGTCAACCACCTGCTGCTGTTGGGCCAGGGTCTGCTCGCCGGAGGCCTGCCAGCGGGCCTGAAGGCCGCTGGCCATGGTGTCGAGCGCCGTCTGCCAGGCGGCCAGGCGCTGTTCGTCGCTGGCTGCGTGCAGGTCCTGTACGCGCTGGATGTCGGCCAGTGTTTGCTGTGCCTGGGTCTGCACCTGGGTGGTGATGGCTTGCGCGGTCCGGGTGAGGGTGTCGCAAATCGCCTGCTGCTGCGCCAGTGTCTGGCTGCCGGTGCTTTGCCACTGGGTTTGCAGGCCGGTGGCCATTTCCTGCAGCGAGGCTTTCCAGCCGTCCAGGCGTTGCTGCTCGGCGCTGTTTTGCTGCGTTTGCTGTTCGGCCCACGCGCTGCGCACGGCGGTCACCAGATCCTGAGCACGGGTGTCGAAGGTCTGGCCAAACTGCTGCAGCGTGCGGTCCACACCGGCCAGCAGCCCGGCGCTGGCCTGTTCGTGTTGGGCCAGCGCGGCGCTCCAGGTCTGGGCCACGGCTTTTGCGCTGCTGCTGAACTGCTGGTTGAGGGTGTCCAGCTGCGTTTGGGTACTGCCCACCATGCGTTCGTGCATGGTTTGCGCTTGCTGCGCCATCTCGGCCATGGTGGCCTGCACCACCGGGCGGATGCTGTCGCTGGCCAGCTGCATGCTTTCGCTCAGGCTGCTGCGCATGGACTGGTCCACCGAGCGGGCGAGATCGCTGTAGACGGCTTTCACCTCGCGGTGAAAGCCTTCCTGATTCGCGAGCAGGCGGTCGCTCAGTTGCTGGCTGTGGCGCTCCATCTGCGCCATCAGCGACTGCAGCTGCTCCACCACCAGCGGCAGGGCCTGGGACTGCTGTTGCAGGGCGCGGAAGGTTTCCTGGCGCTGGTGAGCAAGCGAGAAATGGCGCAGGCCGGTGCCGATCAGCCCATCGAGCACCTGCGCCGCCTGCGCACGTTCGCGGCGCGAGAGGCTGGACATCAGGCCCAGCATGGCCGAGGTGGCCACACCCGCCACCGAGGTGCCGAAGGCCAGACCCAGGCCTTTGATCGGCTCGGAAAACGCGGCGCGCATGCCCTGCACGCTGCTGGTGCCTTCGAGCGCGAACACCGCGCCGTTGAGCGTGACCACCATACCCAAAAAGGTGCCCAGCATGCCCAGCATGACCAGCAGGCCCACCAGATAGGGCGTGAGCGCCGGGCCGGGCAGGGCAGCTCGCTCGGCCTCGATGCGTTGGCGTACGGCGTTTTGCAGCGGGGCCGGCACGCGAACGAGCCAGTCCCCCAGCTGCTGCAGTTCGGACGGCACTTCGGTCAGGGCCTGTTGCAGGCGGGCTGTGTCGCTGCGGTAGCGGTGCAGTTCCAGCGCGCCAAAGACGTACACGGCACCGATCACGGCGGTCATGACCAGCACCAGCAGGTGGGTACTGGCCACAGCTGCGGCGACCCACACAACGGCCAAAGCACCCAGGACAAAAGCGATGTGGAAAGGGTATTTCTTCATTGTTGTTGCAGCGTGTTGGCGGAAAGGGCTTCGATCAGGCCCAGCAGGGGTTGCAGGCGCAGGTCCAGTTCGGCCAGGAGGGCGGTGCGCAGGTCATCGCACAGCGGGCCCAGCCAGGTCTCTGAGCGAGGTGCGGGCTCGTCGGCCTGAGCCGCCTCGGTCAGTTGCTTCATGTGTTGTTTGAGTGCCTTGGCGAAGCGCTTTTCAAAATTCGATGCAATGTGACCGAGCAGCCGGGCCTCGCGTTCGATCAGCACGTTCTCGAAGATGGCGTCCAGTGTGGCCAGCTGTTTGTGCGGCGTGGTGCCTTTGTCGAGCATGCCGCGCAGTTGCCCCCGCAGTGAGCGGATGATGCTGTCCATTTGCCGCTGATGACCGACGCAAAAGCGTCGAAATGGGTCAAACGCCGTTTTCGGGTCGATCGGTTGCTCCAGCTCCGGCGAGGGCATTTCAATGCGAGGCATGCCCGGGGCGGGCACAGTGCCCTGCACGATCGATTGTTCGAGCGCCACACGCACCTGCCCGAAGCGCTGGCGCAGCACGGTGGCGTCCACCCGTGCCTTGGCCTGTGCGGGTGGGGCCTCTGGATCGTCTACTGTCCCGATGAATGCCTGCAAGGCGATCGCATGGCGGAAGTCCAGCCAGTCGGCGAGCTGCTGCCCCACTTCACCCGGTGCCACGGCAGCATCAACCAGGCCTTTCTCGGAGAGAAAGCGCAACAGTGCAGAGCTGTGGAGACGGGCACGCGGCTGGACTCGCGTCATGGGCAAGGTGGCTTGAAAAAGTGAAAGGCCGGGACGAGCAGACAAGACGGGTGCAAGGCCAGCCGTCAAGGGACGTCTCCGTCGGGAAGAAGGTTCTGAATTTTATCCGCGAGGGGGCATGCACCCGCTTGTGAATTGGAGTTCTAAAGAATTCAAAAGCAGAAGGTGTTGCAGGCCGGATTCAGGGGGTCTTGGGCCGGAAGTCGCAGTAGCGGGACACCGCGCATTGCCCGCACAAGGGTTTGCGTGCCTGACAGATGTAGCGCCCGTGCAGGATCAGCCAGTGGTGGGCATCCACCAGATAGGCGGCGGGCACCCGCTGGAGCAGCTGCATTTCCACTTCGTAAGGCGTCTTGCCGGGTGCCAGGCCGGTGCGGTTGCCCACGCGAAAGATGTGCGTGTCCACCGCCATGGTGGGCTCGCCAAAGGCCACATTCAGCACCACATTGGCGGTCTTGCGGCCCACGCCGGGCAGAGCCTCAAGTGCCTCGCGGGTGCGAGGCACTTCCCCGCCGTGTTGCTCGACCAGAATGCGGCAGGTCTCCATCAGGTGCTTGGCCTTGCTGCGGTACAGGCCTATGGTCTTGATGTAAGCCTCCAGTCCATCGAGTCCGAGCGCCAGGATTTTCTGCGGCGTGTTGGCCACCGGAAACAGGCGCCGCGTGGCCTTGTTGACCCCTACATCGGTGGCCTGCGCCGAGAGCAGAACGGCCGCGAGCAGCTCGAACACGCTCGTATACTCCAGCTCGGTATTGGGCTGCGGATTGGCCGCCTTGAGGGTGGCAAAGAACGGCTCGATGAATTCCTTTTTCATGCCCCGGATTCTCTCCCATGGCCATTCCCTTCGCTGACCGTCTGAACAACGTCGAAACCTCCGCCATCCGCGAGCTCTTCAAGCTGCTGGGCAAGCCCGGCATCATCAGTTTTGCCGGCGGCTTTCCGGACAGCGCCATGTTCGACGTGGACGGCATCCGCGAGGCCAGCAACGCCGCCCTGGCCAAAGACCCGGGCGCCGCGCTGCAGTACGGCGCGACCGAAGGTTTCAACCCGCTGCGCGAACAACTGGCCGCTTTCATGGCCCAAAAAGGCGCGAAGGATGTGGCCCCGGACCAGCTGATCGTCACCACCGGCAGCCAGCAGGCGCTGGATCTGCTGGGCAAGACGCTGATCAGCCCCGGTGACAAAGTGATCGTCGAAGGCCCGACCTTCCTGGCCACCATCCAGTGCTTTCGCCTGTATGGCGCCGAGCTCGTCAGCGCGCCGATCGACGGCGACGGTGTTCAGACCGACAAACTCGAGCACCTGATTGCCGAGCACAAGCCCAAGTTCGTTTACCTGATTCCCACCTTTGGCAACCCCAGTGGCGCCATGCTGAGCGCTGAGCGCCGCAAACGCGTGCTCGAACTGGCCGTGAAGTACAACACCCTCATCGTGGAAGACGACCCCTACGGCGACCTGTACTTCGGCGAGGCGCCCCCGCCCAGCCTGCTGGCCATGAGCCCGCTGGTAGAGGGCAGCCGCGAATTGCTGGTGCACTGCGGTTCGCTGTCCAAGGTGCTCTCGCCCGGCCTGCGCGTGGGCTGGATGATCGGCCCGGCCGAGCTGCTCGCCAAGGCCACCATGTGCAAGCAGTTCAGCGACGCCCACACCAGCACCTTTGCCCAGGCCACCGCGGCCGAATACCTCAAGGCCGGCCGCATGCCCGCCACACTGGACAAGGTGCGCAGCGTGTACGCGCAGCGCGCCCGCACCATGGGCGACGCGCTGCGCAGGGAACTCGGTGACGCCGTGAGTTTTGTGCAGCCGCAAGGTGGCCTGTTCGTCTGGGCGCGTCTGACGGGCGCGGGCGGCAAGGTGGCCGATGGCAACGACTACGCCAAACGCGCCATCGAGCAGGGCGTGGCCTTTGTGCCGGGCGCGCCGTTCTTCTGCGCCAACCCCGACCATGCCACCTTTCGCCTGAGCTTTGCCACGGCGCCGGAAGACAAGATCCTCGAAGGCGTTTCGCGTCTGGCCAAAGCCCTCTGATTCGCGCGCGGAGGCGCGCTCCTGCAAACCGCCCCCGCAGCCAGATCACTGCGCAGTAGGAGGCCGCCCCCGCGGCCGAATCCCATGCAAGCCGAAGACCTGCTCAAACTCGTCACCACGCCCATGCCCTACGGCAAGCACAAGGGCGTGGTGATCGCCGATCTGCCTGGCAACTACCTCAATTGGTTTGCCCGTGAGGGCTTTCCTAAAGGCGAAATCGGCCGCCTGCTGCAGCTGATGCAGGAGATCGACCACAACGGCCTCAAGGACCTGCTGCGGCCCTTGCGCCGCTGATCAGTCGGGTTTGAACCGGTCTACCCGATCGGTGATGATGCCGTCGATGCCCAGGGCCATCAGCTGTTGCGCCACCGCCTCGTCGTTGACGGTGTAGCCCAGGCAGCGCATGCCCGCATCATGGACACGCGCCACGATGGCGGTGTTCCACAAGGGGTGATGACAGACGACGGCCACGCAAGCCAGTGCCCGAGCCTGTTGCAGCCAGCCATCGTGCAGGCTTTCCAGCAGCAGGCCGCGGGGCAGTGCGGGCGCTGCGTGGCGGGCACCTGCCAGCGCTTCGACCGAGAACGAGGTCAGCAACGGCGGCACGGCCTGGCCGCTCCACAGCCGCATGGCTTGGCGCGCCACGACTTCGCCGGTTCGTCGCTCGGTTCCGGGTGTCGGTTTGATTTCGATGTTCAACAGGCAGGCACGGCTGATGCACCAACTGGCCAGCGATGCCAGCGTCAGCAGCGGTTCGCCTGCGCAAGCCGGTGAATGCCAGCTGCCGGCATCCAGCCTGGACAGCGCGGCCCAGCTCATGGCGGCGGCCATGCCCTTGCCGTTGGTCGTGCGCTCGAGCGTGGCGTCGTGCAGCAGAAAGACTTCTTCATCGGCGCTGAGCTTGGCGTCGCATTCGAACATGCGGTAACCATGGTGTGAACCCAGCGCAAAGGCAGCCAGGGTGTTCTCAGGCGCGAGCTGGCCGGCTCCCCGATGGCCAATCCAGCGCGGATAAGGCCAGTTCTTCATGTCGAGCTCAGGGACGAACGACTTCGAGCAGCCGGTCCAGCCCGCCCTCGTTGATGGCGACCATGGCCTGCTCGCGCACCTTGGGCTTGGCGTGGTAGGCCACCGACAGGCCTGCCTCGCCCATCATGGGCAGGTCGTTGGCGCCGTCGCCCATGGCGATGCATTCACGGGGCGCAATGCCCAGCAGGCTGGCCACCTCGAGCAGGGTGCGGCGTTTTTCGGCACCGTCGCAGATGTCGCCCCAGCTCTGGTCCACCATGCGGCCGGTGAGCACACCGTTCTCGATCTCCAGGATGTTGGAGCGGGCAAAGTCGATCTTCAGCCGGTCTTTCACACGGTCGGCGAAGTAGGTGAAACCGCCCGAAACCAGCAGCACCTTCATGCCCGCTTTCTGGCAGGCCGCAATCAGTTCGGCCGCGCCGGGGTTGATCTTCAGGCGCTCGCTGTAGACGCGTTCCATGTCGTCGGTGGTCACGCCCCTGAGCAGGGCCACGCGGCGGCGCAGGCTGTCCTTGAAGTCGGTGATCTCGCCGCGCATGGCGGCTTCGGTGATGGCGGCCACCTCGGCCTTGCGGCCCACGGCATCGGCGATTTCGTCCACACATTCGATGCTGATGAGCGTCGAATCCATGTCGAAGGCGATGAGTTTGAACTGAGACAGGGACAGGGGGGCGGTGAAGCCCTGGATCACCAGACCCGGGGCAAATTCAGTTACAGAAGTCATGGCGCAATTATCGTGGCTCGGCGCCGGACGCTTGCACAATGGCGTCGCGGCCGCAATTTGTGGCCGCTGTCCATTGAACTTACGGGAGAACAACATGAAAAAACTGTCGGCACGCCGCGTGATGGCCTTGGCCTTGTCAGGCCTGAGCCTGGGCCTGCACGCACAAACGACAACCGCCGAACCGCAGCAGGTGGTTCACCTCAGCGCCAGCGCCTGGCAGCAGGCCAGGCAGGATTGGCTGCGCGTGGTCCTGCGCAGCACCTTGGAGGGCAGTGAGCCCATGGCTGTGCAAAAGCAGCTCAAGAAGGTGGTGGACGAAGCACTGGGCCAGTTGCGCCCGCAGCTCCAGCCGCACCAGCTGGAAGTGCACAGCGGCGCTTTTGGCATCAACCCACGCTACAACGACAAGGGAAAGGTCGTCGGCTGGCAAGGCCAGGCCGATCTGGTCATCGAGGGCCGTGATTTCGGCAAGATTGGCCAGGCTGCTGGCCAGGTGCCGCGCATGGCGGTGGAATCGGCGCAGTTTTCTCTTTCGCGTGAGGGGCGTCAGCAGCTCGAAGCCGAAGTGCAAAGCCAGGCGGTGCAGGGTTTCCGGCAAAAAGCACAGCAACTGGCCAAGGACTTCGGTTTTGCCGGCTACACCATGCGCCAGGTCACGGTGGGCACAGTGGATCGACCCTCCCCGGTGATGCCCTTGATGGCCTCGGCACGCATGGTGGTGGCCGATGGTGCACCGAGCCCGATCCCGCTCGAGGGCGGCAAGGACGAAGTGCACATCACCGTGAGCGGCAGCATCCAGCTGCGCTGAGGCTTCAGGCGGCGACCGCCTCGGTCCGCGGCGTGCCCAGGCTGCGCAAAATGTCCCGCACCATCTGCGCCCGCATCTTCGGGTCGGGCAGTTCGCGCTCGATGCGCAGCTTGTCATTTCCCGCCAGCTTGATGTGTTTGTTCTTCTGGATCAGGCCGATGATGGCCATGGGGTCCACCGGCGGGTTGGGCTTGAAGCTGATCTGGATCACCCCGGGGGCGGCGTCGACCTTGACCACGCCGTAGGGCTGGCTCAGCACCCGCAGGCGGTGCACGTCGATCAGGGTCTGCGCCTGCGGCGGCAGCTTGCCGAAGCGGTCCACGATCTCTTCGACCAGACCGTCGAGCTGGTCACCGGTTTTGGCAGTGGCCAGCTTTTTGTAGAAAGACAGGCGCAGGTGCACGTCGCCGCAGTAGTCATCGGGCAGCAGGGCGGGGGCGTGCAGGTTGATGTCGGTGGCCGCCTGCATGGGGCTCAGCAGGTCCGGCTCCTTGCCGTTTTTGAGGCTCCGCACGGCCTCGGACAGCATCTCGTTGTAGAGCTGAAAGCCGATCTCCATCATGTTGCCACTCTGGCTCTCGCCCAGCACCTCGCCGGCGCCACGGATTTCCAGGTCGTGCATGGCCAGATAAAAGCCGCTGCCCAGTTCTTCCATCTGCTGGATCGCGTCCAGCCGCTGCGCCGCCTGTTTGGTCAGGCCCTCGATTTCAGGCACCAGCAGGTAGGCATAGGCCTGGTGGTGGCTGCGGCCCACGCGCCCGCGCAGCTGGTGCAGCTGGGCCAGACCGAACTTGTCGGCGCGTGAAATCACGATGGTATTGGCCGTGGGCACGTCGATGCCGGTCTCGATGATGGTCGAGCACAGCAGGATGTTGTAGCGCTGCGCCACAAAGTCGCGCATCACACGCTCGAGCTCGCGCTCGGGCATCTGGCCGTGGGCCACGGCGATGCGGGCTTCGGGCAGGATTTCCTCGAGCTTTTGCTTGCGGTTCTCGATGGTCTCGACCTCGTTGTGCAGGAAGTAGCACTGGCCACCGCGCTTGAGCTCGCGCAGCACCGCCTCGCGGATCACACCCGTGCCCTCGTTGCGCACAAAGGTCTTGATGGCCAGACGGCGCTGCGGCGCGGTGGCGATCACGCTCAAATCGCGCAGGCCCTCCAGGGCCATGCCCATGGTGCGCGGGATCGGTGTGGCCGTGAGCGTGAGCACGTCGACCTCGGCGCGCAGCTGCTTCATGGCCTCTTTGTGGCGCACGCCAAAGCGGTGCTCCTCGTCGATGATCAAGAGGCCCAGGTTGTTGAACTGGGTTTTCTCACTCAGCAGCTTGTGCGTGCCGACCACGATGTCCACCGTGCCGTCTTGGATGCCTTTCATGGTGGCGTTGACTTCCTTGGTCGAGCGGAAGCGCGAGATCTCGGCCACCTTGACCGGCCACTTGGCAAAGCGGTCCTTGAGCGTCTGGTAGTGCTGCTCGGCCAGCAGCGTGGTTGGCGCGAGCAGGGCGACCTGTTTGCCACCCGTGACGGCCACAAAAGCGGCGCGCAGCGCGACCTCGGTCTTGCCAAAGCCCACATCGCCGCAGACCAGGCGGTCCATGGGGCGGGGGCTGATCATGTCCTGGATCACGCAGTGGATGGCGGCCTTCTGGTCGGCGGTTTCTTCAAAACCGAAGTCGTTGGCAAAGGTCTCGTAGTCCTGCGGGCTGTAGCGGAAGGCGTGGCCCTCGCGGGCGGCGCGGCGGGCGTAGATGTTGAGCAGCTCGGCGGCGGCGTCGCGCACCTGCTCGGCGGCCTTGCGCTTGGCCTTTTCCCACTGGCCTGAGCCCAGCTTGTGCAAAGGCGCCTCGTCGGCGCTCACGCCGGTGTAGCGGCCGATCAGCTGCAGCTGGCTCACCGGCACATACAGCGTGGCCTTGTCGGCGTATTCAAGGTGCAGAAACTCCTGCAGCGCGGGCGTGCCATCGGGGTTTTTCTGGCCCATGTCCATGTTGACCAAGCCGCGGTAGCGGCCGATGCCGTGGGCGCTGTGCACCACCGGGTCGCCCACGTTCAGCTCGCTCAGGTCCTTGATCAGGGCCTCCACGTCGCTGACCTGCTCCTGCTTTTTGCGGCGGCGGGTGACAGCCCCTGCGGCAAACAGTTCGGTTTCGGTGACGAGGTCGATGCCTTTTTCAAACCAGTGAAAGCCGCTGGCCAGCGCGGCGGTCGCCATGCCGATTTTTTCCTCGCTGGCGAGGAATTCTTCGAGGCTGTCGAAGACCGGCGGCGTGAGGCCGCTGGAGCGCACGAAGTCCAGCAGGCTTTCACGGCGGCCGTCGCTCTCGGCCAGGATCAGCAGGCGGTGCGGGCTGCTGCGCAGGTGGGCTTGCAGGCGCGAGAGCGGGTCGTCCGCGCCGCGCACCACGGTGAGTTCAGGCAAGCGGTCAAACTCGGCGTATTCGGTTTGAGTGGGGGCCATACCCACCACCGTTCGGGCTGAGCCTGTCGAAGCCGGGGGAGGTCCTTCGACAGGCTCAGGACGAACGGAGGGGGCCGGGTTTGCACGAACGGTTTTGAGTGCGAGTTGCGCGTGGGCATTGGCGTGCGTGTAGAACTGCTCGGCGCTCAGGAACAGCGCTTCGGGCGGCAGCACCGGCCGCTCAGGGTCGCCCTGCACCAGGCGGTGGCGCTCCTTGGTGTCCTGCCAGAAGTGCTGGAATGCCGGCTCCAGATCGCCGTGCAGCACCAGCGTGGCGGCGTTGCCAGCCACGTCGAGGTAGTCGAACACGGTGGCCGTTTCCTCGAAGAACAGCGGCAGGTAGTACTCGATGCCGGCGGTCGCCACGCCGTTGCCCATGTCCTTGTAGATGCGGCTCTTGGTCGGGTCGCCTTCGAGCAGCTCGCGCCAGCGGCTGCGAAAGCGCGCACGGGCCGCCTCGTCCATCGGGAACTCGCGCCCGGGCAGCAGCCGCACCTCGGGCACGGGGTAGAGGCTGCGCTGGCTGTCGGGGTCAAAGGTGCGAATGCTGTCGATCTCGTCGTCGAACAGATCGACCCGGTAGGGCACGAGCGAGCCCATGGGAAAGAGGTCGATCAGTCCGCCGCGCACCGCGTATTCGCCTGGGCTGACCACCTGGCTGACATGGTTGTAGCCCGCCAGGGTGAGCTGAGCCTTCAGCTGTGCTTCGTCGAGTTTTTGCTTGACTTTGAATTCGAAGGTGTAGCCCGCCAGAAAGGACGGCGGTGCCAGCCGGTACAGGGCGGTGGTGGCCGGGATCAGCACCACGTCAGCCGCTTCGGGGTGGTTGCGCTGGCGAATGCGCCACAGGGTCGCCAGCCGCTCCGAAATCAGGTCCTGGTGCGGCGAGAAGGTGTCATACGGCAGGGTTTCCCAGTCGGGGAACATCACGCAGCGCAGACCGGGCGCAAAAAACACCATCTCATCCATCAGGCGCTGGGCGTCACTCGCGTCAGACGCGACGATGGCGGTCAAGCGGCCCGCGGCCTTTTCCCGTTCGGCCAGCCTGGCCAGCAACACGGCATCGGCCGAGCCCACGGGGCGGGGAAGGGTGAAGCGTTTACCGGTGTGCAGAGCGGGCAGTTGCATGGCGAATTCAAAAACAGAAACACCCCCCGCCAGCGAAGGAGGGGGGTCAGAACAAGCCCCTGCATTGTAGGAGCGCCCGCCGAGCGCGATGGAAGCGTTCGCAGCGGCGCCATCGCGGTCGGCGGGCGCTCCTACAATCCGTGGCAATGACTTTGTTTCACGCTCTGATCCCTTGCGCTGGTACCGGCAGCCGAGCCGGTACCGCGCAGCCCAAGCAGTACCAGCCTTTGGCCGGACAGCCCATGGTCATGCACACCGTGCAGGCGCTGGCGGCTGTGCCCGAGATCGCCAGTGGCTGGGTGATCCTGTCACCCGCAGACGACTTTGACTGGCCGCGGGCGGGCTGGCCGACGCATTTCCGCCGCGCATGCTGTGGCGGGGCCAGCCGGGCCGAGAGCGTGCTCCACGGCCTGCAGGCCATGCTGGCCGCGGGTGTGAACGGGCAGGACTGGGTGCTGGTTCATGATGCGGCGCGCTGTCTGGTGCAGCCCGATGAAATCCGCCGCCTGATCGACCAGTGTCGGGACGATGCTGTGGGCGGGCTGCTGGCGTTGCCGCTGCCCGACACCCTCAAAAGCGAGGCGGGTGGGCGGGTGCAGGCCACGGTGCCACGCGAACACAAATGGCTGGCGCAGACGCCCCAGATGTTCCGTCTGCAGGCCTTGCACGATGCCCTGGCGTCGGTGGCGGACACGGGCTTTGCAGGCATCACCGACGAGGCCAGTGCCATGGAGCGTTTGGGCCTGGCGCCGCGCCTGATCGAGGGATCGGCGCAGAATTTCAAAGTAACTTACCCGGCCGACTTTTCTTTGGCTGAAGCGATTTTGAGGAGCAGGGCATGAACCTGAGAATTGGCGAAGGTTGGGACGTGCATGCTCTGGTGCCGGGCCGAAAGCTGATCCTGGGTGGTGTCGAGATTGCCCACACCGCCGGGCTGCTGGGCCATTCGGACGCTGATGTCCTGCTGCACGCCATCACCGACGCGGTGCTGGGCGCGGCCGGACTGGGCGACATCGGGCGCCACTTTCCGGACACCGATGTGCAGTTCAAGGGCGCCGATTCCGCTCGGCTGCTGGCCGAAGCCATGCGCCGGGTGCGCGCCAAAGGCTGGGAACTGGTCAACATGGACAGCACCATCGTCGCGCAGGCGCCCAAGCTGGCCCCGCACATGGCGGCGATCCATGCCTCGGTGGCCGCGGCGCTGGGCGTTGAAGTCGAGCAGGTCAATGTGAAAGCCAAGACGGCTGAAAAACTGGGACCTGTCGGGCAGGGCCAAAGCATCGAAGCGCGTGCGGTTGCTTTGCTGCGCAGGGTTTAAGCCGCTTTTCAGCGCCCCAGATCCAGTTCGATCACGGCCTCCAGGCCGCCTTGGGCATGGTTGGAGACTTTGAACTTCCCACCCATGCGCGCAATGGCGCGTTCCACGATGGCCAGTCCCAGGCCTGAACCCAGCGCCGATGTGCGCGCTGTGTTGCCCCGAAAGAAGGGTTTGGTGAGGTGCTCCAGTTGCTCGGCAGGCACACCCGGGCCCTGGTCGCGGATGCGCAGGATGGCCCTGTGCTCTTTG
>Ga0255196_1000018_pt1 | contig 69624 bp, 73 predicted proteins | sample Miss_Law_RepA_8h_FD_183637 | JGI IMG/M metagenome (GOLD analysis project Ga0255196, IMG submission 183637) | Freshwater microbial communities from Mississippi River, Louisiana, United States - Miss_Law_RepA_8h | ecosystem: Environmental > Aquatic > Freshwater > River | place: USA: Louisiana... | reverse complement strand
GCTTGCAGGGCCGCTGCGCCATAGGGCGCGAGTCGGGGATCGGCCACGGCGAGCTTGCCGGGCAATGGCGCCCGCAACACCTGACCCTTGTCGTCCACCAGGCCGGGGCGGCGGCTCCATAGCGCCAGCTGGCCCGTCGCGTAGGTGAAGGTGCTGCCCGGCACCGCCAGGCCGTCCTTGAGCAAGCGCGCCGGTGTTTCGTCGTCGGCGGCCAGCAGCACGGCAAACGGCGCACCGTTGCGGATCTGCGCATAGAACTTGCCTGTGGCACCGAACGAGAGCACCGCTGTGTGTCCTGTGGCTTTTTCAAAGGCCGCGGCGATTTTCTGCATCGGTGCGCTGAAGTTGGCGGCCACCGCCACCTGCACGGTCCCGGCGTGCGCCAACGTGCAAAGCAGCCCGCAGATGCCGGCCAGAAGCCGCTTGCTGAAAAGGAAAAGTGCGCTTGTCTTCATCGGTGCCAGGCAGTGTAGCGGTTGAGGCGCAGGCAAGCCCCCGTCAAATGGGTGACCGGCCGGTGCGGCCGCATCCCTTAGGCTGCAGGCTTTCATCAGCATCACGGAGACCCCCATGCTCACCCTTTGCGGATTTGCGGCCAGCAACTACTACAACAAAGTCAAGTTCGCGTTGCTCGAAAAAGGCGTGCCCTTTCAGGAAGAGACCGCCTGGGTTGGCCAGACCGATGCCGATTGCACCCCGCTGGGCAAAGTGCCTTACATCAAGACCGAGCAGGGGCCGTTGTGCGAGTCTGCGGTGATCATGGAATACATCGAGCAGAAGTACCCGCAGATACCGCTGCTGCCGGCCGATCCGTATGCGGCAGCCAAGGTGCGCGAGCTGGTCACTTTCCTGGAGTTGCATCTGGAGCTGGTGGCGCGCAACCTTTATCCGCAGGCGTTCTTTGGCGGCAAGGTGAGCGACAGCGCCAAGGAAAAGACCGCTGCCCAGCTCGAAAAGAACGTGAAGGCTTTTGCTTCGCTGGCCAAGTTCAGCCCTTTTGTGGCCGGAGACACCTTGACGTTGGCCGATTGCGCCGCGGTGGTGCATTTGCCCCTCGTGTCAGGTGCCACCAAAATCGTTTATGGGCGCGATTTTCTGGCGGACCTGCCGGTGCGCGACTACCTCAAGCGCATGGGGGAAAGGCCCGCACTCGCGCAGGTCAATGCCGACCGCAAGACCAACACCGAACTGATGCTCTCTCGCCTCAAAGCCAAAGGCTGACAGTCGAGTCTTCAAAGATTGACGGATGTCAATGTGAGGGCTGTTCATGGCTTCTAACATGAAGCCATGAACACACTCCAAGCCCAATACAAGGACCGGTTGCTGCAGGAGCGCCAGCAACTCCTGCAACGCATCGCTGCCCAGCGCGGCGGTCAGGTCTCGCGCGTCGACATGGCCTCCGAGCATGACCTGCGGGCCATGGAATCGCACGCGCGCACCATCACCGAAATGAGCGAAGAGTTCGCCATGAACGAGCACGAGACGGCCGAGCTGACCGCCATCGATGCAGCGCTCGAACGCATTGCGCAAGGGCTGTATGGCCAGTGCCAGGATTGTGGTGTGGTCATCCCCGAAGCCCGTCTGAACGCCTATCCGATGGCGTTGCGCTGCGTCAATTGCCAAAGCGCCGTCGAAAAATCCTACTGAGTCACAAGGAGAAACTGCATGAGCACATTCCACGCTGTCGTCTGGATGGACCACAACGAAGCCCACGTCCTGATGTTTGACCGCGAGCATGTTGAAAGCCAGCGCGTCAAATCGCGCAGCCACCACAAGCACCAGGGCAAGGCCGGTGATGCTGCCGCTTTCTTTGCCGATGTGGCCAAGGCCCTGAATGGCACGCGCGAAGTCCTGCTGACCGGTCCCGGCGCCGCCCGCAACGAATTCCGCGATTGGTGCGCCAGCCACGCCAAGGCCACGGCCGGCGTGATCGTTGACAGCATCGCCACCGACCACCCGACCGATAACCAGCTGGTGGCCTTGGCCAAGCAGTATTTCAAGAAGTTCGACGCCATGGCTGCTGACCCGGCGCAGGTTTGAGTCAGCGATTGCCTTCCTGTCATTCCCGGGCCGAACCCGGGAATCCATCGCGTCACAGCACGGGTCCTCGGGTCAAGCCCGAGGACGACACGGGAACCCCGACAGGCTGCTATGCTGCAAAGCATGCGCAGCCTGTTTCATTTTGCTTTCAACGTCACCGACCTGAACGAGGCCCGTCGCTTCTATGGCGATGTGTTGGGATGTCGCGAAGGGCGCTCCACCGACACCTGGGTGGACTTTGACTTCTTTGGTCACCAGATCTCATTGCATCTGGGCGAGCCGCTCAAGACCGCGCCCACCGGCCATGTGGGCGAGCACCTGGTGCCCATGCCGCACTTCGGCCTGATTCTGCAACGCGCCGACTGGCAGGCCATGGCCGACCGCCTCACGGCAGCCAGGATCGAATTTGTGATCCAGCCGCACCTGCGTTTTGCCGGGCAGCCAGGCGAGCAGTGGACCATGTTCTTTCTGGACCCCTTCGGCAACCCGATCGAGGTCAAGGGTTTCGAGTCCCTGGAGACGGTGTACGCCAGCTGACGGCGGCATGGATGCCCGATCCAGTCGGGCATGACCAGTCAAATCTCACCCCCAGCTTCAATCCAATGTCGTCCTCGGGCTCGGCCCGAGGATCCGCATTCACCCCGTCCAACCCACGATCTGCTGGTCGATGGCGCCAAACAGGCTTTGGCCGTTCTTGTCCTTCATCTCGATGCGGATGGTGTCACCGAATTTCATGAAGCCTGTGCTGGGCTTGCCGTCCAGAATGGTTTCGATGGCGCGCTTTTCGGCGATGCAGCTGTAGCCCTTGGGCCAGTCTTTCTTGCCGTTTTCTTCCACGCCACGATTGCTCACGGTGCCACTGCCCACGATGGAGCCGGCGCGCACATTGCGTGTCTTGCAGATGTGGGCGATCAGCTGGCCGAAGTGGAAGGTCATGTCCGGGCCGGCCTCGCACATGCCGACCTTGCGGCCGTTCCAGGTGGACTGCAGCGTCAGGTGCACGCGTCCACCCTGCCAGGCGTCGCCCAGCTCGTCGGGTGTGATGGCCACAGGGCTGAAAGCGGTGGCGGGCTTGCTCTGGAAGAAGCCAAAGCCCTTGGCCAGTTCGTCAGGGATCAGATTGCGCAGGCTCACGTCGTTGGCCAGCATCAGCAGGCGGATGCCTTCGAGGGCCTCGTCGGGCGTGGCGCGCATGGGCACGTCACCGGTGATGACGGCGATCTCGGCTTCAAAGTCGATGCCATGCGCTTCGTCGACACACACCACGTCATCGCAGGGTCCGATGAAATCGTCGCTGCCGCCCTGGTACATCAGCGGGTCGGTGTAGAAGGTTTTGGGCACTTCGCTGTTGCGGGCGGCGCGCACCAGTTCGACGTGGTTGATGTAGGCCGAGCCGTCGGCCCACTGGTAGGCGCGCGGCAGCGGGGCCATGCACATCTTCGGGTCGAAGGGGAAAGCGTGGCGGGCTTTGCCGCTGTTGAGCGTCTGGTACAGGTCTTCGAGTTGCGGCGCGATGAAATTCCAGTCGTCCAGCGCCTGCTGCAGTTTGCCGGCGATGCCGGTCGCATAATGGGCAGTGCTCAGGTCGCGCGACACCACCACCAGCTGGCCGTCGCGGGAACCGTCTTTGTACGTCGCAAGTTTCATGGTCTTTCCAGTGCCTTGTGCGTCGCCCGGCAGATCAGCACTGGCCGAGCAAATTACGAATTGGTAAACTCGTTTAACTAAACGAAACAATATTCTAGACCACAGCATGGCAGCTCAACAGAAACCTTCTGGCGAAGTCACGGGCGGTGACAAGGAACGCGCCGGCATCCAGTCGGTGGAAGTGGGCTTTGCCCTGCTCGATGTGCTGGCGCAGGCCCCCGGGCCGCTGATGCTGCGCGACCTGGCGGCACAAGCCGACATGAGCGCGGCCAAGGCGCACCGTTATCTGGTGAGCTTTCAGCGTCTGGGTCTGGTGGTGCAGGACGGCGCCACCACACGCTACGAACTCGGCCCCACCACCCTGCGTTTGGGCCTGGCCACGCTGTCCCGGCTGGACGCCGTCAAGATGGCGCGCGAGCGTCTGCCCGCCCTGGGTGAGCAAACCGGCCAGACGCTGGCGCTGGCGGTCTGGGGCAACCATGGCCCGACCCTGGTGCATTGGCTGGAGTCACCGCTGGCGGTCCCGGTCAACCTGCGTCTGGGCGATGTGATGCCGATGCTGTCGTCGGCCACAGGACGCTGCTTTGCGGCTTTTCTGGGCCACGGCGTGGGCTCGGACCAGGCCCGTGTGCTGATCGAGCGCGAAATGGCGCAGGCGCGCGAACTCGGGCGCAAGGACATGCCCACCAACGCCAGAGAGCTGCAGGCCATGGTTCGCGAAACGCGCGAGCAGGGGCTTGGGCGTGTGAAGAACGTGCTGTTGCCCGGCATTGCAGGCTTTTGTGCCCCGGTGTTCGACGCCGATGGACACCTGGCGTTGGGGGTGGTGTCCTTGGGCTCGTCGGCCTCTTTCAATACCGAGTGGACCGGGCCGGTGGCTTCGGCCATGCGCCGCATGGCCCGCCAGCTGTCGGCGGATCTGGGCTGGGCTGGCAGCTGAGGCCCGATCGAATGCCGTCAGCCGAACGTTCGTCTGAAGGGCCTTCGCGCAGGGCGCTGTGGGTCCTGGCGTGTCTTGTGCTGCTGGTGCACGCCCTGCTGTTGCTGGGCGTAACGAATCCGCTGCAAGTGCACACGGCGGCTGCGCCACAGACACCCGTTGTCCAGGTGCGGGTGGTGCCTGCGGCACCAGTGGTTCGCCCGGCGCCTCGCCCGGTGGTGCCGCGTGCGGCTCCTGCGCCCGCCGTGCCGCCAGTGTCCATCCCCGAGTCTCCTGAACAGTCGCCTGCAGAGCCCGATGGCGTGGCAGAAGCCCAGACACCGCTGGCCCAGGCTTCCGAGGCGTCGTCTACCGCTGTGGCCGAGTCGTTGTCCGCATCCGCGCCGGCGTCCGTGCCTGCAGTGGAGGCCGGGACGACCTTGCCGCTGATTTCGCTCGGCGCCTTGCCGCCGTCCCGGGTGCTCAGTTACCAGCTCACCGGCATGGACAAGGGCCTGACCTACCATGCCAGCGGTGAGCTGCGCTGGCAGCACAACGATACGGCATATGAACTGACACTGTCGGTGCGTGCGTTCTTGATCGGTAGCCGGCAGTGGCGCAGTGTCGGGCAGATCGACGCCACCGGTCTGGCGCCGCGCCGTTTTTCGGACAGCTGGCGCCACGAGCGGGCTGCCCATTTCGATCGGGAGCAGCAGCGCGTGGTGTTCAGCAGCAACAGCACGCCAGCCCCCCTGCAGCCCGGCGCGCAGGACCAGGTCAGCCTGTATGTGCAGCTGGCTGCGGCCATGGCTGGCGAGCCCGAACGCTTTACGCCGGGCACGCGCCTGCAGGTGCAGACGGCCACGGTGCGCGACGCCGTGCCGTGGTCATTGGTCTTGCAGGACACCGAGCGCATGACCTTTGATGGCCAGAGCCTGCAGGTCTCCCGGTGGGTCTGCCAGCCCCGCAACCAGTACGAAGCCCGGGTCGAGTTCTGGGCGGCGGCCGAGCAGTCCTGGCTGCCGGTGCGCATCCGCATCACACAGGCCAGCGGCAGCTACATTGATCTGCTCTGGCGTGGCACGGAACCACTGCCCGCCTTGCCTGTTGGCACAGATACAACGGGTCGCCACAGGGCCTCTTGAAAAAGGGCATACTGCAAACACATGGTGTCACTGTGTGGGAGGAATTGAAATCATGAACCTGCTGTACGAATCGGATGATTTCGCGGTGATGCACCTGCTGGCCAATGAGGCTGGTGAGGGTGAGGGCAAGCCGGTACGCCCTGTGCTGGAGCGCCACGGTTTCGAAATCGTGGACAAGCGCTCAGGCAAAGAGGTGTACCTGGACGGCGCCTGGGCCGAACTGTTCCAGCAGCAACTGCAGGCCTGGCAGCAACACAGCCCGACCCAGGAAGAAGTTGAAGACACGCTGGAGAGCTACACCGGACTGGCCCAGCAGCCTGTGGTCGTGCACTGATCGAATCTCATTGCCTGGTGTTCCTGCTGTCATTGCACGGCTTGACTGGCGAATCCATGGGCCCTCGGGCCAAGTCCAAGGAAGACACAGTCAGGCCTTGGGTTGGCCTGTCAGGCCAGGTGGCCTTTTCTTTCCAGCCAGTCAAACATCGGTGCCACCAGCACCAGAACGGCCACCAGACGACAGACCTGGAACGCCGTGACCACCGGCACCCCCAGCTGCAGCACTTTGGCCGTGATCGCCATTTCGGCGATGCCCCCTGGCGAGGTGCCCAGAATCAAGGTGGCCGGATGCTGCCCCACCAGCACGGCCATGGCCCATCCGAACAGGGCTGAAATCAGCAGCATGGCGGCCGTGCCCATGGCCACTGACGTCAGCCAGCGTGGCGCCGTGTGCAGGAACTCTTTTCGGAAACGAACCCCCAGGCTTACCCCAATCAAGAGCTGCGCCGCATTGCTCAGCGGCGTCGGAATGGCGGACCAGAAAATGCCCGACAGGCTCAGCAGCATGCTGGCGGTCAGTGCGCCCATGAACCAGGGGTTCGCGCGCCGCAGCCGGATCATGAGCAAAGCACCGACCAGACTGACACCTCCCAGCCACAGTAGGCCTGGCCACTGCGCCTCGCGGCTGACGCTGCGCAGGCTGGGGTCGACCTGCAGCCCCCAGTGGCTTTGTGCCCATTGCATGGCAAAGGGCACCGAGATCACCACCATCACCAGCCGCAGGCTGTGGGCGGCTGCCACCAGATCGGTGCGCGCGCCTTTGCGTTCGGACAGCAGCGTCATTTCGGACGCGCCACCGATCGCCCCCGCAAAGTAGCTGGTGGCTCGCAGCCGGTGTGCACCCAGGTGACCCAGGTCTGTCGTGTGGCGACGCTGCAGCCACAAGCCAAAGCCCCAGCCCAGACCGAGGGCCCAGACGATGCCCAGCGCAATCGCCCACCACAGGTTCAGCACCAGCGTGCCCACCTGCGGGGTGAAGTACAGCCCGAGTGCCGCGCCAATGATCCATTGGCCCAGATTGCGCAGACGGCCCGAGCTGCGGGTGGGTAACCCCGCCATGGAAGCGAATGCCGTGAAGAGCAAGGGGCCGAGCATCCAGGGGATGGGGGTCTGAAGCCAGACGCACAGCTCGGCACCCAGCAGGGCGCCCAGCAGCGTCAGGCCGGTGCGCGACAGGGAAGGCAGGTTCATTTGGACAAAAAATTCGCCCGGGATAAACCCGGGCGATGCAAATGGCAGTGCAGCGTTCAGGCCTGTCGGCGGATGCTGTCGGCCAGTGTCTGCACCATCTGATCGATCTGCGCGTTGTCCGCGATGTAGGGCGGACAGATCACGATGTTGTCACCCGCCGCGCGCAGCCAGACGCCGCGGTGGAAGCAGTCGAGCATGATGTCGTAGGCGCGCTTGCCTGGGCCGGCTGCGGCCGGGGCCAGCTCGACCGCACCGGCCAGGCCCAGCGTGCGGATGCCCACCACATTGGGCAGGCCCTTGAGGGCGCTGTGCATCGCGTCACCCAGCACGCGGCCTTGTGTGCCGGCGCGGGCGAACAGGTCTTCGTCCTTCATCAGCTGCAGCGTGGCCACGGCGGCGGCACAGGCCACCGGATGGCCCGAGTAGGTGTAGCCGTGGAAGAACTCGATGACGTGTTCGGGGCCGCCGGCGTTCATCATGGCGTCGTAGATGAAGTCGCGGCAGATCACGCCACCCAGCGGGATCACGCCATTGGTCACCGCCTTGGCGAAGTTGAGCATGTCGGGCACCACGCCATAAAAATCGGCGCCAAAGTTCACACCCAGACGGCCAAAGCCGGTGATGACTTCGTCAAAAATCAGCAGGATGCCGTGCTTGTCGCAGATCTGGCGCAGGCGCTGCAGATAGCCCTTGGGCGGGATGTACCAGCCCGCGCTGCCGGCGACCGGCTCGACGATGATGGCGGCCACATTGCTGGGGTCGTGCAGGGCGAGGATGCGGGTCTCCAGCTCGACCAGCGGGTCCTCGGTCCACACAGGTTCCTCGTGGTGGATGTAGGCGTGGTTGACCGGGTCATGGATGAAGCGCATATGGTCGACCCGCGGCAGCAGCTGCGCGCCATAGACCTTGCGGTTGGCCGGCAGACCGCCCACGCTCATGCCGCCGAAGTTGACGCCGTGGTAACCCTTTTCGCGGCCGATGAAGACATGGCGGTGGCCTTCGCCGCGGGCGCGGTGGTAGGCCAGCGCCACCTTGAGCGCGGTGTCGGCGGCTTCCGATCCAGAGTTGCAGAACAGCACCTTGTTGAGGTCGCCCGGCGCCATGTCGGCAATCATTTGCGCTGCGCGAAACGCCTGGTCGTTGCTGGCCTGAAAGGCCGTGGCGTAGTCCAGCGTGTCCAGCTGTTTCTTGATGGCCTCGTTGATCGGCTTGCGGTTGTGGCCTGCGCCCACACACCACAGGCTGGAAATGCCGTCGATCACCTTACGGCCATCGTGCGTGGTGAAGTGCATGCCATCGGCAGCCACGAACACCCGCGGGTCTTTCTTGAAATGGCGGTTGGGTGTGAAGGGCAACCACTGGTTGTCCATCGGAAGGTCATTGAGGTTCATGGTGTCGGTTCCCCTTTTGTCCAGGCTGCAGTTTAAGGGGCGATGCGGTTTGGGCAGGTTTGCCTGTGCGACAGCGGCGCGCGGCCATGAAAAAGGCCGCCCGAAGGCGGCCCGTTCAGAGGCACAAAGGCATCAATCGGCGTATTTGCCGGCAGCGTCCACGGCGACCTTGATCTTCTGCATTTCAGCGGCCACGAACTTCTTGTGTTCTTCTGGCTCGACACGCTTGTCATTGACGATCAGGGCGCCCAGACCTTCCTGCTTCTTGATGAACTCGGGATCCTTGAGCGCTTTCTTCAGTCCATCGTTGAGGGTCTTGAGGACATCGGCCGGCGTGCCTTTCGGTGCATACAAACCGTGCCAGATGGTCAGGTTGAAGTTTTTCAGGCCCATTTCCTGCAAAGAGGGGTAGTGCTTGAGCACGGGGTGATTGCTCAGGGGCTTGGCGGTGGTGACGGCGAACGCCTTCACGCGGCCAGATTCGATCTGGCTGGTGGTGTTGGTGGTCTGGTCACACATCACATCGACCTGGCCACCCATGATGGCGGTCATGGCGGGGGCGGTGCCACCGAACGGAATCGTGGTCATGGCATCTTTGGTCTGCAGAGTGGATTGCCACAGCAGGCCGCAGATGTGAGAGGCCGAGCCCAGGCCCGCGTGGGCGATGTTGAGCTTGCCGGCATTGGCGCGGATGTAGTTTTCGAAGTCGCGGTATGTGTTGGCCGGCAACTGGGGCTTGCCGATCAATGTCATGGGCACTTCGTTGATCATGCCCAGGTACTCGAAGTCTTCAAGTGCCTTGTAATTGAGTTTGCGGTACAGGGCCGGCGTGGCGGCCATGCCAATGTGCCAGACCATCAGGGTGTGGCCATCGGGAGCGGCTTTGGCCACTTTGGTGGCCGCAATGGTGCCGCCTGCACCGGCGGTGTTCTCCACGACAAAATTGCCTCCGGGAACGTGTTTGCGCATGGCTTCGGCCAAGTCTCGGGCGACGCGGTCGGTGGGGCCGCCAGCAGCAAAGGGCACCACAAAGGTCACGGGCTTGGATCCTGGGAAATTCTGGGCTTGTGCACCCGATGTCGTAGCCAGGGCCAAAGCGGTCAGGGCAATCCAATTTCTCATCTTCACACTCCTACACAAATGACAAAAAAGCAGTTTATAGCGTTTTGTCAATTGTGAAATCGCGGTAAGTACCTAGCGGAACGCCCTGACCAATCCCTTCGCTGGCAAGGGCCATTCCGGACGGTGTGCCAGAGAGTGGCTCACTTGTAGCTGCGGGCGTCTTCGATCACCTTGCCGTCGTTGGGCAGGCTGCCGGGGGCCACGCACTGTACGTCGCCGCGCAGTTTGGTGACGTCGCGCACCGCCTCGGCCACCTTGAGCTGCAGCGCTTCAGAAGGCGTGGTGGTTTCGATCTGAAGGGCCATCTGGTCGTTGGCCATCTCGCCGGTCACGACCAGGCGGGCCTTGCTGACTGCGGGGAAGCGCTTGACGATCTCGGCGATCTGGCCCGGGTGCACGAACATGCCGCGCACTTTGGTGGTCTGGTCGGCCCGGCCCATCCAACCCTTGATGCGGGTGTTGGTGCGGCCGGTGGGGCAGGCGCCGGGGAGAACGGCCGACAAATCACCCGTGCCAAAGCGGATCAGCGGGTAGTCCGGGTTGAGCACTGTCACCACCACCTCGCCGACTTCACCCTCAAGCACCGGGTCGCCGGTGCCAGGGCGCACGATCTCGACGATCACGCCTTCGTCCAGCACCAGGCCTTCGCGGGCCGAGGTTTCGTAGGCGATCAGGCCCACATCGGCCGTGGCATAGCACTGGTAGGCTGCCACACCCTGCGCGGTGAACCAGTCGCGCAGCGACGGCGGGCAGGCTTCGCCCGAGACCAGCGCCTTGGTGATAGACAGTTTCTGGCCAGCTTCGGCTGCCTTCTCGATCAGGATCTTGAGAAAGCTCGGTGTGCCGGCGTAGCCCGCCGGGCGCAGGTCGGCCACGGCGGCGAGCTGCTGCTCGGTGTTGCCCACCCCGCCAGGAATCACGGTGCAGCCCAGCGCGTGCGCGCCGCTTTCCATGATCCAGGCGCCGGGCGTGAGGTGGTAAGAGAAACAGTTGTGCACCAGATCGCCTGCCTCGAAGCCGGCGGCGGCCATGGCGCGGGCGGCACGCCAGTAGTCGGTGGCGGCGCCTTCGGGTTCGTAGATGGGGCCGGGCGACTGGTAAACACGGCGTGCGCCGCTGTTGCGGACCAGACCTTTCCAGCCGATGGTGGCAAAGCCCCCGAAAGGATCGGTGGCGCGCTGGGCCTGTTGGCGTGCCAGCAGTTCGTATTTGCGCGTGACCGGCAACTTGGCCAGTGCAGCGCGGCTGGTGATGCCGGCGGCGTCGACCCCTTTCAGGATTTCGGCAAAGGCGGCGCTGTTCTTTTGTGCGTTGGCAATCTGCGCCGGCAGCGCGGCCATCAGGGCGGCTTCGCGTTCCTGCGGGCTGCGGGTTTCAAGGGCGTCGTAGTGCTTCATGGGTGCTTGGCAGATGAGTGTAGGAGCGCGCCCCTGCGCGCGAAAACACGGGTGTCATGGCCTGGCGTTCGCGCGCAGGGGCGCGCTCCTACAAAGACAAAGACCACGGTTGCGCAGGCTCAAGCCAGCCAACGCTTGCGGCGCTTGTAGCTCTTGACGTCCTTGAAGCTCTTACGCTCGCCACCACCTACGCCCAGGTAGAACTCCTTCACGTCTTCGTTGGTGCGCAGGTATTCGGCTTCGCCGTCCATCACGATGCGGCCACTCTCCATGATGTAGCCGTAGTCGGCGTACTTGAGCGCCATGTTGGTGTTCTGCTCGGCGATCAGGAAGGTGACCTTTTCCTTCTCGTTGAGGTCCTTGACGATGTTGAACACCTCTTCGACGATCTGCGGCGCCAGACCCATCGACGGCTCGTCGAGCAGCACCATGTTGGGGTTGGTCATGAGGGCGCGGCCGATCGCGCACATCTGCTGCTCGCCGCCGGAGGTGTAGGCCGCCTGCGAGGTGCGGCGGGTTTTCAGGCGCGGGAAGTAGGTGTAGACCTTGTCCAGGTTGGCGGCAATTTCACCCTTGTCGGTGCGGGTGTAGCTGCCGGTCATCAGGTTTTCCTCGATCGTCAGGTGGGCAAAGCAGTGACGCCCTTCCATCACCTGCACTACGCCGCGGTTGACCAGGTCTGCCGGCGACAGGTTCTCGATGCGTTCGCCACGCAGCTCGATCGAACCCTTCGTCACCTCGCCACGCTCGCCCTTGAGCAGGTTGGAAATCGCCCGCAGGGTGGTGGTTTTGCCTGCGCCGTTGCCGCCCAGGATGGCCACGATGCCCTGCTCGGGCACCTGCAGCGACACGCCCTTGAGCACGAGGATCACGTGGTTGTAGATGACCTCGATGCCATTGACGTTCAGAACGATGTTTTTCGTGCTCATGATGGTGTATGTCCTTTTGAACCAACTGAAAGAGCCGCACGCGGGTCTTTCAGTTGGCGGCCCGTGAGGGCCGCTGCCCCTCCCGCTTGGCAGGAGGGGGTGGGGAGGTGCGATCAGGACTGGCAGTCTGCCGGGGTGCGGCGAGTCAGTTTCTTCTCGGCAGCGTACTTGTCGGCTGCGGCCTTGACCATCGGCTTGATGATCATTTCGTCGGCCTGGTACCAGTCGCTGCTGAATTCCCACTTGCTGCCGTTCCAGGTGTGGATGCGGCCCCAGTTGGCGCCCATGTGGTCCTGGCAGCTGGTGGAGACAGGGCGCATCACGCCCTTGAAGCCCAGCGCGTCAAGCTTGGCCTGGGTCAGGTCCAGGTTTTCCAGGCCCCAGCGCACTTGTTCGCCGGTCATGACCTTGCCTTTGCCGAAACGCTCCTGGGCACGACGCACGCCTTCGACGGCGAACATCGCACTCATGGCGCCGCGCACGTAGAGCACCTGCCCCACTTCGTCCTTCGGGCCCGTGCCCTGGCCCTTGCCGTGCACTTTTTCGAGGATTTCCTTGACGAAAGCGGCGTTCGGCTCGGCGCCGTGCTGCATGGTGATGGCGTTGTAGCCCTTGGCGCCTTCGCCGACGTCCTTGACATCGGGCTCTGCACCGGCCCACCACACGCCGTAGATCTTGTCACGCGGGTAGCCGGTGGCCTGGGCTTCCTTGATCAGGGTGGAGTTCATCACACCCCAGCCCCAGTTGACCACATAGTCGGGGCGGTCGCGACGGATCTGCAGCCAGGTGGATTTCTGCTCCACGCCGGGGTGGGTCACAGGCAGCAGGCTCAGCTTGAAGCCATGCATGCTGGCGCGTTCCTGCAGGATCGGGATGGCTTCCTTGCCGAAGGGGCTGTCGTGGTAGACCAGCGCGATGTGCTTGCCCTTGAGCTTGTCGGCGCCGCCGAGCTTCTTGGCGATGTCCTGCACGATGATGTCACCGGCCACCCAATAAGTGCCAGCGATAGGGAAGTTCCACTTGAACACGCCGCCGTCCTGCGACTCGCTGCGTCCATAACCTGCGGTGATCAGCGGGATCTTGTCGTTGGGCGCTTTTTCGGTCAGGGCGAAGGTGATGCCGGTCGACAGCGGCTGGAACACGGTGGCGCCCTTGCCTTTGAGGCGTTCGTAGCATTCCACGCCGCGGTCGGTGGCGTAGCCGGTTTCGCACTCTTCAAAGCTGAGTTTGACGCCGTTGATGCCACCACGTGCGTTGACCAGTTTGAGGTAGTCCACGTAACCGTTGGCAAAAGGCACGCCGTTGGGCGCGTAGGCGCCGGTGCGGTAGACCAGGACCGGGAAGAACTGTTCCTTGGCCTGGGCCGTGGCCACAGAGGGCACCAGGGCGCTGGACAGGCCGGCAGCAGCCACCACGGTGGCAAGAGCGAGTTGACGAAGCTTCATGGTTGTCTCCTAGGGTTGGTTTGAAGCACGAGGGAAAATCAATGGGGGAAAGGCCACAGGCGAAGCTTTTGCTTGCCAATCGACCAGAGCTTGGCCAGGCCGTGAGGTTCCACGATCAGGAACCAGACGATCAGGGCACCGAAGATCATGTATTCGGTGTGCGACACAGTGGCCGTGGAAATTTCCGCTCCGAACAGGGCGCCAACGGCAGGCAGGAACTGGTTCAGGAAGATGGGCAGCACCACGATGAAGGCCGCACCAAAGAAACTGCCCATGATCGAGCCCATGCCGCCGATGATCACCATGAACAGCAGCTGGAAGGAGCGGTCGATCGAGAACGCGGCTGGCTCCCACGAGCCCAGGTGCACAAAGCCCCACAGCGCGCCGGCCACGCCGACGATGAAGGAGCTCACGGCAAAGGCGCTGAGCTTGGCGTACATGGGGCGGATGCCGATCACGGCAGCGGCCACATCCATGTCACGAATGGCCATCCATTCGCGACCGATGGCGCTGCGCACCAGGTTCTTGGCCAGCAAGCCGAACACCACCAGAAAGCCCAGGCAAAACAGGTATTTCTCCACTGGGGTATCGATCGTCCAGCCCAGCACGCTGAGGTTGGACACCGAGACCGAGCCCGAGGCGTTGTTGTTGGTGAACCAGCCCACCCGCAGGAAAGCCCAGTCGCAGAAGAACTGCGCCGCCAGCGTGGCCACGGCCAGGTACAGGCCTTTCACGCGCAGGCTGGGAATGCCGAAGAACATGCCCACCAGCGTGGCAAAGAATCCACCAGCCAGAAGCGCCACGATCAGTGGCATGCCATCGATGCGGATGTAGGTGTTGTAGGCCATGTAGGCGCCCACCGCCATGAAGGCGCCCGAGCCCAGCGAGATCTGACCGCAGTAACCCACCAGGATGTTCACTCCCAGAGCGGCCAGCGACAGGATCAGGAAGGGGATCAGGATGGCCCGAAACAGGTATTCGTCCACCAGGAAGGGCACGCCGATCGCGGCAAAGGCGATGATGGCCAGGATGGCCCAGCGGTCCTGCGCAATGGCGAAGATTTGCTGGTCGGCGCGGTAAGAGGTCTTGAACTGACCGTTTTCTCTGTAAAACATGATGTATCCGTTCGTCCTGAGCTTGTCGAAGGGCTTAAACGCGGTCGATGATTTTTTCGCCGAACAGCCCTTGCGGCCTGAACAGCAGGAACACCAGTGCGAGCATGTAGGCAAACCAGATTTCGATGCCGCCGCCCACCAGCGGACCCAGGTACACCTCGGAGAGCTTCTCGCCCACGCCGATGATCAGGCCGCCGATGATGGCGCCGGGCACCGAAGTCAGGCCGCCCAGGATGATCACGGGCAGGGCACGCAGGGCCACCGTGGTCAACGAGAACTGCACGCCCAGCTTGGAGCCCCAGATGATGCCGGCCACCAGCGCGGTGATGCCGGCCACGCACCAGACGATGACCCAGATGCGGTTGAGCGGGATGCCGATCGACTGGGCGGCCTGGTGGTCGTCGGCCACCGCGCGCAGGGCTCGACCCGTGCCGGTCTTCTGGAAGAACAGCGACAGTGCGGCCACCAGCACGGCGGCGATCAGTGCAGCCACCACGTCTTCCTGATTGACCAGCACACCGCCTTCAAAAATGCCATCGAGGACAAAAACCGGATCTTTGGGCATGCCCACGTCGATCTTGTAGATGTCGCTGCCAAACAGGGTCTGGCCGAAACCGTCGATGAAGTAGGTGATGCCCAGGGTGGCCATGAGCAGCGTCACGCCTTCCTGGTTGACCAGGTGGCGCAGCACCAGGCGCTCGATCACCCAGGCCAGCAAAAACATGAAGACCACTGACACAGCGAAGGCCAGGATGTTGGAGAGCAGCTTGCTTTCCAGGCCGGTCCAGGCCGGGATCCATTCTGCAAAGCGTGCCATGCACAGTGCCGCCACCAGCACCATCGCGCCCTGCGCGAAGTTGAAGACACCCGAGGCCTTGAAGATCAGCACGAAGCCGAGGGCCACCAGCGAGTACAGCATGCCGGCCATCAGGCCGCCAAACAGGGTTTCCAGAAAGAATGCCATGTTGTTGGTCCTTCTCAGTGCGAGGTGCCCAGGTAGGCCCGGATCACGTCTTCGTTGTTGCGCACTTCATCGGGGGCGCCGTCGCCGATCTTCTTGCCGTAGTCCAGCACCACCACGCGGTCGGAGATGTCCATCACCACGCCCATGTCGTGCTCGATCAGCACGATGGTGGTGCCGAACTCGTCGTTCACATCGAGGATGAAACGGCACATGTCCTGCTTTTCTTCGAGGTTCATGCCGGCCATCGGCTCGTCGAGCAGCAGCACCTGCGGCTCCATCGCCAGGGCCCGGCCCAGGTCGACCCGCTTTTGCAGGCCGTAGGGCAGCTGGCCCACCGGCGTCTTGCGGAAGGCCTGGATCTCGAGGAAGTCGATGATGTGCTCGACCTTCTCGCGGTGGGCTTCCTCTTCACGCTGGGCGGGACCGATGCGCAGCGCCTGCAGCAGCAAGTTGCTTTTGATCTTGAGGTTGCGGCCCGACATGATGTTGTCGATCACGCTCATGCCCTTGAACAGCGCCAGGTTCTGGAAGGTGCGGGCGATGCCCATTTCGGCCACCTGGCGGCTGTTCATGTGGTCGAAGGTCTGGCCACGGAAAGTGATCGAGCCCTCGGACGGGGTGTAGACCCCGTTGATGCAGTTGAGCATGGAGCTCTTGCCGGCGCCGTTGGGGCCGATGATGGAGCGGATCTCGTGCTCTTTCACATTGAAAGAGATGTCGGTCAGCGCTTTCACGCCGCCGAACCGCAAGCTGATGTTCTTGACGTCCAGGATGACGTCGCCAATGACCTTGCTCATGCTGCTGCCTTCACAGGGGTGAATGTTTTGGCGTCGAAGATCTTGAGCGTGGCGCTCACGCTGCCGGTGCGGCCGTCTTCGAACTTGACCACGGTTTCAATGAACTGCTCGGACTTGCCGCCGTACAGGCCGTCGATGAGCGGCTGGTACTTCTCCGCGATGAAGCCACGGCGCACCTTGTTCGTGCGGGTGAGTTCGCCGTCGTCGGCGTCGAGTTCCTTGTGCAGCACCAGGAAGCGGCTGACCTGGCTGCCGGCCAGCATGGTGTCTTCAGCGAGGTCGGCGTTGACCTTTTCCACGCAGTCCTTGATGAGTTCGTACACCTCGGGCTTGGCGGCCAGATCGGTGTAACCGGCATAGGGCAGATTGCGTCGCTCGGCCCAGTTGCCCACGGCGTCAAAGTCGATGTTGATCATCACGCACACTTTTTCGCGGCCGTCGCCGTAGGCCACGACTTCCTTGATGTGCGGGAAGAACTTGAGCTTGTTCTCCACGTACTTGGGCGCGAACATGGCGCCGTCGTTGGCGCCGCCCTTGATGCGGCCCACGTCCTTGACGCGGTCGATGATTTTCAGATGCCCGTGGCTGTCGATGAAGCCGGCATCGCTGGTGTGGTACCAGCCGTCCTGCGTCAGCACTTCCTCGGTGGCTTTGGCGTTCTTGTAGTACTCCTTGAGCAAGCCAGGTGACTTGACCAGGATCTCGCCGTTGTCGGCCAGCTTGATCTCCACGCCCTTGCAGGGCACGCCCACGGTGTCGGCACGTGCTTCGTGGTCAGGCTGCAGGCAGACGAACACGGCGGTCTCGGTGGAACCGTAGAGCTGCTTGATGTTGATGCCGATCGAACGGTAGAAAGTGAACAGGTCGGGGCCAATGGCCTCTCCTGCGGTGTAGGCCACGCGCACCCGCGAGAAACCCAAGTTGTTGCGCAGCGGGCCGTAGACCATCCAGTCGCCGAGCTGGTAGCTCAGGCGGTCGAGCAGGCCGACCGGCTTGCCATCCATCAGCGCGGGGCCCACGCGCTTGGCCACATCCATGAAGTGGTGGAACATCTTGCGCTTGAAGCTGCCAGCGTCTTCCATGCGGATCATGACGCTGGTGAGCATGCCTTCGAACACGCGGGGCGGTGCGAAGTAGTAAGTGGGGCCGATTTCCTTGAGGTCGATGCCCACGGTAGCACCTGACTCGGGGCAGTTGACCACATAGCCACAGACCAGCCACTGGGCGTAGCTGAAGATGTTCTGGCCGATCCAGGCCAGCGGCATGTAGGCCAGCACGTCTTCCTTGTCGGTGAGCTTGTCGAACTCGGCGCCCGCCTGGGCGCGGTCGATCAGGGAGCGGTGGGTGTGCACTACGCCCTTGGGGTTGCCCGTGGTGCCCGAGGTGAAGAACATGGCCGCCACATCGTCGGCCACGGCTTGCTCTGCTTCGGTGTGGAAAAACTGCGGGTGCTGCTGTGCAAACACCTGGCCGGCGGCGATCAGCTCGTCCAGCGAACCCAGGCCGTCTTCGGTGTAGTTGCGCAGGCCGCGGGGGTCGTCGTAGAAGATGTGCTGCAGCTGGGGGCTTTGCTCGCGCACCTCCAGCATCTTGTCCACCTGCTCCTGGTCCTCGACCACGGCAAAGCGCACTTCGGCGTTGTTGATCGGGAACACGCACTCGGCGGCCACGGCGTCCTGGTACAGCGGGATCGGGATCGCGCCCAGCGACTGCGCCGCCAGCATGGTGGCGTACAGGCGTGGTCGGTTGGCGCCCACCACGATCAGGTGCTCGCCGCGGTGCAGACCGGCCTGGTGCAGACCGCAGGCCACTTGCTCGACCAGTCGGGCCAGATCGGACCAGGACATGGTTTGCCAGATGCCGTATTCCTTCTCGCGCAGGGCCGGGGCCTGAGGGCGCTGCTTGGCGTGTTGCAGCAGCAGTTGGGGGAAAGTGGTTTGTGTCACTTCAGCAGTCTCCAAAATGACTTTCCGTGGAAAGCTTGTCAAATCTGCGACGATGCTAGGACCGGGTTTGACGCCAAGTTGTCGTTACGACGACAATTCAGGGAAGACCCCTAGCACGACTGACCTCTGGCTGACAAACCCATGAGCATGCTTTCTCCCTCGGTTTTCCAGCGTCGCCGCTCGGCGACCCGCGATGAGCTGGCACACATCCCCTGGCTGCAATTGCTCAGTGACATCGAGCGTGCCGAGGTGGTGCCTCGCATCGTGGTGTCCGATCCCCAGCCTGGCGATTACGTCTGTCGCATCGGCCGTCCGGTGACTTACTGGTTTGGCGTCGTCTCGGGTCTGCTCAAGATGAGCAGCGACAACGAAAGCGGCCAGACCATGACCTTCACCGGTGTGCCGCCCGGGGGCTGGTTCGGCGAGGGTACGGTGCTCAAGCGCGAGAGCTACCGCTACAACATCCAGCCCCTGCGCCCCAGTGTGGTGGCCGGGTTGCCGGTCGACACTTTCCACTGGCTGATCGACCATTCGCTGGGCTTCAACCGTTTCATCATGAACCAGCTCAACGAGCGGCTGGGCCAGTTCATCGCGGCGCGCGAAATCGATCGCCTGACCAACCCCGAGATCAAAGTGGCGCGGCACCTGGCGGCGCTGTTCAACCCGGTGCTGTTCCCGGGTGTGGGCGAGGTGCTGCGCATCACCCAACAGGAGCTGGCCTATCTGGCGGGGCTCTCGCGTCAGCGGGTCAATGAGGCCCTGCGTCGGCTGGAGCAGCAGCAGCTCATCAAGATCGAATACGGCGGTCTGCGCATCCTCGACATGGAGGGTTTGCGCCGCTCGCTGTTCGAGCAAAGCGGCGACAATCGCTGAACTTTTTCCCCAATCTCGCATGCCCAATCCCTCCCCCAAGACCCTGTCTGTTCGCCGTGTTCCCCGCGAGGAAGCCTTGTCGTCGCCAAGCGCCGGACCGGCCACTTCGCGCCTGAACAAGCGCATGGCCGAGCTGGGCCTGTGCTCACGCCGCGAGGCCGACGCCTGGATCGAACAGGGCTGGGTGCGCGTGAACGGGCAAGTGGCCGGCATGGGCATGCAGGTCACACCGGCCGACCGCATCACGGTGGACAAGGCGGCTGAACAGAAACAGCAGCAACAGGTCACCATCCTGCTGCACAAGCCCATGGGCTATGTGAGCGGACAGGCCGAAGACGGCCACCAGCCCGCCGTGACGCTCATCCAGGCGCGCAACCACTGGAAGGGGGACCCTTCGCGCACGCGCTTCACGCCCCAGCAGTTGCGCGGCCTGGCGCCCGCGGGCCGGCTGGACATCGACTCGGTCGGTCTGCTCGTGCTCACGCAGGACGGTCGCGTGGCCCGCCAGCTGATCGGCGAAGACTCCGACATCGAAAAGGAATACCTGGTGCGCGTGGTCTGGCAGGGCCCGCAGGGCGAAATCAGCCAGGATGTGCAGGCCGTGTTCCCGCGCGAACAGCTGGCCCGCCTGCGCCACGGCCTGAGCCTGGACGGCAAGGCGCTAAGGCCCGCGCAGGTGGACTGGCAAAACCCCGAGCAGCTGCGCTTCGTGCTCAAGGAAGGCAAAAAGCGCCAGATCCGCCGCATGTGCGAACAGGTCGGCCTCAAGGTGGTCGGCCTCAAGCGCATCCGCATGGGCCGCGTGACGCTGGGGCAGCTGCCAGCCGGGCAGTGGCGCTATCTGGCCCCGCACGAGCGTTTCTGACTCCCCCTTGAAATGTTTTTCAGCGCCCCCAGCTGTGGGGCGTTTTGGTTTTCTCTTTCTGACAACAAGCAACATGAGCAAACAAACCCATGCCTTTCAGGCCGAAGTGGCCCAACTGCTGCACCTGGTCACTCACTCGCTGTATTCCAACAAGGAAATTTTCCTGCGCGAGCTGATCTCCAACGCCTCCGACGCCTGCGACAAGCTGCGCTTTGAGGCGCTGAACAACGCCGCCCTGTACGAGGACGCACCCGAGCTGCAGGTGCGCCTGGCCTACGACAAGGACGCCAAGACGCTGACCATCACCGACAACGGCATCGGCATGAGCGCGCAGGAGGCGATCGACCACCTGGGCACGATCGCCAAGAGCGGCACCAAGGACTTCATGAGCAAGCTCAGTGGCGACCAGAAGGCAGACGCGCAGCTGATCGGCCAGTTCGGCGTGGGCTTTTATTCGGGCTTCATCGTCGCCGACAAGATCACCGTGGAGTCGCGCCGCGCCGGGCTCAAGCCTGAAGAGGGCGTGCGCTGGATCAGTGGCGGCACGGGTGACTTCGAAGTCGAAACGATCACCCGCGCCGAGCGCGGCACCAGCGTGATCCTGCACCTGCGCGAAGACGCGCTGGACTACGCCAATGCCTGGAAGCTCAAGGACATCGTCGGCAAATACTCCGACCACATCAGCCTGCCCATCCGCATGGAAAAGGAAGAGTGGAAGGACGGCGAGCTGATCGACCCCAAGGACGAAAACGGTGGCCGCAAGCCCGGCGGCATGGTCAAGACCGGTGAGTGGGAAACCATCAACCAGGCCAGCGCCTTGTGGACCCGCCCCAAGAAGGACATCACGGACGAGCAGTACCAGGACTTCTACAAGCAGATCAGCCGCGACTACGAAAACGCCCTATCCTGGAGCCACAACCGCGTCGAAGGCAGCACCGAATACACCCAGCTGCTCTACATCCCGTCCAAGGCGCCGATGGACCTGTACAACCGCGACAAGAAGGCGGGCATCAAGCTCTACGTCAAGTGCGTGTTCATCATGGACGACGCCGAGGCGCTGATGCCCACCTACCTGCGCTGGGTCAAGGGCGTGGTCGATTCGGCCGACCTGCCGCTCAACGTCAGCCGCGAACTGCTGCAGGAAAGCCGCGACGTCAAGGCCATCCGCGATGGCAACACCCGCCGTGTGCTGTCCATGCTCGAAGACCTGGCCAAGCACGACAAGGAGCCAGTGCCTGGTGCGGACGGCGTGACGGACGTTCTGAGCGACGAGGACAAAGCCAAGCTGGGCCAATACACGAAGTTCTATGCCGAGTTCGGTGCCGTGCTCAAGGAAGGTCTGGGAGAGGACTTCGGCAACCAGGCGCGCATCGCCAAGCTGCTGCGCTTTGCTTCTACCCATACCGCTCGGGCTGAGCCTGTCGAAGCCCACCCTTCGACAGGCTCAGGGCGAACGGAACAACTCACATCGCTGGCCGACTACAAGGCCCGCATGAAGGAAGGCCAGGAGGCGATTTACTACATCACTGCCGACACGCTGGCCGCGGCCAAGAACAGTCCGCAGCTCGAAGTGTTCAAGAAGAAAGGCATTGAAGTGCTGCTCATGACGGACCGCGTCGACGAGTGGGCGCTGTCCTTCCTGCACGAATTTGACGGCACCCCGCTGCAGAGCGTGGCCAAGGGCGCGGTGGACCTGGGCAAGCTGCAGGACGAGGCCGAGAAGAAGGCCGAAGAAGAAGCGGCCGAAGCCTTCAAGCCGGTGCTGGCCAAGCTCAAGGAAGCCCTCAAGGACAAGGCCGAAGACGTGCGCGTGACCAGCCGCCTGGTCGACTCGCCCGCCTGTCTGGTGGTCAAGGACGACGGCGGCATGAGCCTGCAGCTGGCCCGCATGCTCAAGGCCGCTGGTCAGAAGGCGCCCGAGGTCAAGCCGGTGCTCGAAGTGAACCCCGAGCACAGCCTGGTGAAAAAGCTCGACGGCTCGGTGCACTTCCATGACCTGGCGCACATCCTGTTTGACCAGGCGCTGCTGGCCGAAGGCGGTTTGCCCGACGATCCGGCGGCCTATGTGAAGCGGGTGAACGCCTTGCTGGCCTGAACGGCTTGGCTGCGACCCCAAGGGCGCCCGTCAGGGGCGCCCTTTTTCCTTGGGGCGGTCACCGTGTCGCGCAGGTGCGCCATCCGTGGCTGCCCGCTCCCACAATCGGGCCCCATTGCACTGCGATCCCCTGGAGCCCCGAGTGAGCGAACTGACCATTGCCGACATCCGCGCACGCGCTGTCATCGCCCCCCTGCGCCGTCCCATCCGCACCGCTTCCGGCGCGATCGAGGCTTCGCCGCTGTTGCTGCTGGATGTGATCACCGAACAGGGCATCACGGGCAGCGCCTACCTGTTTGCCTACACGCCGCTGATGCTCAAGCCTTTGCACGCCCTGGTCGGGCAGTTGCTGCCCTTGCTGCGCGGTCAGGCCGTCGTACCGCTGGCGCGCCAGCAGCAGCTGGAACAGCAGTTCCGTCTGCTCGGTCTGCAGGGCCTGCTGGGCATGGTGGTGTCCACGCTGGACATGGCGCTGTGGGATGCATTGGGCAAGGCCGCGAACCAGCCCGTGGTGCGTCTGCTGGGGGGCGAGCCCCGGCCGGTGCGGGCCTACGACAGTTGGGGCCTGGTCGATCCGGCGCGCGATGCTGCAGCGCTGGCCGATTCGGTGGAACAGGGTTTTCGGGGCATCAAGATCAAGCTCGGCGGCGCCGACCTGGCCCATGACCTGGTCACCGTGCGCGAAGTCCGCCGCATCGTGGGCGAAGACATCGCGCTGATGGTGGACTACAACCAGAGCCTGCAGCCGGGCGAGGCGATCCGGCGCATGTACGCGCTGGAGCCCGTTGCGCTGGAGTGGGTGGAAGAGCCCGTGGCCGCCGAAGACCTGCAGGGCCATGCCCGCGTGCGTGCGCAAACCCGCCTGCCGGTGCAGACCGGCGAGAACTGGTGGTTCCCGCGCGATGCCGAGCGCGCCCTGAGCGTGCAGGCCTGCGACCGCATGATGCCCGACCTGATGAAGATCGGCGGCATCACGGGCTGGCTCAGTGTCATGGGCCTGGCGCGGGCGGCGTCCATGCCGGTGTCCAGCCACCTGTTCATCGAAGCCAGCGCGCATGTGCTGGCCGTCACGCCCACCTGCGACTGGCTGGAATTCATGGATTTCGGCTCGCCGGTGCTGCAGACCCCCAGCCGGATCGATCAGGGGGTGTCATCGCCCAGGGGCCCGGCCTGGGCATCGTCTGGGACGAAGCGGCCGTGGCGCGGTATGTGGTGGATTGACGGCGTGGTCGATCAGTTCACCCGCTTGCCGCTGTGCTGGTCAAACAGGTGAGCCTGATCGGCGTCCCACTGCAGGTGTACCGCTTCGCCGACCTGGGCATCGAGCACGCCCGGCACGCGGGCGGTGAGCTTGCCGGCGGGGGTGTCCACCGTGGCGTAGGTTTCGGGTCCGGTGGGCTCGATCATGGACAGGGTGCCGGGCAGGCCCTGGGTGGCAAACGCCAGGCTTTCGGGGCGCAGGCCGTAGACCAGTTCGTCACTGCCGTGGGCCTGCACCGCCTGGCGCTGGGCGTCGTTCAGGGCCAGGGCCAGACCGTGTGCGCTCACGCCACCGTCCTGGCGTCGCACCGACACCATGTTCATCGCCGGTGAGCCGATGAACTCGGCCACGAAGCGGTTGGCCGGACGGTTGTAGATCTCGGCGGGTGTGCCGAACTGCTGCACCCAGCCGTCTTTCATGACGGCGATGCGGTCGCCCAGCGTCATGGCTTCGACCTGGTCGTGCGTCACATAGACCGTGGTGGTTTTCGTGCGCTGGTGCAGCTGCTTGATCTCGGCGCGCATTTCCACACGCAGCTTGGCGTCCAGGTTGGACAGCGGCTCGTCAAACAGAAAGAGTTTGGGGTCGCGCGCCAGGGCGCGGCCCATGGCCACGCGCTGGCGCTGACCGCCTGACAGCTGGCCGGGTTTGCGGTCCAGCAGGTGGCCGATCTGCAACATGGCGGCCACGCGCTGCACCGCCGCTTCACGCTCGGCCTTGGGCACCTTGCGGATTTCCAGGCCGAACGCGATGTTCTGCGCCACCGTCATGTTGGGGTATAGCGCGTAGCTTTGGAACACCATGGCGATGTCGCGGTCCTTGCTGGGCAAGTGGGTTACGTCGCGATCGCCGATCAGGATGCGGCCTTCGGTGGGGTGGTCCAGCCCCGCGATCATCGACAGCAGGGTGGATTTGCCGCAGCCCGACGGTCCGACCAGGATCAGGAACTCGCCGGCCTCGATCTCCAAATCGATGCCCTTGAGGATGTGGGTGGTCTCGTTGTAGGTCTTGTGAATGCCTTGAATGGAAAGTGCGCCCATGTTCTTTATCCTTTGACGGCGCCGGCGGTGAGGCCGCGCACAAAATACTTGCCCGCCACCACGTACACCAGCAGCGTGGGCAGGGCGGCGATCAACGCGGCGGCCATGTCCACGTTGTATTCCTTGACCGAACTGGAGGTGTTGGTCATGTTGTTCAGGCCCACCGTGATGGGCTTGCTGTCGGCGCCGGAGAACACCACGCCGTACAGAAAGTCGTTCCAGATGGCGGTGAACTGCCAGATCAGGGTGACCACCAGAATGGGCACCGACAGCGGCAGCACGATGCGCCGGAAGATCAGCCAGAACCCAGCGCCGTCCAGCTGCGCGGCCTTGATCAGTTCGTCGGGCAGGCCGACGTAGTAGTTGCGGAAGAACAGTGTGGTCGAGGGTAGACCGGCGACGATGTGCACCAGCATCAGGCCCCAGATCGAGCTGGCGATGCCCAGCCAGCCCAGCACCTGGCTCATGGGCAGCAGCACCACCTGCATGGGCATGAACACGCCAAACAGCATCAAGGCAAACAGCGTCTCGCTGCCGCGGAACTTCCATTTGGAGAGCACATAACCGTTGAGCGAGCCCAGCAGCGTGGAGATCAATACGGCGGGCACCACCATCAGGACCGAGTTCCAGAAATACGGCTGCAGGCCGCGGCACTCGATGCCGGTGCAGGCGCTGTCCCAGGCTTTGCCCCAGGATGCCAGCGTGGGCGCGGTCGGCAGGCTCAGCAGGTGGCCGTTGCGCACCTGTTCCGCATCTTTGAGCGAGGTGACCAGCATCACATACAGCGGTGCCAGAAACCAGGCGGCAAACAGCAACAGCACGGCCCACAGCAGCAGGCGGTGAAGGTTCAGGCGGTTCATCGCTTGCTCCTCAGCTCGGAATACAGATAGGGCACGACGATGGCGGCCACTGTGGCCAGCATCACCGTGGCACTGGCGGCGCCCAGACCGATCTGGCCCCGGGTGAACGCTGTGGCATACATGAAGGTGGCCGGCAGGTCCGTGGCATAGCCTGGGCCACCGGCCGTGAGCGCCATCACCAGGTCAAAGCTCTTGATGGCCAGGTGTGCCACCACCATCAGCGTGCTGAAAAACACGGGGCGCAGGCTGGGCAGGATGATGCGCCAGTAGATGCGAGGCAGGCCAGCGCCATCCACCTGGGCGGCCTTGATGATCGAGTCGTCGATGCCGCGCAGGCCAGCCAGAAACAGCGCCATCACAAAGCCCGCGCTTTGCCAGACGCCGGCAATCACCACGCAGTAGATGGCCATGTCCTGCTGGATCAGCCAGTCGAACTGAAAGCGCTCAAAGCCCCACTGGTGCATCAGGTGCTCCAGCCCCAGGCCAGGGTTGAGGATCCATTTCCAGGCGGTGCCGGTGACGATCATCGACACCGCCATGGGGTAGAGGTAGATGGTGCGCAACACGCCTTCGCCGCGCACTTTCTGGTCCAGCAGGATGGCCAGCAGGATGCCGATGGCCATGGCGCCGCCGACGAACAGCACGCCAAAAATCCCCATATTGGTCATGGCGACGCGAAAGCGGTCGCTTTCCAGGAGGGTCAGGTACTGCTGTAGGCCGATGAATTCATAGTTCGGCAGAATGCGCGAGGCCGACAGCGACAGGTAGCCGTTCCAGGCCATCAGGCCGTAGATGAACAGCAGGGAGACGATGAAGCTGGGGGCGACAACCAGTCGCGGCAGCCAGTTCACTGGAGATCGGGGTGAGGATGGCATGAAGGGGTTCCGTCAGAAAATGCCGGGCCCCGGCTTGTGGCCAGAGCCCGGCAGGACCCGTGCAGGGATTACTTGGTTCTGGCCGCGGCGGCAATCTTGGCCTGGGCGTCCTTGGTGCTCATCTTGTCGTCGTTCCAGAACTGGCTCACCGCGTCCTGAATGGCGCCGGTGGTGGCCGAGGGTACAGCCATCTGGTGGGCGATCGAAGGCACCAGCGAACCGCTCTTGGCGGTCTCGACGAAGTCCTTGGAGGAGAGCTTGGCGCAGTCGTCAAACTTGGCCAGGTTCATGTTCAGACGCACCGGGATCGAGCCCTTGTTAAGGTTGAAGACTTCCTGGAAGTCGGTCGACATGATGGCCGCAGCCAGGTCTTTCTGGGCATTGATGTTGGCCTCGTTCTTGAGCCTGAACATCGCGAACGAGTCCACGTTGAAGGTGAAGGCCTTGGCCGTGCCCGGCGCGGCCACGCAGCTGAAGTCCTTGCCCGGGGTCTTGCCGGCGGCCACGAACTCGCCCTTGGCCCAGTCGCCCATCATCTGCATGCCGGCTTCGCCCTTGATGACCATGGCGGTGGCCAGGTTCCAGTCGCGACCGGGGGCGTTCTTGTCGGTGTAGGTCTTGACCTTCTTGAAGGTGTCGAGCACCTTGGTCATGGTGGCGCCGTTCAGGGTGGCGGGGTCGAGCTGCACCAGGGCCTTCTTGTAGAAGTCGGCGCCGCCCACGCCCAGGGCCACGCTCTCGAAAACGGTGAAGTCCTGCCAGTTCTGGCCGCCATGGGCCACGGGGATGATGCCAGCCTTCTTCAGGGCTTCGGCGGCGACAAAGAACTCGTCCCAGTTGGTGGGCACCTTGGCGCCGGCCTTCTTGAAGGCGTCGTTGCTGACCCACAGCCAGTTCACGCGGTGCACGTTGACCGGGGCGGCGATGTAGTTGCCCTTGTACTTCATGACGTTGGCCACGGCGGGGGGCAGCAGGCTGTCCCATTTTTCAGCTTTGGCCACATCGTCGATGTTGGCCAGCACGCCTTCGGCGGCCCATTCCTGCAGCGAAGGCCCCTTGATCTGGGCGGCGGCCGGGGCGTTGCCCGAGACCACGCGCGACTTGAGCACGGTCATCGCGTTGTCGCCGCCGCCGCCGGCCACGGCAAAGTCTTTCCAGGTGTGGCCTTTGGCCTGCAGTGTCGCTTTCAGGGCGGCGGCGGCCTTGGCTTCGCCGCCAGAGGTCCACCAATGCAGCACTTCGACTTCACCGGCCTTGACGGCCAGGGTGGTGGTGGCGATGGCGGTCAGGGCCGCGCGCTGGATCAGGGTCATGGTCTTGTTCAAGTCGGTCTCCGGTGTGTGGCCTGTCAGGGCCGCGGGTTGAAAGGTGTCGGGCTGCTGGCCCGTGGAGGCGAATGTTAATAAAACATTAATTTATTAACATGAGGTTAAACCCTGAGGTCGAAAGTCGTGCTGAAAACGGCACAATTCAAGGGGGGTACGTGCAGTGCGCACCTCGCATCATTCATTCTCCATTCATGAAACTGCTGCTGGCCGAAGACGATGCCCTCCTTGCCGATGCCTTGAGCACCCAGTTGCGGGGGGCTGGCTTCCAGGTGGCGCACGCTCCCAATGGGGCTGTGGCCGATTACCTGCTCGAGCGCGAACCGCAGGACATTGCGGTGCTTGACCTGGGCTTGCCCATGCTGGATGGGCTGTCGGTGCTGCAGAAACTGCGGGCGCGGCAACCTGAACTGCCTGTGATCCTGCTGACAGCCCGTGACTCTCTGAATGACCGGGTGGCTGGTCTGCAGGCCGGGGCTGACGATTACGTGACCAAGCCTTTTGATTTCCCGGAGTTGCTGGCCCGTTTGCAGGCGCTGCTGCGCCGTAGCCAGCGTCGTCAGGGGATGGCCAGCCAGGTGGGGCGACTGTCGCTGGACGAGGGCGCCCGACGAGCCTGGGTGGCGGGCGAATCCATCGAGCTCAGTGGTCGTGAGTGGACGCTGCTGTCCTTGCTGGTGCAGCAACAGGGCAAGGTGGTGACCAAGGAACAGATCCATGCCGCCTGGAGCGACGAGGCCGAGGTGGGTGGCGGCAACGCCATCGAGGTGTATGTGCACCGATTGCGCCGCAAGACCGACAGGGCAGGCGTGAACATCCGAACGGTGCGTGGTATCGGCTACCTGCTGGAGGCCGAGGCGAGCTGACATGTCATTGCCGATTGCACCCACACCGCAATTGCAGATGCGGCCCCTTGACGGGCAGGCAGGGGTGTCGCTGGCGCGGCAGTTGCTGTTGTGGCTTTTGTTGCCGCAGCTGGTGGTGTGGCTGGCGGGCGGTGTGGCCAGTTACCGTCTGGCTTCTGGCTATGTGAATCAGGCGATCGATGCCAGCCTGCTGCAGGCCAGCAAGGCGCTGGCGCGTCAGCTCAAACCCATCGGCAATGGACTGCTGATCGATTTCCCGAAGGCAGCGCAGGACATTCTGGAGGCCGATCCCAGCGACCGCCTGCTCTACACAGTGAGTTCACCGCCGGGTCAGTTCATCCTGGGCAACCAGTCGCTGCCCCTGCCCGAGAACTTTGAAAACCTCCCACTGGGTGAGCCACAGTTCTACAGCGGCAGCACACCGGCCCGGGACGCGCATACGCCGTCTCCCCAAGCCTTGCGCATCGCGGCGCTGCGCCTTTCCCTTGGCGATGGACCGCAGCCGTCAACCATGCTGGTGCAGGTCGCACGCAGCAGTGCCAACCGCGAAGAGCTGGCGCAGAAGATTCTGGTGGACATGCTGTTGCCCATGTCGGCGCTGGTGCTCTTGCTCACCTTGCTGGTGTGGGCCGGGATCCGCGCCGGGCTGTCGCCGTTGCACCGCCTGCGCCTGCAGGTGGAGGGCCGCGCGCCCACCGATCTGGCGCCGCTGCAGCTGGCTTCGGCACCGCGCGAGCTCTGGTCACTGGCCAATGCGCTCAACACCCTGCTGGCGGCAGTGCAAAGCAATGTGAACACGCAAAAGCGTTTCATCGGCGACGCCGCGCACCAGCTGCGCACGCCTCTGGCGGGGCTCAAGAGCCAGACCGAGATCGCCCTGCAGTCGGTGAGCGATCCGGCACTGCGCGTGCGGCTGGAGCGTGTGCACGAAAGCGCCACGCGCAGCGCGCATCTGGTCAACCAGCTGCTCACGCTGGCGCGGGCCGAGCCCGAGTCGCTCATGGCGCAGGACCGCCAGCGCTTTGACCTGGCGCGCATGGCGCGGCTGCTGACCGCCGAGCTGGTGCCGCGTGCGCTCAAACTGAACATGGATCTGGGTATGGACGAAGACGATGGCGCCGTTGCCCAGCCGGTCTGGGTCGAGGGCAATGAACTGCTGATTCGCGAGGCGGTGAGCAACCTGATTGACAACGCCCTGTATTACGCGGGTGATGGCGCGCAAATCACGGTCAGTGTGCACTGCACTGGCAGGCGGGCGCGGTTGTGCGTGAGCGACAACGGTCCGGGCATTCCTGCACCTGAGCGCGAACGCGCGATGGAGCGCTTTGTGCGCGGCACAGACATTGGCAATGGTTGTGGTCTGGGGCTCGCCATCGTGCGAGAAATCATCGAGCGGCATGGCGGCACGGTCAGCCTGGCCGACGCCATCCCTCACGGCCTGCAGGTCACGTTGGACCTGCCACTGGCTGTCTGATCATTGTTCGAGACACACATGACGGCATTTCCCTTCATCGGCCTGGTGGGCGACATCGGCGGCACCAACGCCCGCTTTGCACTGATCTCGGGTGACGGTCAGCCATTGGCGCATCCCCTGACCTTGCCCACCAGCGGTTTTGCCGATCTGGGCGAGGCCTTGCAGGCTTACGTGCAGCAAGTGGGGGTGCCGGTCCCCGCGCAGGCCTGCATCGCCATTGCCAATCCGATCGATGGCGACTGGCTGCGCATGACCAACACCGCCTGGGCGTTTTCGATCGAAGCCACGCGCCAGCGAGTGGGCCTGCAGTCGCTGCGCATGCTCAATGACTGGGAGGCGATGGCGCTGGCCGCGCCCACTTTCAGTCCGGTCGAGTTGCTGTCCTTGGGGGGGGGCGAGTCGGTGTCAGACGCGCCACGTGGCCTGCTGGGCGCGGGCACGGGCTTGGGCGTGTCTTCGCTGGTGCGCGCGCGCTCGGGCGAGTGGGTGCCGATTGCAGGCGAGGGTGGGCACGTCACGCTCAGCCCCGGCAACGCGCGCGAAGCCGACATCCTGCGCGTGCTCTGGCAGCGCTGGCCGCACGTTTCGGCCGAACGAGTGATCTCGGGCATGGGGTTGGAGAACCTCTACACCGCGCTGGCCGCCTTGTCGGGGCAGTCCCCGCCACCTCTGGGGGCGGCCGAAATTTCGCAGCGCGCGCTGGCCGGGCAGGACGCCCTCTGCCAGGAGGCAGTCGAAACCATGTGTGTGCTGCTTGGCCGCGTGGCCGGCAATCTCGCGCTCACGCTGGGCGCGCGTGGCGGCATTTATCTGGGCGGCGGCGTGCTGGGCCACCTGCGCGCGTACTTGCCCCGCTCGGGCTTTCGCGCCGCCTTTGAAGACAAGGGGCGCTTTGCCGCCTTCCTCTCGCGCATCCCGACCTGGATGATCGAGGCCGAACAACCCGCTTTGCGCGGCGCGGCCATGGGGCTGGGTGTGCGTGTGTCGGGCTGAGTGCTTGCATGCATTCGCGCGCAGGGACGCGCTCCTGCAAGTCCCCGCTTCCTGTAGGAGACCACCCTCGCGGCCGAATGTTCCCTACACCACCAACGGCGCTTCCTGCATGGCCTCGATCTGTTCGTGCAGCATCTGGACTTGCGAGCGCCAGTAGTCGGGCGTGCCGAACCATGGAAAGTTGATCGGAAAGATCGGGTCGTTCCAGCGCCGGGCCAGCCAGGCGCTGTAGTGGATCAGGCGCAAGGTGCGCAGGCCTTCGATCCAGCCCAGTTCGCGCCGGTCAAAGTCACGCAGTTGTTCGTAGCCGTCGAGCAAGGCCGACAGCTGCAGCGTGCGCTGGCGCCGGTCACCCGACAGCAACATCCACAGGTCCTGCACCGCTGGCCCCATGCGGGCGTCGTCCAGATCGACGAAGTGCGGTCCTTCGTCCGGCGTCCACAGGATGTTGCCGGGGTGGCAGTCGCCGTGCAGGCGGATGGCGCGCTCGGGCAGTCCTTCCAGTGTGCTCTGCAGCAAAGGCAGCGCCGTCTGAAAGGCGGCGCGCCATTCCCTTTCCACTTCGAACGGGATGGCACCGTGGCCCAGCAGCCACTCGGCCGGTTCCTGCGCGAACTGCGCCACGTCCAGGGCCGGCCGGTCAGCAAAGGGCCGTGCGGCGCCGGTGTTGTGCAGTCGGGCCAGAAAACGGCCAATCCATTCGAGCACATCCAGGTCGTCCAGCTCGGGGGGGCGCCCGCCGCGCAGCGGGCTGACCGCAAAGTCAAAGCCCTCGGCATGGTGCAGCGTGGCCCCGTCCAGCATCAAGGGTGCGACAGCGGGCACTTCTGCTGTCACCAGCTCGGCGGCAAACGTGTGCTCCTCCAGGATTTGTTCGGGTGACCAGCGCCCCGGGCGGTAGAACTTGACCACCACCGCGCTGTGACCTTGAACCGGTTCGTCGAGGTGGGCGCGGTAGACGCGATTTTCATAAGAGCTCAAGGCCAGCAGTCGGCCGTCGGGCCACAGGCCCAGACGGGCGAGGGCGTCCATCACCTTGTCGGGAGTGAGTGCGGTGTAGGGGTGTTGCATGGACGTTATGGGGGTATTGTCGGCGTGATCCCGAAAGCTCGGGTATCAAATCGGGGTAGTAAGACTGCCGATTTGAACCTCTGTCACGCATAATCGGACGCCATGGACAAGCTCAAGGCGTTCGAAACCTTTGTCTCGGTGGCCACCAAGGGCAGCCTGACGGCGGCTGCGCGCACCGAGGGCGTGGCGCCGGCCATCATTGGGCGCCGGCTGGATGCACTGGAAGAACACTTGGGCGTCAAGCTGATGGTGCGCACCACCCGGCGCATCACGCTCACCCATGAAGGCAGTGCTTTTCTGGAGGACTGCCAGCGCCTGCTGGCCGATGTGGCCAATGCCGAAGCCAGCGTGTCTGCGGGTGGCGTCAAAGCCAGCGGCCACCTGCGCATCACCGCGCCGGCCGGTTTCGGGCGCCGCCACGTGGCGCCGCTGGTGCCGCGTTTCCGCGAGCTGCACCCGGATGTGACGATTTCGCTGAACCTGAGCGACCGCGTGGTCGATCTGGCGGCCGAGGGTTTTGACTGCGCGGTGCGCGTCGGCGATCTGCCTGATTCGTCGCTGGTGAGTGTGCGCATGGCCGACAACCGCCGCCTGTGCGTGGCCACCCCCCAATACCTGGCGCGCCACGGCACGCCACAGCAACCGTCTGACCTGCTGCAGCACGCCTGCCTGACGCTGTCGAGCGATGCCTCGCAGACGCGGGGCTGGGCATTTCGCGTGCCGGACGCTGCGGGCGGGCATGAGGTGGTGCATCTGCGCCCCGGCGGACCGCTGGATTGCTCGGACGGGCAGGTGCTGCACGACTGGTGCCTGGCTGGCTATGGCATCGCCTGGCGCAGCACCTGGGAGGTGGAGTCGGAGATCCAGGCCGGGCGCCTGGTGGCGGTACTGGAGGACTTTGCCGCCTCGCCCAACGGCATTTATGTGGTGTTTCCCCAGCGCAAGCATTTGCCCCTGCGGGTGCGTCTGTGGATCGAGTACCTGCGTCAGCACTATGGCCAGTCCGAGTTCTGGCAGCGGGGCAGCGGCTGATGCGTTGTCGTCCTCGGGCTTGACCCGAGGACTCAGGCGGCTGGATTGCCCGGGCAAGCCGGGCAATGACACGGGGCGTACCCGCCTTACTTGGACTTCAGGCAGGAAGACATGAATGCCTTGCGTTCGTCGCCTTTGAGGCTTTTGGCCTTGGCATCGGCGTTGCAGGTTTTCATCTTGCTTTGCTGGCTGGGTTTGTCCTTGGGCGACGGGTCGGCGGCGAATGCCGTTCCTGAAACCAGCAAGCTGGCCAGGATGGTTGCGGTGACAGTGGTGAGCGTTGTACGCATATGGTTCTCCCTGAAAGTTGAAAAACCTGCATCCGGTGTGCAGGCTTTTGCAGCCTAATGCAGAACGCTGTGTGGCGCCAGCCCCGTAAAATCCCAAAATGCTCTCAGCCAAACAAGAACTGCTCGCGGCCCTGGCCGCCGAGCTCGACAAACTCCAGCCCGGTGCCGGCGAACGCGCGGCTTTCGAATCCCCCAAAGTGGCTGCCCACGGCGACCTCGCCTGTACCGCCGCCATGCAACTGGCCAAAGGCCTCAAGCAGAACCCGCGCCAACTGGGTGAAGCCCTGCGCGAAGCGCTGCTGGCCACGCCCGCCTTCCAGCGCTGGGTGGACGCCATCGAGCTGGCTGGCCCCGGCTTCATCAACATTCGCCTGAAAGACGCCGCCAAGCAGGCCATCGTGGCCGAGGTGCTGCAGGCCGGCGAGTGCTTTGGCCGCCAGGCCAAGACCGGCCAGCGCGTGCTGGTGGAATTCGTCTCGGCCAACCCGACCGGCCCGCTGCATGTGGGCCACGGCCGTCAGGCCGCGCTGGGTGATGCGATCTGCAACTTGCTGGCCACGCAGGGTCAGGACGTGTACCGCGAGTTCTATTACAACGACGCCGGCGTGCAGATCAATACCCTGGCCACCTCGACCCAGCTGCGCGCCCGGGGTTTCAAGCCCGGCGATGCCGAGTGGCCCAGCGGTGAAAATGCTGCCGCCTACAACGGCGACTACATCCAGGACATCGCCAACGACTTTCTGGCCAAGAAGACGGTCAAGGCCGACGACCGCACATTCACCGCCAGCGGCGATGTGAATGACCTGGACGGCATGCGCCAGTTCGCCGTGGCCTACCTGCGCCACGAGCAGGATCTGGACCTGCAGGCCTTCGAGGTGAAGTTCGACAACTACTACCTCGAGTCCAGCCTCTACACCGACGGTCATGTGGACGCCACCGTGCAGCGCCTGATCGCCAACGGCAAGACCTACGAGCAGGACGGCGCGCTCTGGCTCCGGTCGACCGACTACGGTGACGACAAGGACCGCGTGATGCGCAAGTCCGACGGCAGCTACACCTACTTCGTGCCTGACGTGGCGTATCACATCCAGAAGTTCAAGCGCGGCTTCACCCGCGTGGTCAACATCCAGGGCACCGACCACCACGGCACCATCGCCCGTGTGCGCGCCGGCCTGCAGGCGGCCGATGTCGGCATCCCCCAGGGCTACCCCGACTACGTGCTGCACACCATGGTGCGCGTGATGCGCGGCGGCGAGGAGGTCAAGATCTCCAAGCGCGCCGGCAGCTACGTCACGCTGCGCGACCTGATCGAGTGGACCAGCAAGGACGCGGTGCGCTTCTTCCTGCTGTCGCGCAAGCCCGACACCGAATACGTGTTCGACATCGACCTGGCGCTGGCGCAGAACAACGACAACCCGGTCTATTACGTGCAATACGCCCATGCGCGCATCTGCTCGGTGCTGGCCACGTTCAAGGAGCAGGGGGGCGATGTGGCGCAGCTGGCGCGGGCCGACCTGTCGCCGCTGTCCGGCCCGCAGGCGCAGGCCCTGATGCTCAAGCTGGCGCAATACCCCGGCATGCTCACCGCTGCTGCACAGGACTTTGCGCCGCATGACGTGACCTTCTACCTGCGCGAGCTCGCTTCGCTCTACCACTCGTATTACGACGCCGAGCGCATTCTGGTGGACGACGAAACAATTCGTAAGGCGCGTCTGGCGCTGGTCGCCGCGACCGCCCAGGTGCTGCACAATGGCCTGCAGGTGCTGGGTGTCTCGGCGCCAACCAAGATGTGATGAACAGCATGAACAATCCACGGCGCCAGCGCGGCGGCACTTTCCTCGGTTTCATCCTGGGCCTGGTGATCGGTTTGGGCGTGGCGCTGGGTGTGGCCATGTACGTCACCAAGGTGCCGACACCGTTCTCCAACAAGAACCAGACCCGCTCGCCCGAGCAGGATGTGGTGGAAAGCCAGAAGAACAAGGACTGGAACCCCAACGGGGTGCTGCAGCCCAAGGCGCCGGCTTCGGCCCCGGTCGATGGCGCCGTCACACCCCTGCCTGCGCCCGCCACCGTTCCCGCCGCGCCTGCCGCGCCTGCCGAGGGGGCACGCAAGGAAGTCAAGCCGGCGGTCAGCGCGGACCCGCTGGGGGATCTGGCCAAGTCCAAGGCCGCTGGTGCCGATACGGCGGCCGAGCCTTTCCAGTATTTCGTTCAGGTGGGTGCTTACCGCACCCAGGCCGAGGCCGACGCTCAGAAAGCCAAGATGGCCATGATGGGGCTGGAAGCCAAGGTGTCCGAGCGTGAACAGGCGGGCCGTACCGTCTACCGGGTTCGCCTGGGGCCGTTTGATGACAAGGCCGCGGCCGAGCGGGTGCGCACCAAGCTGGAAAGCGCTCAGGTGGACAATGCCATCGTGCGCATGCAGCGCTGAAGTTTCAAGGAGTTTTGGATATGAAACGCCGTTCATTTGCCACAGGCCTGGCGGCCTGTTCTGCCTGGCTGGTCCAAGGGGCTGCCTGGGCCCAGCAGGCTTTTCGCGCCGGCAAGGATTTCCTGTCCCTGGACCGACCCGTGCCCAGCGATGTGGGCGCAGGCAAGGTCGAGCTGATCGAGTTTTTCTGGTACAGCTGCCCGCACTGCAATGCCTTTGAACCAACGTTTGCACAGTGGGTCAAGAATGCGCCCAAAGATGTGGTGGTGCGCCGCGTCCCCGTGGCTTTCCGCGACGACTTCGCGCCGCAGCAGCGCCTGTACTACACGCTCGAAGCCATGGGCCTGCTCGACACGGTGCATGCCAAGGTGTTCCATGCTGTGCATGTGGAGCGTCTGCCCCTCAACACCGATGCCCTGATCCAGAGCTGGGTCGAAAAGCAGGGTGTCGACGGCAAGAAGTTTGCTGAGACCGCCCGTTCTTTCGGCGTGGCCAGCAAGGTCAAGCGTGCCGTGCAGCTGCAAAACGAGTTCCGGGTGGAGGGCGTGCCTTCGCTGGGCATTGCGGGGCGCTACTACACCGACGGTTCCCTGGCGGGCAGCATGGAGCGTGCCCTCAAGGTGGCCGAGTACTTGCTGGCTCAGGCACGGCAGCCCCGCTGAGACGGTGAATCCACAGGACGAGCCCGCCGAGTTCGGTGGGCTTTTTTTCGTCCTGGCCCCGGGCGGTGGCGCGGGCAGCGCCTACAATGCCGAATACAGCAAGATTCGTGCCCCATGAAATTTTCTTTTCTCGTTCCTGCCCTTGCGCTGTCTCTGCTGTCGGCTGGACATGCCCTGGCGGAACAGGCGGATCGCCTCAAACCCATGCAGGTCGAGGCCGACAAGATGCAGCACGACGAAGGTCGGCAGCTGACGGTGCTCACGGGCAATGTGCAGGCGGTCAAGGGCACGCTGGTGATGCGTGCGGCCCGCATGGAAGTGCAGCAGGACTCGACAGGGCAACAGGTCGCGCGCTTTTGGGCCGAACCTGGCCAGCGCGTGTTCTTTCGCCAAAAGCGCGAGGGCCTGGACGAATTCGTCGAAGGTGAAGCCGTGCAGGCGGTCTACGACAGCCGGCAGGACCTGATGACGCTGACGGACCGCGCCGAAATGCGGACCCTGCGCGAAGGCCGCGTGGCCGATCAGGTCCAGGGGCAGCGCATCGTCTACAACAACACCACCGAGGTCATGAACGTCGACGGCAAGCTGCAGGGCTCGGACAGCCGCCAGCGGGTGCGCGCCGTGCTGGCGCCCAAAGCTTCCGCTTCGGCCCCGGCCGTCGCCGTGCCGCCGCTCAAACCCAGTCCTGCACTCCCGCAAGGAGGCCGGCCATGAGCGAAGTCTCCAGCCTCGAAGCCCGTCATCTGCGCAAGGCCTATGGCAGCCGCAAGGTGGTGCACGACGTGTCCGTGCGTGTGGGCAAGGGCGAGGTGGTGGGTTTGCTGGGGCCCAACGGCGCCGGCAAGACCACATCGTTTTACATGATCGTCGGTCTGGTGCGCGCCGACGGCGGGCAGATCCTGATCGATGGTCAGGACGTGACCCGTGCACCGATGCACCAGCGCGCCCGTCTGGGCTTGTCTTACCTCCCGCAGGAAGCTTCGGTGTTTCGCAAGCTGTCGGTGGCCGACAACGTGCGCGCCATCCTGGAGTTGCAGGAAGACGAGAGTGGCCGTCCGCTGGGGCGCGCTGCCATCGAGCAGCAGCTCGATCACCTGCTGTCGGACTTGCGTGTGGACCACCTGCGTGACTCGCCCTCGATTGCCTTGTCGGGTGGTGAGCGCCGCCGTGTGGAGATCGCCAGGGCCCTGGCTTCTCAGCCGCGGTTCATCCTGCTCGACGAACCTTTTGCAGGCATCGACCCGATCGCAGTGATCGAGATCCAGCGCATCATCGCGTTCCTCAAGCAACGCGGCATCGGGGTGCTGATCACCGACCACAACGTGCGCGAAACCCTGGGCATCTGCGACCACGCCTACATCATCAGTGAAGGGCGCGTGCTGGCGCAGGGCACCCCCGACGTGATCATCGAGAACCCCGACGTGCGACGGGTTTACCTGGGCGAACATTTCCGGATGTGAGCGGATGAAACCCAGTCTCTCGCTGCGGATGTCGCAGCACCTGGCGCTGACCCCCCAGTTGCAACAATCGATCCGGCTGCTTCAGCTGTCGACGCTGGAGCTGTCCCAGGAAATCGACCAGATGCTCGACGAGAACCCGTTCCTGGAGCGGGCCGAAGAGGACGCACCCATCGAGTCGCTGGGGCTGGGCACGCTGGATGCGCGCGTGAGCCTGGGCGACCGAGTCAGCGAAGCCGCGCAGGACAGTGCTTCTCACGATGAGGGCCCCGAGTTTCGCGATGAAGCGGTGGACGGTGTGGCCGAAAGCTGGGAAGGCGACGGCAGTGTGGACTTCAGTCCGGATGATGGTGAATGGGGCGGCGAGGCCAAGGCGCGCACGAACAACAGCGAGGACGACACCGCCGATGCGGTCGAGCTGGCGCGAAGCCTGGGCTCGCTGACCGACCACCTGCACCGCCAGGCCTTGTCCTTGCGCTTGTCCGAGATCGACCGCGCCGCGCTGAAGTTCCTCATCGAATCCCTGAACGAAGACGGTTATCTGGAAGACAGCCTGGAAGCACTGGCGGCCAGTCTGGCGGGTACCGAGGACCTTGAGCAACTCGAAGAGCTGGTGCACCGCTTCACGGTGGCCCTGCGTCTGCTGCAATCGCTCGAACCCGTCGGCGTGGGCGCACGCAACCTGGCCGAGTGTCTGCGTCTGCAATGCCAGGACATGCTGCGCAAGCAGCCGGGCGATCCGGTCGCTGCAGTTGCCCTGCAGCTGTGCGCTCAGCCCATGGAGTGGTTGGCCAAGCGGGATGTCAAGCGCCTGATGGCGCAGACCGGGCAAAGCGATGCCGATGTGCGTGCGGCGCTGCAGTGCATTGCCCGGCTCGAGCCCAAGCCTGGGCGGCCCTTCATCCAGACCGAACAGAACATTGTTGTCCCTGATGTGATCGTCACGCCGGTGCGTCGGGCGGGACAGCCCCAGTTCCGGGTGCAACTCAATCCCGATGTGATGCCCAGGCTCAAGGTGCACGACATCTATGCCAATGCCCTGCGCGGCAGCAAGGGTGACAGCGCGCAGGGGCTGCAGCAGCGCCTGCAGGAGGCGCGCTGGTTCATCAAGAACATCCAGCAGCGGTTTGACACCATCCTGCGCGTGTCCAGTGCGATCGTCGAGCGCCAGAAGAATTTTCTGGTCCATGGCGAACTGGCCATGCGACCGCTGGTGCTGCGCGAGATCGCCGATGAGCTGGGCATGCACGAGTCCACCATCAGCCGTGTGACCACCGCCAAGTACATGGCAACACCGCAGGGCACGTTTGAACTGAAATACTTTTTCGGATCCGGCCTCGGCACCGACAGTGGCAGTGCCGCTTCCAGCACAGCGGTGCGTGCCCTCATCAAACAGTTTGTGGGTGCCGAGAATCCGAACAAGCCCTTGTCGGACAGCCAGATCTCCGACATGCTCAAGGAGCAGGGCATCGATTGCGCACGCCGCACCGTCGCCAAATACCGCGAGGCGCTCAAGATCGCGCCCGCCAACCTGCGCAAGGCGCTCTGAGAAAACGACGTGAATTCACTGCAACTGTTTCTGCCCTGCGCCGCAGGGGTCGAAGATTATCTGGCCGACGAGGTGCACCACCTCACGGGACTGACCGGCCATGACCTGCTCACCGGCCGTGGCGGTGTGGTGGTCAACGCGTCATGGCGTGATGCCATGCGCCTGAACCTGCACAGCCGCCTGGCGCAGCGGGTGCTGGTGCAGCTCTCGCACACGCCGTATCGCAGCGAGGCCGACCTCTACGAGGCGGCCAGCAATGTGGCCTGGGAGATCTGGTTCACCACCAAGCAGACCTTCAAGATCGAAATCACCGCGCAGCACAGCCCCTTGAAGAGCCTGAACTTTGCGGCGCTCAAGATCAAGGACGCCGTGGCCGACCGCTTCCGCGTCAAACGCGGCGAGCGACCCAGCGTGGAAACGCAGTGGCCCGATGCGCGCATCTACGCGCACCTCACGCGCGAGCACCTGACGCTCTACATCGACACCTCGGGCGAGCCGCTGTTCAAGCGCGGCTGGCGCACCGACAAGGGCGACGCTCCGCTCAAGGAAACCCTGGCCGCGGCCATGATCGCCGCCAGTGGCTGGGACGCCACGGTGCCCCTGTACGACCCCTGTTGCGGCAGCGGCACCATCCCGATCGAGGCGGCGCAGATCGCCTGCGGCATCGCGGCGGGCAGTCAACGTCGATTTGGCTTCGAGAAGCTGCTGCCTTTCCAGTCGCACGTCTGGCAGGGCCTGAAAGAAGAGGCGCGTGCCATGGAGCACCAGCCCACCGCGCCGGTGTTCGGCAGCGATGTGGCGCACCGCATGGTCGACTTTGCGCAGCGCAATGCCGAGCGCGCCGGTGTGGCCCGCGCCGTGCAGCTTCGCGGTGGCGACGCGTTGCAGCGCATGCCGCCCAGCGAGGTGCCGGGCATCATGCTGCTCAACCCGCCTTATGGCGAGCGCATCGCGGCGGCCGGTGTGGCAGGCCGTGGCCGCGACAACTTTGTGCCTGGTCTGCTGGCGGCAGCGCGCACTGGCCAGCCCCGCGAACACCGCGAACAGGTGCAGACCGACGACGGCGGAGACTTCTTTTTGCAGCTGTCGGCGCACTGGAAAAAGCACTTTGCTGGCTGGAGCGCCTGGATGCTCACGCCCGACCTGAAACTGCCCGGCCGCATGCGCCTGAAAGAGTCGCGCCGCGTGCCCATGTGGAACGGTCCGATCGAATGCCGCCTGTTCCGCTTCGATCTGGTGGCGGGCAGCGCCAGGCGCGATGCAGGTGAAACACCGTGACACCCAGGGTGCTCGACACCAACATCGTGCTGGACCTCTGGGTGTTTGATGACCCGGCCAGCGCGCCATTGCGCAGCGCCTTGCAGCAAGGTGCCGCCCGCTGGCTGGCGACCGCGCCCATGCGCGAAGAACTGGCCCGGGTGCTGGACTATCCGCACATCGCCCGACGTCTGAATGCGCGTGCCCTGACGGCCGAGACCGTGCTCGATCAATTTGATCGCCACGCCCAATTGCACCCCGAAGCCCCCAAGGCACCTTACACCTGCAAGGATGCCGACGACCAGAAATTCATCGACCTGGCCGTGCAACACGGTGCTGTCCTGCACAGCAAGGATGCGCAGGTGCTGTGCATGAAAAACCGCCTCGCCCGCTGCGGCGTGGCTTTGAACCCCCCGCTGCCCCTGTAGGAGCGCGCCCCCGCGCGCGAATGCCTTCGGCCGCAGGGGCGGCCTCCTACAATTCGCATACAACCCAAGGAAACACCATGACCGGCCTTGCTGCCACCGACTTCGACGCCCTCGACGACATCCTCGATGACCTGCGCACGCGCCACGACGAGACCCCGCAGTGGGAATTCTGCGAAGGCTTTCTGGCCGCGCTGGTCTGCTGCCGCCGCCGCATCGGCGCCGACGAATGGCTGCCGGTGCTGCTCGGGCTGGACGAAGGCGGCTCGTTTGCCAGTGACGCGCAGCGTGAGCAGTTCATGGCTTTGTGGGAGCGCCGCTTTGAAGAAGTGCGCACCGCGCTCGACACCGAGATCAATGCGCTGGACGAAGACAAGGCCTATGCGCCTGAAGTGATGGACGTGCGCGGCGCCATCGCCTCGCTGCCGCCCGAAGAGCGTGAAGAGGTCGAGGGCGAAGATATTCCATCCTTTGCGCAGGTCTGGGCGCTGGGTTTCATGTACGCCATCGAAAGCTGGCCCGAGGAATGGGACGCCCCCAAGGACAAGGAAGCCGCCAAGTGGCACGACCTGTCCTTGCAGGCGATTGTGGCCCTGACCGAAGACGACACCGACGAAGCCACGCTGTCGGCATTCGGTGAAGACGGCCCGCCCAGCGTGAGCGAAAACCGCCTCAATGCCTATGGCGAAGCCTTGTGGGCGGTGTACGACTTGCGCGAGATCTGGCGCAACATCGGCCCGCGCGTGCAGCAGGTCATCAAGGGCGATGTACCGGGCCGCAATGATCCGTGCAGCTGCGGCAGCGGCAAGAAATACAAGAAGTGCTGCGGCGCTTGATGATCGTCATTCGCGGGTCGGGCCAGGCTGCCGATACTCGCGTCCATGCCGCAAACCACTGACCTGCCCCTGTCGACCCTGGTGCGCATGACGCGTCCGGGCTTTCTGATCATCACGCTGGTGGGCTGCATGCTGGGCATGGCCACCGCCGACATGTGTGGGCACCCGCCCCATTTCTGGACGGCCCTGGCCACGGTGGTCCTCGCCGTCATGGCCCATGCAGCAGGCAACGTCCTCAACGATGTGCACGATGCGCTCAGCGGCGCCGATGCCGCCAACACCTCGGGCATTTTTCCGTTCACGGGCGGGACGCGTCTGATCCAGCAGGGCGTCGTCACGGTGCGGCAGACGCGTGATCTGGCGCGTGCCTTGCTGCTGGTTCTGGTGCCTGCGGGGGTGTGGCTGGCCCTGCAGTCCACTGCGGCAGTGCTCTGGATGGGCGCAGTGGGTTTGTTGCTGGTCTGGGCCTACTCGGCGCCTCCGCTGAGGCTGATGTCGCGCGGCCTGGGTGAGGTGGCCGTGGCGGCAGCCTGGAGTCTGGTGGTGATTGGTGCCGATGCGGTACAACGCGGCAGCGTGTTTGTGGTGCCGGCATTGACGTCATTGAGCTACGGCTTGCTGATTGCCAACATCCTGCTCATCCATGGCGTGCCCGACGCGCCAGCGGATGCTTTGGTGGGCAAGGCTACCTTGGCTGTCCGTTGCGGGCCGCGCGGTGCCGCCGTGCTGTATGCATTGCTGGCGCTGTTGGCCCATGGCTGGCTGGCCTGGGGCGTGTGGCATTTTCTGCAGCCAGAACGCGCCATCTGGGGGCTTCTGTCAGCACCTTTGAGTGCAGCAGCCGCTGTGTTGCTGTGGCAGCGTGGGCAAACCCCGAATCGACTGCGTCCAGCCTTGGTGCTGACGATTGCGGCGGCGTGCATGCATGGCCTGGCCATGACGGCTGGTTTGCTGTCCATGCGCTGGATTTGACCCAGCGCAAACCTGGCCGGGCATGGCGTGATTTATCTCAAGCGCAGCAGTGGGCAATCGCCACACCATGAAGACCTGTTGATAAAGGACATGCCATGAAACTGCTGCAAGACTTGCTCTTCACCGACTATGGGCTCATGAGCCTGATCGGTATCGTGTTCATGCTGGGCATGATGGTGTTTTTTGCGCGCCTCTTTCTCAGCGGCAAGTGATCAGGCCATGAAGCTGGCCAGCCCCCGAGCGGTCAGCTCTGGGAGTTCTTCCGGGATGAAATGCCCGGCAGCAACGGCCAGGCCGGACACGCTGCCCGCGCATTGCGCTTGCCAGAGCTCGAGGGGCTTGAAGAGCCGATTGACCACGCCGCGCTCGCCCCAGAGCACCAGCGTATCGCAGGGAATCTTGTCGCCGCGTGTGCGGCTTTCACGGTCGTGCTGCAGGTCGATGCCTGCGCTGGCACGGTAGTCTTCGCAGGCCGAGTGGATGGCGGCGGGCAGGCCCCTCGCATTGGGCGTGGGGTCGCAAAAGCAGCGCTCGTACTCGGCCAGTGCCTCGGGCTCGATGTAGCCCAGACCCTGGCTGCCCCAGCCGCCCAGCTTGGCATGCAGATAGGCCTTGGCGTTCCCACCGATCATCAGTTCGGGCAGGGGCGAGGGCTGGATCAGGTGAAACCAGTGGTAGTAGGCCCTCGCAAAATCAAAGTCGGTCGCGTCGTACATGTCGAGCGTGGGCGCGATGTCGATCACGCAGAGTTTTTTTACACGCTGCGGGCGGTCCAGCGCCAGGCGATGCGCCACGCGGCCGCCACGGTCGTGGCCACACAGGTAAAAGTCTTGTATTCCCAGGTGGTCGAGCAGGTCAATGACTTCTTGCGCCATGGCGCGTTTGCTGTAGTGCGCAGGCGCGTTGTCACCGGCTTCGTGCGATGAATCGCCATAGCCACGCAGGTCAGGCATGACCAGACGGTAGCGGTCCTTGAGTTGCTGCGCCACACGGTGCCACATCACATGGGTTTGCGGAAAGCCATGCAGGAGCACCAGCGCAGGCTTGTCCTGCGACCAGTCGGCCGAGCGGCGAAAGGTGACCGGCAGGCCGCGCAGTGTGACCGTTTGCCGATCGAACCCTTCGAACCAGGCCATCAGTCGACTTTGGCGCCCGAGGCTTTCACCACATCGGCCCACTTTTTGTGCTCGGCTTCGATGTGGGCTGCAAACTGCGCCGGGGTGTTGCCGCTGGGGATGGCGCCGAGCGCGGCCAGGCGTTCCTTGAGGGCAGGTGTGGCCAGCGATTTGGCCACTTCCTGCTGGATGCGGTTGACCACATCGGGCGGCGTGCCGGCGGGGGCCAGCAGGCCGAACCAGCTGCTGGCTTCAAAGCCCTTGAGGTTGCCGGCCTCTTCCACCGTGGGGGTGTCCGGCAGTGCGGCCGAGCGCTGGCTGCTGGTGACGGCCAGGGCCTTGATCTTGCCAGCCTTGATCAGCTGCATGGCCGAGGGCAGGTTGTCAAACATGACCTGCATGTTGCCGCCCGCCAGATCCAGCAGGGCAGGACCCGAGCCGCGGTAGGGGATGTGGGTCATGAAAGTGCCGGTCATGCTTTTGAACAGCTCGCCCGCCAGGTGGATCGAGGTGCCGTTGCCGCTCGAAGCCATGTTGAGTTTGCCCGGGTTGGCTTTGGCGTACTTGATGAAGTCCACCACATTGTTGACCTTGTTGGCCGCGGCGAAGTCGGCGTTGACTACCATCACATTGGGCACACCGGCCACCAGCGTGATGGGCACGAAGTCCTTGAAGGGGTCGTAGGGCAGCTTGGCGTAGAGCGCGCGGTTGATGCCGTGCGTGCCCACCGTACCCATCAGCAGGGTGTAGCCATCGCCTGCGGATTTGGCCACCTGCTCGGCACCCAGGTTGCCGCCTGCGCCACCCTTGTTTTCGACCACGAACTGCTGGCCGAAAGCCTTGGACAGGTCCGGGGCGATGGCGCGCGCCAGGATGTCCGTGGTGCCGCCGGGTGCAAAGGGCACGACGATCTTGACGGGCTTGTTGGGCCAGGCGGTCTGGGCAAAGCTCAGGGGGGCAGCCAGGGCGCAACTGGCCAGAAGGGCAAGGCTTGTGCGACGGGTGAAGTGACGCATGCGGAGATCCTCCAGATGAATGGCGGCCATGATGCCACTGCGGCCAGAGAAATCTGTCACTCTGGCGCACAAATGCCGCCAATCTAGGGTTATTGCCGAGGCCATCGATAATCGGTGCATGCGATCTCCTCGCCACGCCCACCCCCCTGCCGATGTCCGCGCCCTGAATCCGGATTTCGAGCCGCCGCATTTCCGTCAGGCACTTTCGCGTTTCGCCACAGGCGTGACGGTGGTGACCACGCACGCGCCCGGTGCCGCCAAAGGCCAGACGGCCAGCAGCAGTTTCATTGGCATCACGGCCAGTTCGTTCAATTCGGTCTCGCTCAGTCCGCCACTGGTGCTGTGGAGCCTGGGTTTGCACGCCAGCAGCCTGCCCTTGTTTCATGCCGGCACGCATTACGTGATCAATGTGCTGGCGGCCGATCAGCTCGAGCTGTGCAAGCGTTTTGCCTACGGCAAGGGCGACCGTTTTGCCGGCGTGGACTACACGCTGGGCCAAAGCGGGCTGCCCATCCTGCAAGGCGCGTTGGCCTGGTTCGAATGCCACAACCGCAGCCGTTACGAAGAAGGTGACCACGTCATCTTCGTCGGGGAGGTGGAGCGCTGCGGATTTGCCCAGGCCGGGGAGCCATTGGTCTTTCAGTCGGGGCAATTCAGCACGACACGTCCTTTGCAGCGTTGAACCTTGGCCGGTGTGGGCCTTGAGCGGGCGGCGGGCTGCAGATAACTTCTTGGTATCCAAAAGCGGGCACAATGACCGCTTTTGAATGATGTTGAGAGATGCTGTGAGCGACGCTGTTTCCGACCTTTCGGTGCCCAAGGCACCTGTGTTGCCACTGTTTGCTGAGCAGGCGTCTGCCTGGCTGGGGGCGCCGACGTCTCTGGCGCACTGGTGGAGTCCCGATGCTTCGGTGCTCGACGAAGCGGTCCGGGCGCTGCAGGCGCAGGCCGAAGCACTCACACCGGCGCGGGTGACTCGTGTCTTCAAGGAGGGGGATTTCCTTGCTTTGCTGCAACGGCTCAATGGTCTGCTGGCGGCGGCGCAACGCGAAGAACCCCAGGCACAGGCCCATGCCGGACAACTCTGGGTGCTTGACCGTGCGGAGCGGGTCTCGGCGGAACACCTCGACATCCTGCGCCGCATTTGCCTGCACTATCCGGAGTTGCGGATCCATCTTGCCTTGTTCAGTCAGGCCCCGCAGGCGCCGGCAGCTGCAGAGGGTGTTCAGGTGCATGCCCTTGTGCCCCCGGGTGTGCCGATGATCGACAGCGAGGTGGGGGCGAACCCTCCTGCGGGTGCGCAGGGCAAGCGCTGGCTGTGGGGGGCTGTGGTGTGTGTCGCCGTGGCGGGATCGGCCTGGCTGTTGTTGCGTACGGGCCAGGGCGCGGTGTCAGACCCCGGGCGGCAAATGCCTGCAACACCGGCACAGCAGGTGGGCAGCGCACCGGTGGCTTCGGAGCCCATGCCTGAGCTGCAAACATCCTCTTTGCCCTTGCCCCAGGCCAGTTCGGCGCCGCAGAGCGAGGCGCGCGTCCCCGCGAAAGACGGTGCCCTGTCCGCATCGCGCCGATGGTTGTTGGGTCTGCCTTCGGGCAGCCTGGTGGTGGTGCATGCCCAGACAGACACGCTGCGAGAGGCTGAAGCCTTCAAGGCAGACAAGAGCGTTTTGGCCAACGCACGCATCCTGCTGACTTCAGCCGAAGGGCAGCCGCCCCGTTTTCTGGTGGCGACCGGGCCTTTCCGTTCACCCGACCGGGCGCAGAACTACATGCAACGGCTGGACTGGAAGTCGGCCGCCCGCAGTGTGGGTCGGGAAGAGCTGCTGGTTCAGGTGCCGCACTGACGCACGGTTTCAGCCCCGGAAACGCCGGCGCGTCAGCGCCAGCGCGATCCAGAACGAGGCCACAGAAAACACCAGCAGCACCAGCGCATGCCGCAGCCCGTCCTCGGGCCAGCGGTCCATGAACAGCGGGCGCACCAGATCGACTGCCGCCGACAGCGGCAGCCAGTCGGCGATCGCGCGCACGACGGGGGGCAACTGGTCGCGCGGAAAGAAGATGCCCGAGAGGAACATCATGGGCGTGAGAAAGAGTGTGAAGTAATAGGTGAAGAAGTCATAGCCCTTGGCCAGCGCGTTGAAGATCAGCGCCATGCAGCTGAAGGTGATGCCCACCCCCAGCAGCACCGGCCAGGCCACCAGCAGCTTGGGACTGTGGCTGATGCCCAGGCCCAGCATCACGCCCAGGATGGCCGTGACGGTGAACAGGGCCTTGAAAGCGGCCCACAGCATCTCGGCCAGCACCACATCGTCCAGCCGCACTGGCGCGTTCATGATGCCGTCCCAGGTTTTCTGCACATGCATGCGCGAAAACGCCGAATACAGCGCCTCGAAGGTCGCCGCGTTCATCGCGCTCATGCAGATGCTGCCGCTGGCCAGGAACAGGATGTAGGGCACTTTTTCCCCGCCCAGTTCGACCTGGCCGACCAGCGCACCCAGGCCGTAGCCAAAGGCCACCAGCCACATCAGCGGCTCGGCGATGTTGCCCACCAGGCTGGGGATGGCGAGTTTTTGCCACACCAGCAGGTTGCGGCGGAACACTGGCCACCAGCGCATGGACAGGCGCGGCGGCGCCCAGATGTTGTTGTGGATCTGGCACATGGTCAGCCTTCCTCCCGGATCTGGCGTCCGGTCAGTTTCAGGAACAGGTCTTCGAGGTTGGAGGGGCGGTGCAGCGTGCGCAACTGTGGCCAGGTTTGCAGCGCGGTCAGCAGCGGCTGGCTGGCGCGGGTGTAGAAGAACACGGTCTCGCCGCTGACTTCGGTGCGCTCGGCCAGTGACTGCAGCGTGGCTTCGTGTGCGAGGGCTGTGGCGCCCTGTCCGTAGACCTCGACCACATCGGGCTCCAGGTGCTGCGCGATCAGGTCGCGCGGGCGGCCTTCGGCGATCTTGCGGCCGTGGTCAAGCACCAGCAGGCGGTCGCACAGCCGCTCGGCCTCGTCCATGAAATGCGTGGTCAGCAGGATGGACTTGCGTTCCTGCAGCAGCAGCTGCAACCGCTCCCACATCAGGTGGCGTGCCTGTGGGTCCAGCCCGGTGGTGGGTTCGTCGAGCAGCAGCAGGCGCGGCTGGTTGATCAGCGCGCGTGCCAGGCTCAGGCGGCGTTTCATGCCGCCCGAGAGCTGGCCCGGCTTGGCGTTGCCCTTGTGGGTGAGCGCCGCAAATTCGAGCAGCTGCGGAATCCGATCGCGGATCACGCGGTCGGGCAGACCGAAATAGCGCCCAAAGACCAGCAGGTTTTCGGCGGCGGTGAAATCCGGATCGAGCGTGTCCATCTGCGCCACCACGCCCAGCTGTGCCTTGATGGCCAGAGCGTCACGCGGCATGGCCAGGCCATCGAAATAGCCCACGCTGCCGCCGTCGGGCTCTGACAGGCCCAGGCACATGCGGATGGTGGTGGTCTTGCCAGCCCCGTTGGGACCGATCACGCCCAGGCATTCGCCAGGCTCGATGTGGAAACTCAGGTCGTTCACCACCGTCTGATCGCCATAGCGTTTGACGAGGTGTTCAACCGACAGCAGCGGTGTAGTCATGGGGTGATTTTGCCTGCGCCGATAAAATCGGGTTTTGTTCCGTGTCGACCGCCGAGCCGGTTTCCTCCACCATGTCCCAACCCCTGACCGAGCGCCTGTCGGTGCTGTTTCAATACCTGTTGCCCAAACAGGCGCTTACCCTTCTGGCCGGGCGCTTTGCAGGCTGGCAGGGCGGACGCTGGACCACGGCCGCCATCCAGCGTTTTGTGCGTCGTTATGGCGTCAACATGGACGAAGCGGCGAATCCCGATGTGGCCAGCTACAGCTCGTTCAACGAGTTTTTCACCCGTCCGCTCAATGCCGGCGCGCGCCCGATCGCCGAAGCCGCTTTCGTCAGCCCGGTCGATGGCGCGATCAGCCAGTGCGGTCGCATCGAGGGCGACCGGATCTTCCAGGCCAAGGGCCACGACTACACCACGCGGGCGCTGGTGGGCGGCGATGCCGCCCTGGCATCGCGTTTTGAGGGCGGCGAGTTCGCCACCCTGTACCTGAGCCCCCGTGACTACCACCGCATCCACATGCCCTGCGCCGGCCGGCTGGTGCGCATGGTGCATGTGCCGGGCGACCTGTTCTCGGTCAACCCGGTCACGGCGCGTGGCGTGCCCGGCCTGTTTGCGCGCAACGAACGCGTAGTCTGCGAGTTCGAGGGCGAGCATGGCCCCTTTGTGATGGTGCTGGTGGGCGCCACCATCGTCGGCAGCATGGCCACCGTCTGGCATGGCGTGGTCAACCCGCCGCGTCCGGGCGTGCTGCGTGAATGGCGCTACGAGATGGGCAACATTGAACTTGCGCAAGGCGAAGAAATGGGCCGCTTCCTGCTCGGCTCCACCGTGGTCATGCTGTTCCCCCGGGGCGTGATGAAGTTCAATGCCGACTGGACACCCGCACGCCCGATCCGCCTGGGCGAGGCGATGGGCCTGATGTTGGCGGTGTAGGAGCGCGCCCCCGCGCGCGAAAAACTCAGGCCGCAGGGGTGGCCTGCCACAAAACGATCAGCGCTTGCGCAGGCCCAGCGCCATCACGGTGCCGATCACGATGGCAGCACCCAGCAGCTGCATGGGGGCAATCGCCTGACCGAGGAACACCCAGGCCAGCAGCAATGCGAAGACGGGCTCCACATTCATGATGGGCGAGTTGCCCACCACCCCCATTTTGGGCAGTACGGTGAACATGATGGTGAAGGCGGTGCCGTACAGAAAGGTCAGCAGCGACAGACCCAGCCAGCCCGGGGCATCGACCGGCAGGTGCCAGCCGCCGCCGAAGGCGGCCGCCAGGCTGGCCCACACGGCCACCTGCCCCATGGTGGTGAAGGTGCGCAGCCGTCCATCCAGATCGCCCGCTTCATACTGGGTGAGCACCATGGCCAGGCCGAACGTGGTGGATGCGCCCATGGCAAACAGGACGCCCAGCCCGATCTGGCTCCATTGGGCAGCCGCGCCCAGGCCCGAGGCGGCTCCCATCACATCAAGCGCTAGCGCCAGGCCCAGCAGCATGATGGGCATGACCATCACCACAAAGCGTTCGGGCTTGTGCGCGTACAGCACGCGTGCCCACAGTGCGGTCGTGATCGGGTAGGTGTTGAACACCAGCAGGGCCAGCGCCACCGGCAACCGCGCCACTGAGGAGTAGAGACAGACACTCTGCACCGCAATCAGGGCGCCGATCAGAGGCAAAAAACGTTTGTAGCGCGAGCGGATACGCCAGGACACCCGCTGGTGCCAAAGGATCATCAGCACCACCAGGGCCGTGACCCCGCTGCGCACGCTGACGGCCGTCACCACGTCCACACCGTGGTTGAACGCGAGACGGGCCGCCACGTGGTTGGCGCCCATCATCAGGGCGATCAGCAGCAGGATGGCAAAGCCGGAGGCGGACAGGCGCTGGGCGGAACTCATGCGTTCATTGTGGCGGGTACAGCCCCAGCCCCCTGGCATGCAGGCGACTGAGGCCCAGCAGCGCGTCGGTGAAGGGCGTGGCCACACCGGTCATCTGGCCCAGTTCGCGCACGGCGCTGACCAGCGCGTCCAGCTCGACCGGTTTGCCCGCCTCCACGTCCTGCAGCATGGAGGTCTTGAAGGTGCCCAGCTTGCGGGTGATGGCATGGCGGTCTTCGGGCTCCTGCGCGATCGGGATGCCGATGCACTCACCAATGGCCCGGGCCTCGAGCATGACGCGCGACATGAAGCCGCGCACCAGCGCATCGTCCAGCAGGCGGTCGCTGGTGGCGCCGGTGAGTGCGCTGATCGGGTTGACCGTCATGTTGCCCCAGAGCTTGAACCAGATGTCTTTCTGGATCTGTGGCGACAGCGTGGCGTTGAAGCCGGCCTTTTGCAGCAGGGCGTGCAAAGCCTGCACGCGCGGGGTGTTGGCGCCCGAAGGTTCGCCCACGATCAGGCCGTCGCCAAAGTGGTGGCGGATCACGCCAGGCGCATCGACCGAACAGCTGGCATGCACCACACCGCCAATGACGTGCTGCGCCGGGATGGCGCGGGCAATCGTGCCCTGCGGATCGACCGTGCCGAGCGACTGCCCTTGCACCGGGCCGCCAAAGCCCTGCAGGAACCACCAGGGCACACCGTTCATGGCCGTCAGCACGACCGTGTCTTGACCGATCAGCGGACCGATCTGCTGCGTGACCGAGGCCAGTGCGGGCGCCTTCACGGAAATGACCACCAGGTCCTGCACGCCGAGTTCCGCCGCGTCGTTGGACGCCTTGACCGGCATGTGGTGCAGTTCGCCGCCTTGGTGCAGCTGCAGGCCATTCCTCTGCAACGCGGTCAGGGTATCCCCCCGCGCCAGCACGCTGATTTGTACCCCGGCGCGGGCCAGGTGCATGCCCATCCAGCCACCGATGGCGCCTGCGCCAACGATGGCGACTTTGTTGAACTGGACTGCACTCATGCGCGCCACCCGGTGTCGATGCGGTCCACCTGGCGCACCAGCGCCTCGAAGACGTCATTGCCCGCGCCGTGATTCGGATTGAACTGCAGGGCGTCCCGCGTGCATTTGGCGGCGATGTCAGTGGGCACCGGGATGGGGGCCCCCATGCTTTGCGTGGCCAGCTGGATTTCGCAGGCGCGCTGCAGCGTCCACAAAATCGCAAAGGTCTGCGGCAGTGTTTGTCCCCAGGACAGCAGGCCGTGGTTGCGCAGGATCACGGCAGGCTTGTTGCCGATGCTCTTGAGCACGCGCGGGCCTTCTTCGGCATGCACCGTGATGCCCTCGAAGTCGTGGTAGGCCACCATGTCGTGCAGCTGGGCCGAATAGAAGTTGCTTTGCGACAGCCCGCCTTCGAGGCTGGCCACCGCCACACCGGCCGTGGTGTGGGTGTGCATCACGCAGTGTGCGCCTTCGATGCCGCCGTGGATGGTGCTGTGCAGCACGTAGCCAGCGGGGTTGACCGGATAGGGCGAGTCATCGAGCTTGTCGCCGGCCAGGTTGATCTTGACCAGGTTGCTGGCGGTGACCTCGGTGTAGTGCAGGCCGAAGGGGTTGATCAGGAACTGCTTGTCACCGCCGGTCACGCTGTCGGGCAGGCGGATGGTGATGTGGTTGTAGATCATCTCGGTCCAGCCGAGCATGGCAAAAACGCGGTAACACGCTGCCAGCTGCAGCCGGACCTGCCATTCGTCGGGATGCACGCGCGCCTGCAACGAGGGCACGATGGCGTGGGGAGTGGGGAACATGCGTTGTCTCCGGGTGGTCTCGGGATGGTCTGCCGCAGGCCTTCGGCTCTCGCAGTGACGCGCCATCACGTCATTGCGAGGGGCGCAGCGCCGTGGCAATCAAGTCAATAAGTTGTGCCCTTTTGCGGCGCAACCGCGCTCGGCTGGGCCTTGAAGCGCGATGCCAGCGCGGTGGTCTCGCGCACGAGAATCTGCGTGTCCAGGCCCACGGCGACGAAGACCGCGCCCAACGACAGGTAGTGCCGGGCCAGTGTTTCGTCCGGGGTCAGGATGCCGGGTGCCTTGCCAGCCTTCAGGATGCGCGCGATGGCGTCCTCGATGGCCGCCTGTACCTCGGGGTGTGCGGCATTGCCCACATGCCCCATGGAGGCAGACAGATCGGCCGGACCAATGAATACCCCGTCCACACCGGGGGTGGCCGCAATGGCATCCAGATTCCTGAGCGCTTCCATCGACTCGACCTGCACCAGCAGGCAGACCTCTTCGTTGGCGCGCTTGAAGTAGTCGGCGTAATGGCCCCACCGCGATGCGCGCGCACCGGCCATGCCGCGTACACCACCCTGGCCGTCGTTTTGCGGGTAGCGCATGGCACGCACCAGTTGCGCTGCCTGCTCGGGGGTATCGACCATGGGCACCAGGATGTTCTGTGCGCCCAAGTCCAAGTACTGCTTGATCAGCGCTGTTTCGCCCACGGGCACGCGGGCCACCGCGTGGCTGCCCGGGTAGGCCGCCAGAGTTTTGAGTTGGCCGAGGATGCGATTCAGGTCATTGGGCGAGTGTTCGCCGTCGATGACCAGCCAGTCGAACCCTGCCAATGCGCAGATTTCGGCGGTGTAGTCGCTGGCGAAACCCATCCAGAGTCCGATCTGCGGGTGTTTGTTCTTGAGGGCTTGCTTGAAGAGGTTGACGGGGGTTTGCATTTGTGATCCTTTAAAGGTGGAGAGCAATGGCATTTCTCTGCAGGAGGCCACCCCTGCGGCCGAAGGCTGCGCGGGCAGGGGCTCGCTCCGACAAAAACAAGGGTCAGACGAAACGGAATTGCAATTGGCCAAGCGGACCGTAGTCCGCGTCGAACACATCGCCCACCTTGGCAGGCGCGGGTTTGGTGAAGGAGCCCGCCAGCACGATCTCGCCGGGCTGCAGGTGTTCGCCCCAGGGGGCGAGCTTGTTGGCCAGCCAGGCGATGCCCACCGCCGGGTGACCCTGCACGCCTGCGGCCAGGCCGGTTTCTTCCACCACACCATTCTGGCGCAGGATGGCGCCACACCAGGGCAGATCGGTGGTCAGCGGGTCCACACGTTTGGCACCGAGCACGATGCCCGCATTGGCCGCGTTGTCGCTGATGGTGTCATAGACCTTGCGCATCACCTTGGTGTGGCGGTCAAACTGCTCGATGCGCGCGTCGATGATCTCGATCGCTGGCGTCACGTAGTCGGTGGCGTCGAGTACCTGCTCCACGGTGACGTCGGGGCCGCGCAGTTCTTTTTTGAGGATGAACGCCAGCTCGACCTCGACACGCGGGGCGATGAAATGGGTGAAGGGAATGTCGAGCACTTGACCAGGGGTGCAGGTGTAGAGCATGTCATCCAGCAGGGTGCCGTAGTCGGGCTCGTCGATCTGGCTGGAGACCTGCATGGCGCGGCTGGTCAGACCGATCTTGTGGCCGATCATCTGGCGACCCTCGGCGAACTTGAGCTGCATCCAGGCGCGGTTGATGCGGTAACCATCTTCAATCGTCATGCCTGGGTAGCGCTTGGAAAAATGCTCGATCTGTACGCGGGATTTTTCGGACTGGTTCAGCTCGCGCGCGAGCTGCTGGATCTGGTCTTCGGTGAACACGGACATGGTGTGGCTTTCTTGTACCGGAGGTCATTGGGGTCGGATCCCGATTTCGCGTAAGCGAAACTCGGGCTCTGACCCCAATCACCGGACTGGAGGCAGTGAGGTCTGAAACAGTGGATGGAGGTTGCTGTGCTTGGCGTCGAACACCTCGGGGCCGACGTCGATCTGCAGCGTGATGCCGATGTGTCGCCGGGCCATGACCGGGGCGAAGAAGGCCTTGGCCACCTCGACCAGGATCTGCCCGGCGCGTTGCTGTGTGGCTTCGCTGCGGCCGCGGCCCATGCGCACGTTCAGGTAAACAAAGGCGTAGTCGCCCGTGCCGCCAGCCGCCTTGCCCGCTGCACCACCATCGGCCACGGCGTAGTGGGGCGCAGGGTAAGCCAGCACACGCGTGCCGCCTGTGGGGAAAACCTGCTTGCCCTCCTCGTCTTTCACGGTGAGCATGGCGTCGGCCATCTGGCGACACAGGGCGGTCATGTCGACTTCTGTGTCGAGCTGGCCGGTGTAGAGAATCACGAGATGGGGCATGCGCTTTTCTCCTCACAACCTGGTGCTGATGGCTGTGTAGCCTTCGGCTGCACTGGCGACGGCAGCAGGGATTTGCGAACCGTCCTGCGGGGTGACTTCAAAAATCGCGTTGAGCTGGCCCGTGCCACTGGCGCCGAAGTAGGGCGTGACCATGTCCACGCCGCCGTCATACGCGGTCCAGCCCAGCGCACCCATCAGCATGGCGGTGTCGTGCATGAAGCCTTCGCCGTGGCCCTTGCTGGCGTATTCGGGCAGCATCTCGCAAAAGGCTTTCCATTCGCGGTTCGCCCACATCTGCAGCACCTGTTTGTCGAGCTGTTCCAGAAACGGGCTCCAGATCTTGTGGGCGAACTCGGGTGCCAGGCCGTTCTGTGCAAAGCGGTGCGAGAGTGAGCCGCTGGCCAGAAAGGCCACCTTGCCGTCGTAATGTTTTTCCACCGCTTGCCGGAAGGCCCAGCCCAGACGGGCGCTGTCGTTCAGGTAATGCACCATGCACAGGGCCGAGACCGAGACCACCTTGAAGTGCTGGTCTTCGTTCATGTAGCGCAGCGGCACCAGCGTGCCGTACTCGGGGTCCAGCGTGGTGTTGTCGTGCGCCAGCGTTTCCACGCCGTGCTCGTTGGCCACCTTGGCGAGCAGATGCCCCAGTTCGGGGTTGCCCGGCGACTCGAAGGCCATGTGATGGATGAAGTGCGGCAGCTCGTTGCTGGTGTAGCTGCCCTTGAAATGCGGCGCGCAGTTGATGTGGTAGTTGGCGTTGACCAGCCAGTGCGTGTCGAAGACCACCAGCGTGTCGACGCCGAGTGCGCGGCAGCGGCGGCTGATCTCCTTGTGGCCGTCGATCGCGCCCTGGCGCGTGCCAAAGCGCGGGCCCGGCAGCTCGCTCAGGTACATGCTGGGCACGTGGGTGATTTTGGCCGCGAGGGCGAGTTGGCCCATGGTCATGACTCCATCAAAAAGCCCTTCCCGGAGGGGGAGGGTTGGGTGGGGGGAGCCCAGCAATCCCCAAAGGGCAACGGCTTCATGCCGTTCCCCAGTGCGGAATGTGGTGTGAACCCATCGACACCGCGACGTTCTTGGGCTCGCAAAACACTTCGTAGCTCCAGGTGCCGCCTTCGCGGCCGGTGCCGCTGGCCTTGGTGCCACCAAAGGGCTGGCGCAGGTCGCGCACGTTCTGGCTGTTGACGAAGCACATGCCCGCTTCGATGGCGGCGGCCACGCGGTGGGCGCGGCCCAGGTTCTCGGTCCAGACGTAGCTGGACAGGCCGTAGTCGATGTCGTTGGCTTTTTCAATGGCATCGGCCTCGTCCTTGAAGGGGATCAGGCAGGCCACGGGGCCGAAGATTTCTTCCTGCGCGATGCGCATGCGGTTGTCGACGTCGGCAAACACCGTGGGCCAGACGAAGTTGCCGTTTTGCACATGGGTGGGCAGGTCGGCGGCATACGAGGGCTTGTCCAGGCCGCCGCACAGCATCGTGGCGCCTTCTTTGGGTCCAAGTTCGATGTAGCTGCGCACCTTGGCCAGGTGGTTCTTGCTGATCATGGGCCCGACGATGGTTTTCTCATCCAGCGGGTCGCCCACGGTGATGCGTTGGGCGCGTTCGGCAAACTTCGCGGCAAAGTCGGCATAGATGCTTTGCTGTACCAGGATGCGGCTGCCTGCGGTGCAGCGCTCGCCGTTGTTGGAAAAGATCATGAAGATGGCGGCATCGAGGGCGCGGTCCAGATCGGCGTCTTCAAAAATCACAAAGGGGCTCTTGCCGCCCAGTTCCATGCTGAATTTCTTGAGCCCCGCGCTTTGCACGATGCGGTTGCCGGTGACGGTGGAGCCGGTGAAGCTGATGGCGCGCACATCGCAGTGCGCCACCAGCGGCTCGCCCGCCTCCTTGCCGTAGCCGTGCACGATGTTGAGGACGCCTGCAGGCACGCCCGCTTCGAGCGCCAGCTCGCCCAGACGGGCGGCGGTCAGGGGCGACAACTCGCTCATCTTGAGCACCGCGGTGTTGCCAAAAGCCAGGCAGGGCGCGACCTTCCAGGTGGCGGTCATGAAGGGCACGTTCCAGGGGCTGATGAGGGCGCACACGCCCACCGGGTGGAACAGGGTGTAGTTCAGGTGCGTGGGCGTGGGGTAGGTGTGGCCGTCTACGCGGGTGCACATCTCGGCGAAGTAATGGAAGTTGTCGGCCGCACGGGGCACGAGTTGCTTGCCCGTCTGGCTGATGGTCTGGCCGCAGTCCTTGGTTTCGGTTTCCGAAATTTCAGGCACGTGCTTCGTGATCAGGTCGCCGAGCTTGCGCATGATCTTCGCGCGCTCGGTGGTGGGCGTGGCGGCCCATTTAGGGAACGCTTCCTTGGCAGCGGCGACGGCAGCGTTGACTTCCGTCTCGCCGCCCGAGGCCACTTCGGCCAGCACTTTTTGCGTGGCAGGGTTGATGGTCTCGAAGTAGTCGCTGCCTGCGACGCTTTTGCCGTTGATCAGGTGGTCGATTTTCATATCTCTTTTTCCTGTAGGAGGCCGCCCCTGCGGCCGAATGTTTTTGGTTTTTGATGACGCCTCAATTCGGCCGCGGGGGCGGCCTCTTACACAATGATGGTGTTGGTGAGTTGGCCGATGCCTTCGATCTCGGTGACGATCACGTCGCCGGGCTGGCAATCCACGATGCCGTCGGGCGTGCCGGTCAGGATCAGGTCACCCGGGTTGAGCGTCATGAAGCCGCTGAAGTATTCGATGAGGGTGGGCACATCAAAAATCATGTCGGCGGTGCTGCCGCTTTGCGTCACTTTGCCGTTGACGGTGGTCTGCAACTTGAGCGCCATCGGGTTGGGGATGTCGGCCGCGTCCACCAGCCAAGGGCCGATGGGCGTGCAGGTGTCGCGGTTTTTCACGCGCAGGTTGGGGCGGTACCAGTTTTCAAGGTAGTCGCGAATCGCGTAGTCGTTGGCCACGGTGTAGCCAGCGATGTAGCCATAGGCATCGGCCTTCTTCACGTGGCGTGCGGTGCGCCCGATCACCACGGCCAGTTCGCACTCGTAGTGCATGTAGGCCACATCTGGCGGACGTTTGGTGAAGGCTTTGTGGCCAATCAGCGAGGCTTGGCTCTTCATGAAGGCCAGTGGCTCTTCGGGCGCCTTGAAGGCGAGTTCCTTGGCGTGGTCGGCGTAGTTCAGACCCAGCGCGATCACGGTGCGCGCCTGCGCGGTGGGCGCCAGCGGCGGCAGCCAGACCACTTCCTCAAAAGCCACGCGGCGACCGGCGTGCGGGCCTTGCGTCAACAACAGTTGGCCATCGGACTCGACAGCGTCGTGGATGGCCCCTGACCAGGCAATGCGGGCGTGTTTCATGCGGCGCCTCCCACGGTGGTCACCACAGAGGCAAAGCCATGGGCAGAAATTTCCACCTGGTCACCAGCCCGGGCGCGCAGCCGTGTGCCGTCGGCCAGGCAGTCGGTGCCGACCATCAGCACATCGCCCGGTTGCAGCGTCATGAACTCGCCCACATCGGCCAGCAGCGTGGGCACATCGCGCATGAGCTGGTGCAGATCCACGCTCTGCACCAGTTCGCCATTGCGCCGCACCGCGATCTGCAGCGTGGCCCAGTCCTGCACCTGACCCGGTGTGATCTGCTGCGGCAAGCCCAGAAAGCCGTCACGGCAGCGGAACTTGACCGGTGGCCGGTAGTAGCTGGTGTGCGGCACGCTCCAGTCGTTCAGCAACGCCGCGCCCACGACTTGTGCCTGCGCCCCCATGACCAGGCCCAGCGTGGCGCCGATGTCCACCTCGTTCACACCGTCCTGCAGCAGCAGGTCCTGGCCTGCGGGGCAGAAGGTGTTGGCACTTTTGACGTAAAGCACGGGCGCTTTGGGTGGTGCCTTGTGCGGATCCTGCGCCATGCGCGGGGACCACATGTCCCATTCGCGGCGGAAATTGAGCAGGGTGCCGTACACCGTGCCGGACGGCGTCCATGGGGTCATCGTTCTTCTTCCTCGGCCAGTTCTTCGGGCGTTTCGGTTTCGGGGGCTTCCAGTGCGATCACTTCGTCCAGCAGGGCATACAACTGGCCCAGCTTGGCCTTGCCCAGTTGCTGTTCCATCCAGCTGTAATGCGCCTCGATGGTTCGCGACAGCGCCTGCACCTTGTCCAGCCCCAGCGCGGTGGCGCGCACCACGGTGCGGCGGGCATCCTGCGGGCAGCGCTCGCGCGCGATCAGGCCATCGCGCTCCATGCGCGAGAGCACGCCGGTCAGGCTGGGGCCGAGCAGATAAGCCTCGCGGGCGACGCGGCCGGTTTCGATGCCGGCCGGGTCATGGGCGTGCTCGCCCAGCACCCGCAGCACGCGCCATTGCTGGTCAGACAGGCCGTGCTCGCGCAAACTGGGACGCGTGTGGGCCATGACGGCTTCACGCGCCTGCAGCAGCAGGCGCGGCAAGTTGCGGTGGACGAAGGGGGTGGATGCGCTCATTATTTAATATGTTAAATGATTGCGCGTGCGTTTATCCAAGGGAAAACCCTTGGTCGGAACATCAGGTGGCCGATGTCCTGAAACGGTAAATGCCGTCTGAAGGATCCATACGGCGCTGGACCTTACCTGCATGCCAGAGCGCATGCAGGTGCGCGATGGCTTCACCCATGGCAAATGCCATTTGTTGCTGGTTCAGCGGGCGCTTGAACAGCACGGGCAATGCATCGTGGGCGCTGCAGTCGCGTTGTGCGCAAGCTTGCAGCAATTCGCTCAGGCGCTCGGCATGGTGGGTCTGCAGCTGTGCAACGCGGGGGCGTACACCACGGAAGGGGCGACCGTGCGAGGGCAGCACCAGGCAGTCGTCGGGCAATCTGGCCTGCATCTGCTTGAGGGATTGCAGGAACCAGGCGAGCGGATCGGCCTCGGGTTCCTGGTGGTAAACGCTGATGTTCGATGAGATGGACGGCAGCAGCATGTCGCCGCTGATGAACAGGGCATCGGCTTCGCACCACAGGGCCATGTGCTCGGGGGAGTGGCCCAGGCCGCTCATGCACTGCCAGGTGCGATCGCCGATGCGCAACGGCATGCCATCGAGCAGGCGCACATGGCTGGCCGGTACGGCAGGCACCATTTCAGCGTAGTGGTTCATGTGGCGTTGCACGGTGGCCAGGTCTTCCTCGCGGTTCCAGCCGTGCTGCGAAAAAAAGCGCAACGCAGGAACCGAGCCCAGTCCGCTTTGGATGTGGCAGGCCAATTTGGCGGCCTGGTATTCGGTTATGCCCATCCACAGCGGGGCTTTCCAGCGTTCGCAGAGCCAGTGGGCCAGGCCCATGTGGTCGGGGTGCATGTGGGTGACGATCACGCGCAGCACAGGCAGGCCCTGCATGACACTGGCCTCCACCTGTTGCCAGGCTTCGCGGGTGGTCGGGTTGTCAATGCCGCAGTCCACCACGGTCCAGCCTTCGCGAAGGCCTGCCGGCTCTTGCGGATCGGGTTGATGGTCGCGCAGCAGCCACAGGTTGATGTGGTCCAGCGCGAAGGGCAAACCCATGCGCAGCCAGTACACCCCGGGGGCGACCTCGGTGGCCTGGCCGCTGGGCGGCAGATGGTTGCCCAGAGGGTAAGTCAGTGGTGCTTCGGCGGTTGGGCTGGACATGGCTTTAGGGTAGCATTTGCGAATTGACGTTAACGTTAACGTCAAACATGCAAAACATTCTAGGTGACCGTTTCCTGCGCAAGCTGTCGTGGGTGAGCACAGGAGCGAAGGACAGACATGGCCAACACGTACACGATCAGCGATCTGGCAAAAGAATTCGACCTGACCACGCGTGCCATCCGTTTCTACGAAGACATGGGGCTGTTGCAGCCCGAGCGTTCGGGTCCCGGGGGGCGCAACCGCGTGTATTCGCACCGGGACCGCACGCGGCTGAAACTGACCTTGCGCGCCAAGCGTCTGGGCCTGTCGCTGACCGAGGCCAAGGACCTGATCGACATGTATGACAGCCCGCGCGACACAGTGCCCCAGCTCAAGAAGTTTCTGATCGTGCTGGCCGGGCATCGGCAGGAGCTGGAAGCGCAGATGGCCGAACTGCAAGCCACGCTCGACGAGGTCAAGACCCACGAAAAAGAGGCCAAGGCCCTGTTGGCCAAGGCCGGTAAGGGTGCGGGTTGATCCGGACGAGGAGTTAATTGACGTTTACGTAAACGTCAATTAAAGTCGTGGTTTCTCTGACCCAAGCCGAGCCACTCCAGTGAATACACCCGAATTCGAACGCGTTGCCGCCAGCCTGGCCCGTCAGGGCATGATGCAGCCGCTGGGCGTGCGCCTGCTGCGCGCCGAGCGTGGCCTGGTTGAGCTGGCCATGCCCTACAGCACCGCGGTGACCCAGCAGCAGGGTGGTTTTCATGGCGGCGCCATGGGCGCGCTGGCCGACATCGCGGGCGGATATGCCGGTCTTACCGTGCTGCCTGAAGACAGCGAAGTGGTCACCGTGGAATACAAGATCAATTTTCTGGCCAGCTTCCAGGGCGGCGAGTTGAGAGCGACTGGCCGCGTGACCAAAGGTGGCAAACGCATCATCGTGACCACCGCCGAGGTGGTCCACATCGACGACAGTGACAAGGTTTCCGCCTGCGCTGTCATGCAGCAGACCCTGGTGCCTGTGCCCAAAACCTACTGAATGGGCACGACCACATGATTTCCTTGTAAGAGCGTTCCCCTGCGCGCGAACGATCCAAGCCATCGCGTGCAGGAAGGCGCCCCTGCAAAATGACCATTGAATGGAGACCCTTATGACACAACTGCCAGGCCTGAATTTCCAGCTCGGAGAAGACATCGACGCCCTGCGCGAAGCCGTGCACGACTTTGCCCAGAGCGAAATCGCCCCTCGCGCAGCTGAAATCGACCGCAACGACCAGTTCCCCATGGACCTGTGGCGCAAGATGGGCGACCTCGGCGTACTGGGCATCACCGTGGGCGAGGAATACGGCGGCGCCAACATGGGTTACCTGGCCCACATGGTGGCCATGGAAGAAATCTCGCGCGCCAGCGCTTCGGTGGGCCTGTCCTATGGCGCCCACTCCAACCTGTGCGTCAACCAGATCAAGCGAAACGGCAACGACGCCCAGCGCGCCAAGTACCTGCCCAAACTCATCAGCGGTGAGCACGTGGGCGCACTGGCCATGTCCGAGCCGGGTGCCGGTTCCGACGTGATCAGCATGAAGCTCAAGGCCGAGGACAAGGGCGGCTACTACCTGCTCAATGGCTCCAAGATGTGGATCACCAATGGGCCGGACGCCGACACCCTGGTGGTCTATGCCAAGACCGAACCCGAGCTGGGCGCGCGTGGCGTGACCGCCTTTCTGATCGAAAAAGGCATGAAGGGTTTTTCCATCGCGCAAAAGCTCGACAAGCTGGGCATGCGCGGCAGCCACACCGGCGAACTGGTGTTCCAGGACGTCGAGGTGCCGGCCGAGAACATCCTGGGGGGGCTGAACAACGGCGCCAAGGTGCTGATGAGTGGTCTGGACTACGAACGCGCCGTGCTCACGGGCGGTCCGCTGGGCATCATGCAGGCCGTCATGGACAACGTGATCCCCTACATCCACGACCGCAAGCAGTTCGGCCAGAGCATCGGCGAATTCCAGCTGATCCAGGGCAAGGTGGCCGACATGTACACCGTGCTGCAGGCCGCGCGCAGCTTTGCCTACACCGTCGCCAAGAACCTGGACCTGCTGGGCGCCGAGCATGTGCGCCAGGTGCGCAAGGACTGCGCCTCGGTCATCCTCTGGACCGCCGAAAAAGCCACCTGGATGGCGGGTGAGGGCGTGCAGATTTACGGCGGCAACGGCTACATCAACGAATACCCGCTGGGCCGCCTGTGGCGCGATGCCAAGCTGTATGAAATCGGTGCCGGTACGTCGGAGATCCGCCGCATGCTGATCGGTCGCGAGCTGTTCGCCGAGACCTGCTGAACCCCGGCTGCTTCAAAAGGACAGGCTGCACTGCGACAATCGGCGCCATGACCAAAGCACTGCAACACCTTTTTGACAACAACAGGGCCTGGGCCGAGCGCATGGAGCGCGAGCAGCCCGGCTTCTTCAGCCACCTCGCGGCCCAGCAAAACCCCAAATACCTGTGGATCGGCTGCTCCGACAGCCGTGTGCCGGCCAACCAGATCACCGGTCTGGAGCCGGGCGAAGTGTTTGTGCACCGCAACGTGGCCAATGTGGTGGTGCACTCCGACCTGAACGCCTTGTCGGTGATCCAGTTCGCGGTCGATTACCTGAAGGTCGAGCACATTCTGGTCGTGGGCCACTACGGCTGTGGTGGCGTGCTGGCCACGCTGCGCGGCGCACGGGTGGGTCTGGCCGACAACTGGCTGCGCCATGTGCATGACGTGAAGATTCGCCACCGCCGCCGCCTCGACCACCTGAGCGTGCCCGAGCAGGAAGACGCGCTGTGCGAGATGAACGTGATCGAGCAGGTCGGTAACGTGGCCCTGACCAACGTGATCCAGGACGCCTGGGCGCGTGGTCAGAAAATTTCCGTGCACGGCTGGTGTTACGGCCTGAAAGACGGACTGGCCAAGGACCTCGGGGTGAGCATGAGTCACCCTGGCGAGGTCATGGACGTGTTTCGCAACGCCCTCAAGCGCTATCCGCGCGGAGGCATGCTTTCCGCCGCGTGACCCATGGGGTGACGTGGCCATTGTTTGATACTTGATTGGAGATTTGCCATGTCCGACCCCATCGTCATCGTCAGCGCTGCCCGCACCCCCATGGGCAGCTTCCAGGGCGATTTTTCTTCTTTGGCTGCCCATGACCTGGGCGGTGTCGCGATCCGTGCTGCCGTCGAGCGCGCCGGCATCAACCCTGAACTCGTGACCGAGGTGCTGTTTGGCAACTGCCTGATGGCCGGCCAGGGCCAGGCCCCGGCGCGCCAGGCGGCTTTCAAGGGCGGGCTGCCCAAGAGCGCGGGTGCCGTCACACTGTCCAAGATGTGCGGCTCGGGCATGCGCGCGGCCATGTTCGCGCACGACATGCTGGTGGCCGGCTCGCACGATGTGCTGGTGGCCGGTGGCATGGAGAGCATGACCAACGCGCCCTACCTGATGCTCAAGGGCCGCGGCGGCTACCGGCTGGGCCACGATCGCCTGTTCGACCACATGATGCTCGACGGCCTCGAGGACGCTTACCAGGCCGGCCGCAGCATGGGCACGTTTGGCGAAGACTGCGCTGCCAAATACAACTTCACGCGCGAGCAACAGGACGCCTTTGCCATGGCCAGCGTGCAGCGCGCGCAAGATGCCATCAAGAACGGCGGTTTTGCCAAAGAGATTGCACCCGTGACCGTCAAGACCCGCGCCGGCGAAGTGGTGGTTTCCACCGACGAAGGCCCGGGCAAGATCAAGATCGACAAGATCCCCACGCTCAAGCCTGCCTTCAAGAAAGACGGCACCATCACCGCCGCCGCCAGCTCGTCCATCAACGACGGCGCGGCCGCGCTGGTGATGATGCGCGAGAGCACCGCCAAGAAGCTCGGCTGCCAGCCGCTGGCGCGCATCGTCAGCCACGCCACCCATGCCCAGGAGCCCGAGTGGTTCTCGACCGCGCCGGTGGGGGCCTCGCAAAAGGCGCTGGCCAAGGCCGGCTGGAAAGTCGGTGATGTGGATTTGTGGGAAATCAACGAGGCCTTTGCCGTGGTGCCCATGGCGCTGATGCACGACCTGAAGGTGCCGCACGACAAGGTCAACGTCAACGGTGGCGCCTGCGCGCTCGGCCACCCCATTGGCGCATCGGGCGCCCGCATCATGGTCACCCTGATCCATGCCCTGCAGGCCCGTGGCCTGAAAAAAGGCCTGGCCACGCTGTGCATTGGCGGTGGCGAAGCCACGGCCGTCGCGCTCGAACTGGTTTGACACTGCACCATGCCGACCGTCCTGTTGATCGGTGCCTCGCGTGGCATCGGCTTCGAACTGGCCCGTCAGTACCGTGAGGCCGGCTGGCGCGTGATCGCCACGGCGCGCAGCGCCGAGGGTCTGGACCGCCTGCAGGCCCTTGGTTGCGAGACCTTGCGTGTGGACGTGGCCCAGCCAGCGGGCAACAGCGGTCTGGCCTGGCAACTCGATGGTGAAAAGCTCGATCTGGTCCTTTACGTGGCCGGCACCATGGACCGTGCCAACGCACCTCAGCCGCCCACACTTGAGCGCTTCGATGCTGTCATGCACACCAATGTCATGGGCGCCATGCAGGTGATCCCCCAGATCCTGCCCATGCTGCAGGAGGCGAAAGGCACCCTGGCCTGCATCAGCTCGGTCATGGGCAGTCTGGGCCAGACCACCAGTGGCTCGGCCTGGCTTTACCGTGTGAGCAAGGCCGCGTTGAACATGGTGGTGCGCTGCGCGCAGGCCGAACAGGCCGATGTGACCGTACTCGCCGTTCACCCGGGCTGGGTGCAGACCGACATGGGGGGTGCGCAGGCGCCGCTCACCGTTGCCCAAAGCGCCACCAGCCTGCGCCAGACGCTGGAGGCCGTTCGAACCCAACGCGCCCCCGAACACCGGGGCGCTTTTCTCAACCATGACGGCACGCCGCTGCCGTGGTGAACCGATTTCAGGAAAGACAAGACCATGCTGCTGACTCCCGACCAGGAAATGATCCGTGATGCCGTGCGTGACTTTGCGCGACAAGAGCTGTGGCCCCATGCAGGCGAGTGGGACAAGCAACACCACTTTCCGAAAGCAGCGCACAAGGGTCTGGCCGCGCTGGGTGCCTACGGCATCTGCGTGCCCGAATCGCTGGGCGGCGCCGGACTGGACTACCTGACGCTGGCGCTGGTGCTCGAAGAGATCGCAGCCGGTGACGGTGGCGTGAGCACCACCATCAGTGTGACCAACTGCCCGGTCAACGCCATCCTGATGATGTACGGCAACGACGCCCAGAAAAAACAGTGGCTCACACCGCTGGCGCAGGGCGAGCTGCTGGGCGCGTTCTGTCTGACCGAGCCGCATGTGGGCTCAGATGCTTCGTCCTTGCGCACCAGCGCGGTAAGAGAAGGCGACGAGTACGTCATCAACGGCGTCAAGCAGTTCATCACCAGCGGCAAGCATGGCGATGTGGCCATCGTGATCGCCGTGACCGACAAGAGCGCCGGCAAGAAAGGCATGAGTGCTTTTCTGGTCCCGACAAACACGCCCGGCTACGTGGTGGCACGCCTCGAAGACAAGCTGGGCCAGCACTCCAGTGACACTGCGCAGATCAATTTTGACAACTGCCGCATCCCGTCCGAAAACCTGATTGGCCAGGAAGGCGAAGGCTACAAGATTGCGCTCTCGGCGCTCGAAGGCGGGCGCATCGGCATCGCGGCGCAGAGCGTGGGCATGGCCCGCAGCGCGCTTGATGTGGCGATCGACTACGCCAAGCAGCGCGAGAGTTTCGGCACCGCCATCTTCAACCACCAGGCGGTGGGTTTTCGTCTGGCCGAATGCGCCACCCAGCTCGAAGCCGCACGCCAGCTCATCTGGCACGCCGCCAGCCTGCGCGATGCCGGTCGTCCTTGCCTGAAGGAAGCCGCCATGGCCAAGCTCTTTGCCAGTGAAGTGGCTGAAAAGGTGTGTTCGGCCGCCATCCAGACCCTGGGCGGCTACGGCTATGTGAGCGACTTTCCGGTCGAGCGCATCTACCGCGATGTGCGGGTTTGCCAGATCTATGAAGGCACAAGTGACGTGCAGAAAATCATCATCCAGCGCGCCCTGTAAAGCGCCAGGAGACAGGCATGCCGATCACCAAAGGATTTCGCGCACTGGTTGACGAAGCCATGGCGCAGGTCGCGACCTACAGCGTGGATGAGGTACGGGCAAGGCTGCACGACCCGAAGGTGCAGATCGTCGACATCCGCGATGTGCGGGAACTCGAACGTGAAGGTACGGTGCCAGGCGCTCTGCTTGCGCCGCGCGGCATGCTCGAATTCTGGGTAGACCCGGAGTCGCCGTATTTCAAGCCGGTGTTCGCCGATGAGGGCAAGGAGTTCATCCTGTTTTGTGGCGCTGGCTGGCGCAGTGCCCTGGCCACCAAGACGCTCAAGGACATGGGCATGACCAATGTGGCCCACATTGATGGGGGTTTCGCGGCATGGAAGAAAGCCGATGCCCCGATGGTCACGCTGGAGCAGCACAAGGCCGAAAGTGCCTCGCGCAAGGGCTCGTGACCCGCGCAGCATCACTGTGCAAGCGCGCCCCTGCGCGCGAAAAATCTGGCGATGTCAGACATTCGGGCGCAGGGGTGGTCTCCGGCAAACCAGCAAAGACCAGACGGCAGAGTCCAAAATGACCGAACCCCCTTGTTCATGTGGCCGCACCGATGCCAAAGGCCACCCGTTGCCTCTGTCAGCGTGTTGCGGGCCCTTGCATGGCGGTGAAGCTGCACCAGACGCCGAGCGACTGATGCGCTCGCGCTACAGCGCCTTTGTCCGTGGCGATGTGCCCTACCTGCTGGCCACTTGGCACACCCGCACCCGGCCGGCCACTTTGGAACTTGAAGCTGGTGCCAGATGGCTGGGGCTGGAGATCAAGCAGCACCGCATGACCGGAGCGAACACCGCAGAAGTCGAGTTCGTGGCCCGCTTCCGCGTGGCTGGCCGCGCTGTGCGCCAGCATGAACTCAGCCGTTTCGTGCGAGAGGACGGTCGCTGGTATTACGTCGACGGAGACGTGCGCTGAGCCCTGTACCATCGGCGCCATGAATTTCGAAGCCGTTCTTTTTGATTGCGATGGCGTGTTGGTCGACAGCGAGGCCATTACCTGCGGTGTGCTGCGTGACATGTTCGAGGAGCAGGGCTGGCGCATGACGCTGGCCGAGTGCATGCAGCGCTTTGTGGGCCATACCGTCAAGAGCCAGCGCGAGGTGATCGAGGCCAACACCGGCGTGCCCCTGACCGACGCGTGGTTGCAGCAATTTTTTGAACGCCGCAACGAACGGCTGGAGCGACAGATCACGGCCATTGATGGCATCCACGACGCGGTGGCGCATCTGCATGACCATTGCGATGGCCGCATCGCTGTGGCCTCGGGCGCGGACCGTTTCAAGGTGGAGATGATGCTCAGGAAGGTGGGCCTTCACGAATTTTTTGATGGCCGCATCTTCAGTGGCCACGAAATGCCGCGCAGCAAGCCGCACCCGGACGTGTACCTGGCGGCTGCGGCGCACTTGCAGGTGGCGCCAGCACGTTGCCTCGTGGTCGAGGACACGACGGTCGGCATTGCGGCGGGTGTGGCGGCAGGTGCCACTGTCTGGGCCTATGCCGCGCCGCCTGCGGCTCATGGGCCGCTGCTGCAGGTTGGGGCCCAGCGGGTGTTCACGAGCATGACCGCTTTGCGTTTGGGCGGACGCTGATCTCTCCTACAGAGACTGGGACGATCTGAAGTCTTCGGGCGTTTGTCTCGTCCATGTTTTGAACGCACGGATAAAACTCTTCTCGTTCTGAAACCCCACTTCCGCGGCCACCTGCTTGATGGGTTTGCGCGTCTGCAGCAGGAGTTGCCTGGCCCGGTCGCTGCGCACAGCGTCCTTGAGCTGCTGCAGGCTGGCGCCTTCTTCCTGCAGCTGGCGGTGCAGTGTGCGCGTGGACATGTGAAGCCAGGCGGCCAGGTCTTCGGCATTGCGGCCATGTTCGGGGTGTTCGGCCAGCACCTGACGCACCCGTTCGACCAGCAGGCGGTCGCGCCGATAGGGGCGCACGGTGAGCAGCAGAGCGCGTTGCAGCATGCGCTGCAGGGCCGCTTCATCGCGGCGGATGGGCAGTTGCAGGTAGCCGGCATCAAAGCTCAGGCGGCTGCAGGCGGCGTCAAAGTGCACTGGGCCGTCGAACAGCACCCGATAGCTGGCTGCATGGGCTGGCGCGGAAAAGTGCAGATCGGTGCCACTCAGGGTCATGCGCGAATCCGTCAGCCAGCAGGCCACGCCCAGCGCATTGCGCAACACGGACACGGTGCAGAACTCGCGCATGGTTTTCAGGTCGTGCTGCTCGTGCAGTTCGATGCTGGCCAGACCCTTGTCCAGGTGGAGCTGCAGCCGGATATCGTCGGTCAGCAGGTTGTGGTGGCGACACCAGCGCTGCATGGCCACCCCCAGACTGGGCGATGTCAGCGAGGCGCGAACCAACATGCCGTAGCTGCCCCAGGGCAGACGTCGGCGAAACCAGCCCAGCGCCTCGTCGTCGAGTTCGCGCATCGCGGCCTCGGACATCCACTCCATTTGCAGGGCCGTCACCCGGGCATCGGCCTGTTTGAGTAAGTTTGGCGCAATTTGCGCTCTCTCCAGCGCACGCGTCGGGTCCATTCCGCGCAAACTGTAAGCCTCGACAATGGCCTGGATGAAGGCGATCGGGGTCTCGGCGCGGGATGGGCGGGAATGGATGTTCATGCTATGCAATATTTTGGCAGAATTTGCAACCGAAATGTCGTCACATCCACGGTTTGCAGGCCGTATGCTGGTGGCCACAAGCGATAGAAACGGACCCATCCATGACCGTCTTGAAAACCCAACTCAATCCCCGTTCGGCCGAGTTTGCGGCCAACGCCGCCGCCATGCAGGCCGTGGTCGATGACCTGCGCGCCCACCTGGAACGTGTCGCCCAGGGCGGCGGCGAAGCCGCCCGCGCCAAGCACACCGCCCGCGGCAAGCTGCTGCCACGCGATCGCGTGATGAACCTGCTCGACCCCGGCACACCCTTTCTGGAAGTGGCGCCGCTGGCGGCCCTCAACATGTACAACAACGATGCGCCCTGTGCGGGCGTGATCGCAGGCATCGGCCGCGTCAACGGCGTGGACTGCATGATCGTCTGCAACGACGCCACGGTGAAGGGCGGCACCTATTACCCGATGACCGTCAAGAAGCACCTGCGCGCGCAGGAAATCGCGCAGCAAAACCGCCTGCCCTGCATTTACCTCGTCGACTCGGGCGGCGCCAACCTGCCCAACCAGGACGAGGTCTTT